>ERZ1370068.2430-contig-1583_pt1 | contig 32568 bp, 37 predicted proteins | sample MGYA00561227_ERZ1370068 | MGnify/ENA primary metagenome ERZ1370068 (study PRJEB38410, sample SAMEA6850437) | metagenome | study: Metagenomic assessment of the ecological functions of the soil: analysis of the soil microbiota associated with the...
CTGGTTTCAGTCACTGGACCGTAGCCGGTCAGCGCGACCGGCGTGACCGGCCCACGAAGGCGCTGGGACGTCGGCCGGCACACGGGCGCAGCGGAATGTCGTAGGTCGGTCCTCGGCCGTGCTGGCGGGCGAGGACTCGCCCAGGAGCGTCGCGCGGAAGACGCATGGATTGCTGGCTGGCGTCGGCGGCCGCAGGGCGACGACGAAGAAGGTGCGCGGCGTGCCCGGTCCACCTGGACGGCCGCGTCGCCGTCCGGCAGCGCGAAGCGACAGCGAGCCCGCCGTCAGCGCCAGCGTGGGCACGCTCGTCACCAGCGTGTCCACGCCGGGCTCGGAGCAGGCCGGAGCCGTTCGCGTCAGGTAGACTCCGAGGCTGTCGATGAGCGCGTCGGCCCCGGGCGCTCGAGAGCGGACCCCGGCGACTCCAGCCGCACCCGAGCGAGGCCAGCCCAGGCTCCCGTCTCCCGCGCGACCGTGATGGGTGACCACCGCGCGCAGCAGCGGGATGGGCAGCCCGTTCTGGGCGCCCGGCGGGGCGATGTCGGCGCCCGCGATCGCGAACTGGCCGCCGCGTGTTCCAGGCCACTCGACGCTCCGGTCGTTGGGACCGCGCGGCCAGCGCGTCAGGTCCCCGTCGCGGTCGAAGTCGGCCGCGACCACGTCCGTGCGGGGCTGCGCCTGGGACACCGGCGTGTGCCGCGTCAGGCGGCCCCGCCGCCGGCGCTGCACACGGCACGCAGGCCCATGCCGGTGGCGAGCGTGTCCAGGTCGCCGTCGCGATCGAAGTCCGCCACCGCCACCCGCGTCGCCCGGTCGGGCGCGATGGTGGTCGTCGACCCACGTCTGGCCCGCGCCGTCCAGGTTCGCGAAGGAAGGTCCCGTTGTCCTGCCAGCGCACGAGGTCCGGTCCCCGTCGCCGTCCACGATCCGCGGCCTCGAGGCCGTGAGCGAACACCACGGGACGTGGTGGCGACCGTGTGCGTCGTCCGAGGTGGTGCCGTTCCCCAGGCGCGTTGTCCTTCCAGCGCAGCGTAGTTCTCGAAGATGTTGGGGTTGGTGACGCAGTCAGGTCGCCGTCGCGGTCCGTGATCTGGCGAAGGCCGCCGCGTACGTCGCGGTGCTGGATCGTCTGCCGGCGTCGAAACTTGTCGCGCCCTGGCCCGGAGTTCGCGTGCCGCAGGTTCGAGCCGTTGATGCCCGACATCTCGACGTCCGCGTCGCCGTCGCCGTCCGCGTCCGGCGACGTTGAAGGTGAGCGGCGACAGGTGGAAATCGCCGATGTCAGGCCGCGTCCACGGGTTCCCGCCGCCACGTCTCGAGCCACGCTGAGCGGCTGCCCAGCTGGTGACCGTGGACGCGACGTCCCTGTTTGCCCCGTCGCCCAGGTCCGCATCACGGCGATGGCCGCGATCTGGGACGCCGGACGAGGTTGAAGCGATCGATCGAGGACCAGATCCCGCGACGAGCCGTTAGCCCGGTTGGCTTCCGGCTCCAGCGGAGCAGCGGGTCGCTCGGGTCCCCGCCACCGCCACGTCGGGTGCGCCGTCGCCGTGGAGGTCCCCGACCGCCACGCTGCCCGGCGTGACGCGACGACGCTGTTGGGCGAGGAGGCGAGGGAACCGGCGCAGCGTGAAGCGGCGCATCTGCGCGATGGTGATGTCGTTTGCCGTGGAAACCAGACAGAACGGTCGGCGACGACGTGCGAGCCCACGACCGCGTCCACTGGTCCCCGTCGTGCGGTCGAGGATCGGCCACGCCAGCACCAGACGCGGCCCCTGAGTCCAGCCGATCGTGGGGAATCGTCCGGCGACCCGAGGCGGTGCCGTCGCCCGCCGCGTTCTCGAGCCAGAGACGAGCGGTCGCTGCCGGTGCCGCCGGAAGGCGCTGCAGGACGCGTCTGGTCGCCGTCGCCGTCGAGGTCACGCCGTCGAGGGAAGCCCGTGGCCCGCGCCGCGGGAATGGTCGGTTGCGTCCGCTGCACTGACCCTTGCCCCCGAGGTCGTTGCGGAACCAGTGGAGCGACGAGCCCGAGCTTGCCGAGGGGCGAATCAGCAGGCGGCCGTCGCCGTTCACGCATCCGCCGACTTGCGGCGATGGCCGGTCGATCCGAGTCGGGACCGAGGCCGCACGGACCAGGGTGGCCTCAGGCGGTCCTGACTGCCGGCGTCGTTCTCGGCCCGGTAGAAAGCGGCGCGTTGTACGCCGGTGGGACGGGACCCCGACGCCGCCGCGTCGAGATCGCCGTCGCCGTCCAGGTCCGCGGCCAGACATTGGCCGAGCCGGGACGTGCGGCCGCGGATCGCCGCGCCGCGACGGTGCGCTCGCTCGGTCGAGGCCGGGAAGAGCCCGGTGTTCTCGAACCGCGCCACGGCCGGTCGTTGAAGCCGGCCGCCGCGCCGAGGTCCCCGTCGCGGTCGAGTCGCCGGCCCAGACGCCTGCACGCCGGCAGTAGCCGATGGCCGCGACGGGTGGCAGTCGCCCAGGCGGAAGCCGTGCCCATGTTCTGCGTGCCAGGACGCGCTACCGGCCTGAAAGCGGTCGAGAGCGCGTCCGCGTCGCCGTCGCCGTCCGCGTCCGCGGCCTTGGCGTCGGTGATTGAGGGCCGTGTGGTATCGCGTGGAGGTGTGCTGCGTCGAGCCCGACCCCGATGTTCTCGATGCCAGTGCGCGGCGTTCTGGGCCGGTGGCGACGAGGTCGAGGAGGAATCCTCCATCGCGGTCGACGTCCGCCGCCGCCGCGGCGTTCACGTCGATTTCGCCGGTCGCGATCGGCGCCTGGGGCAGAAGCGGGGAGGTCAGGAGGCGTGAATGCGCCTCCCGGCGAGCGCGGCCCGCCCGCGAGCCTGTGCCGGCGCAGAGTCGAGCGGCATTGCAGCGAGGTTCGCTGGTCATTCCGTTTCCTCGTCCGTAAAAGCGAGGGTGCCTGTAGCCTCATTGTCTGTCGCCGTTCGGCGCGAGAAACCGCCAGAGCCGGATTCAGGGCATGGGGCGGCGTCGGCGAAACGGCCGGGGGCGGCCGCGTCCGCGGCAAGGTACGCGGCGCCGGCTCGATCGGCTCCAGACTCCATCCGACGCGAAGCGGGCCGTCGCGCGCGATATGCCGTCCCACGCGCGCGCTGGCGGCCGATCGGCCCGGCGCCGCCCCGGCCGGCACGCGCGAGCGGCCTGGGAGCGCACCCGGGGCCGGGATCGCCCGGCACGGCGCGCCGCCGTACTCTCCTGGACGCGAACTTCGCCCGCCGCGCCCTGCTTCGACGGCGCGCGTGCGAGAACGAGCCCGCGAAGAGCGCGATCGACCGCTCGCCAGTGCGGCAGAGATCTCGAATGAGCGCCAGGGCTGCACCAGCGCGTGGCCGTCGGCCAGATCGCGGCCGGCTTCCGCGTCGTAAGCAAGCGCGGGCGCGTCGGCGCGCGCGCACGCGGCCAGGGTGCGATGGGCGGAGAGCGGAGGTCGCGGGCGCTCGCCGCGGCGTCGGCACAGCCGCAGCTCGCCGAGTGATCTCCGCCCGGCGGGGACCGCGGGCCCCTCGTGCCAGCGCGCGCGCGGTCTCGATGCATCCAGCGAGAGCCGGCCGCGGCCAGACTCGATCCAGGTAGGGACTTGCGGAGGTTCCGACGCTGACGAGCGGCGCGGGGATTCCGGTGAGCGCGGTACCAAGTCGCTTCCGCGCGACGCACGAGCCAGCAGCCAGCGAACTCCGCGGGCCGCAGAGTGGTAGTCCACAGACCGGAGCGCGGGGCAGGACGACGCGTCTCGAAGCGCGGCCACTCGACCGCCCACCGCGCAAGTCCCAGGCGACCGGCGCGGCGAAGAGAAACGCCGACGATCGCGCGGCGCGGCCAGGAGGTTTCAGATCGTCGGGCGTGAGTCCTCGGGGGCGTGCGCGCGCCGCAGGTGACGAGTGCGATCGGCGCGGCCTCCCTCGACGAGGCGCCGTAGCCCAACGCACGAAAGCCCGTAAATGGCGTGGCCCCGGCTCGCGAGGGGCGACGTCAGCTCCGCGTCAGTCCTCGAGACTTGACCTTCTTCGCGCGGGCGCTGCCGTCCGGCTGGCCCGCGCCCTCGACCTCGACGCCGCCGATCGCCCGCGTGGGATCGACGAAGCGGTAATCGCGTCGCCGCCGGCGCTCGATGCGCGTGAGCGATTGCCGGTGATCCCGCCGACCAGCCGGCCGGCTCACACGCAATGGCTGGGAGGCGACGGCCGACGCGAGCTGGCGACGTCGTGTCCTCGACGCCGCCATGATTGCCCGGGCCGTCCTCGATCCCGAGCTGGTGGCCTGGGACGCTGCGCGATCGGCCACTGCGTGCTTTGCCCTCGACCTCGACCGAGCTGCCCCCACGCGGAGGCGAGGCGAAGCTCGTACGGTGTTAGCGCCGCTGTCGCGAAAGCGCGTGGGAGCCGATCCGGTGCGCGCACGAGCCGGCCTGAGACCGCCGAGGTTCGGCGCCGCGTGATCGACTCCGATGGTCCCGCGGAACTCGGCGTGTCTGCCCGGGCGAGAGACGGGCTCGAGAGTCGCGCTCGGCGACGGCGTGGGGCTGGGCGAGAGGTCAGCCGCTGGGCGAAGGAGACGGCGGCCGCACGCCCGATCCCTGCGCGCGCCATCCGCGACCGCCGTCGAGTCAGCTACGGCCTCGCTCGCCGAACCGCCGGATCGCGAGCAGGCCGCCGGACGGCCCGATCGCGCCCGCCGCGAGGGCCCGTGCGCCCACGTCCAGCTTCTCAAATCTTCATCCGCTTTGCGACCTCAGATGAATTCCAACTAATACAGCCCGTTTTTCGGCCTCGACGGCCGTGTCGGCCACATTTCAGCCCCGCAGGCATGTAACGTCTCACTTGCGGCGGGGCCGGCCTTCCTAGCGGGAAGCGCGCGGCCAGCATTACGAAAACGCGCGCCCGGCAGTGCTTTCGTCATCGCGGCGAGACGGCGCATCGTCGTCGGCGCCGGGATCGAGTGACACTTGCGAACGAACGCTGACCGTGCCGCGCGGCGCTGACCTGCCCTACCGAAGATGTCCGGGGACCGCGACCAGCGGCGGCGGCCCGCGCCTGCAGTGGCGCGTCATCTACCGCCTGCTCGCGGCCTCTCGACGTGCTCGCGGTGTCCCGCCTCGCTGTGCATTGCCTGGAACCTGCGCATCGCCGGGACATGTACGTGAACGCGGTCGCGATCCCGATCGCGACCAGGCAAGCGACTGCGTCCGTCGCCGCCGCGCTCGAGGACCTCGCCGAGCCGCGTGAACTGCACGGGCGACGACATCTTCTGAGTCCGGCAGCGCCCGGACGCCAGAGGCGCGGCGGCTGGAGCGCGCGATTCGCTGGGCGCGCGCGGCGCGGCTGAAGGCGCTTCGGGCCGCGACCTCCTGGCCGCGTCGCTCGATGCAAGGAGCGGGCGCCGGTGGTGCTGTGGCCCGGCTGCAGAGGTCAAAGCGGCGCTCTGCGCCCCTGACCGACCACGCGCGCGAAAGTGCTGGCGCTTCACCCGAGGCAGGGCAGAGCGCGACGAGGCGGCGCGGCGCATGGCCGGCATGGACCATGCAGTGCGCGCGCCTGCTGGATGCCCTGCGCGAGCTGCTGCCGAGTTGCGCTTCGCCGGGGCCGAGCGCGCTGCACGCCGCGGCCGGTGGCGATCCGCGCATCCCGAAGCCCGGCGCTCGCGGGCGGGAGGGCCGCGCTGGGAGGCGCTTCCGGCGCCAGACGCAGACGGCCGCGAGAGCTGCGGCGCCTCGAGTTCCTGCTGGGCGTGCTGATCGTCGCCAGCGTGGTCGCGGCCATAGCCGTCGTCGCACGGCCGCGAAGATCGCGGCCTCGATGAGCGGGACGCGGCCCTCGAAGGCCCGCTTACGCATCGAGGAGCGCTGCGCGAGGCGCGCGAGGGCCGGAGGAAGCGCGTGTCCGAGCGAACGACGGGAGCTGCGCGCGTCCGAGGAGCCGCTGCGGCGCGCGGCCGAGGACTGGCGGCAGACGCCGAGGCCATCGAGCCGCCACGGTGCTCTTGGACGATGACCGGGCTGGCGCGGTGCTGCGCGCGCCAACCCGGCTGCGCGGCGGCCGAGGCCAACGCGGCGCTGTCGGAGCCGGATAAACGGCAGCCCGTGGACGCGCGCGCCGAGAGAGCCCTGGGCGATCGCGGCCGTGCGCTGGTGTCGCCAGCCTGGCCGACGAGCCCCGGCGTCTCCCGCGCCAGGTGCGCGACGCGCGCGGAAGCGAGCGCGTGATGAGACGTGTCCGCAGAGTCCGGTGGGGAGCGGCGGACGCCGCGGACGCGCGCGCGGTGGTGGTGGCGCCGGGACGTCGCGCGCGCGGTCGAGCGGCGGAGACCGTCCGGCGCGAGAAGCTCGCCGCCATGGGCTCGCTGGTGTGGCGTGGCGCACGAGGTGCGCAAGCCCCTGTTCGGCATCGCCGGCACCGTGGACGTGCTGGAGGCGCGCTTCGCCGACAACGGAGCCGTTCCGAGAAATACCTCGGATCGTCATCCGCCGCGACGTCGGCCGCCTGCGGGCGCTGATGCGCGACCTCCTGAGTTCGGCAAGCTCGGGCGTCCGGAGCGCCTCGTCGGTGGCGTTGAGACGATCCTGCAGGAGGCCGTGAGGGCTTGCGAGCCCGTGGCAGCGGATTTGCTTGTGCGGCAGGATGTGCCCACGGGTCTGCCCGCCGTTTGCACGCCGACCGTCAGCGTGTCGTCCAGGTGTTCCAGAACCTCGTCCAGAACGCGATCCAGCACTCCTCCCCGGCACCCGTGTCTCGATCGCGGCCGGGGCCGCGCCCGAGGGGCCGCGCGGTCTGGTGCGCCGTGCGCGACGCCGGACCCGGGTTCGCGCCGGAGGACCTGCGCCGCCTGTTCGAGCCGTTCGTACCTCGCGCCGCCAGGGCGGCACGAGGCTCGGCCTCTCGATCGCGCAGCGCATCGTGGAGCAACACGGCGGCCGCATCGAGGCGCACAACCATCCCGATGGGAGGTGCGGTGGTGACGGTCACCCTGCCCGCGGCGGCCTGATGGCACGCCGACGCCTGCTGGTCGTGGACGACGATCCCTCGGGGCGCTTCGCGCTGCGCGAGTACTTCGAGCTGCGCGGGTACGACGTGGACGACGCGGACAGCTCTGCGCGCGGCGGTGGAGGCGTTCTCCAGGCCTCGCGCCCGGATGCGGCCGTGCCTCGACTACGCGCTGCCGGACGGAGACCGCGCTGGACCTGCTTGCCGCGGCCGCGTCTCGCTCGACCCGACCGTGCCGCTCGTCGTCCCGACCGGCCACGGCTCTGGATCGACCCTGGCCGTGCGAGGCGGTCAAGGAGGCGCGCGGCACTTCTCTCGCCAAGCCCGTCGAGCTGGCGACGCTCGCGGTCGTGATCGAACGGCTGCTGGACCAGCAGCGGCAGCGCCAGCGCGTGCTGGCGGGCAAGTCCGCCGAGGCGCGGCGCGCGAGTGGACCCGTTCCTGGGCACCAGCGCCCGCGGTGCGCCGCCTCGCGGAGGTAGCGACGCGCGTGCAGGCGTCGGACAGCCCCATGCATCATCCAGGGCGAGACCGGCACCGGCAAGGGCGTGCTGGCCGCGTGGCTTCACCGTCCGGCCGCGCGCGGAAGAGGCGTTCGTGGACCTCAACTGCGCGACGCTCTCAGAAGGAGCTGCTGGAGTCCGAGCTGTTCGGACACGAGAAGGGCGCGTTCACGGGCGCGGGTGGCGGCCAAGCCCGGCCTGCTGGAGGTCGCCCATCGGGCAACGCTGTTCCTGGACGAAGCTGGGCGACATGGATCCGGCCGTTGCAGCGCGAAGCTGCTGAAGGTCCTGGAGGAAGCGCTACCGGCGGCTGGGCGAGGTGCGCGACCGGCAGAGTGGACGCGCGGCTGATCGCGGCCACGCACCGAGACCTGCGGCGCGCTGGTCGAGGACAAGGCCTTCCGCCAGGAGCCTCTTCTACCGGCGTGGCCGCCATCCCGCTGCTGGTGCCGCCGCTGCGCGAGCGGGCGGAGGACATTCCGCTGCTCTCTCCGCGACCTGCTCGACCGTATCGCCGCGGACCCTGGGCGCGGCCGGCTGGAGATCACGCCCGCCGCGCTGGCGGCGCTGGCCGCGTATGACTGGCCTGGCAACGTCCGCGAGCTGCGCAACGGTGCTGGAGCGCGCGGCGCTGCTCTGCCACGACCGGACCATCGACGTGGGCGACCTGCGCTTCATCACCATGGGCGGGTCCGCGCCGGTGCCGGCGGCCCTCCGCTCCGGCCAGTGCGGCCGACACGCGGCGCGACCTGTCGCTGACGCTCGAGGAGGTCGAGCGCCGGCACATCGTCGCCGTGCTGGCGGAGGAGGACGGGCGCGTCGAGGCCGCGGCCCGTCGCCTGGGCGTGCCGCGCAGCTCGCTGTACCAAGCGGTTGCGCGCGCTGGGCCTCGTGGGTTCGCGAGAGTGACGAAGAGCCGCATCCTCGTGGTGGACGACGAAGAGTCGATCTGCCTGGCCATGAAGGAGTGCCTCGAGGCACCGCGGGTACGACGTGGAACTGCGCGGGCGCGCTCGCCGGACGCGGAAGCGCTGCTCGGCGGCTGGACGCTACGCGATGGTGATCGCGGACCTGCGGCTGTCGCCCAGCGACCAGGGGCGGCGGGCTGCGCCTGCTGCGCCGCGTGCGGGAGACGAGCCCCCACACGCGCACCGTGCTGCTGACCGCGTGCGGCTCGCCGGAGGCGGAGGCGGAGGCGCGGCGGCTGGAAGCGTGGACGCGCTGCTGGCCAAGGCCGAGGGGCTGCAGGAGGTGGAGAGCGTGGTGCGCGGCCTCCTGGCGCCCGCTCGCGCGTGAAGCGCGCGCTGGCCGTCCTCTTCCTGGCGGCGCTCTGCGCTTTCTACGTCTTCCACCGCTGGCGAACGAGCAACATCGGGGCGGTGCAGCGCGGGTTCGACGTGGCCTCTCGGCGCGGCTGCTTCACCTGCCACGGCCCCGGCGGCACCCACGGCGTGCCGAACCCGGGGCACGGCCTGGCGCGACGTGCCCTCCTTCACCGACGGGCTCATCCACATGTACGCGCGCGACGAGTCCGAGATCCGCGAGGAGTGGATCCAGGACGGCCTGACGCGCCGCGTGCGCGAGGATCCCGAGGATGGCGCTCCGGCGCGACGCCACCATCCGCCATGCCGGCCTGGCGCGGGCTCATGAGCGAGGGCGAGCTCGACACGACCTGGTCGCGTTCGTGAAGGCGGTGTCGGACTTCGAGCGGCCCGACGACGGCGCGCGCCCAGGAAGGCCGGGCGGTGGCGCAGCGGATCGGCTGCTTCAACTGCCATGGCCCGCAGGGGCGCGGGTCCGCGCTGAACGTGCGCGCGTTCAAGGGCTACATCCCCTCCTGGGACGGCGCCGACTTCAAGGAGCTGGTGCGCGACGACGGCGAGATCCGGGCTGGATCCTCGACGGGGGCACGCGCCGCGCGTACGCCAACCCCGCCGCGCGCTGGTTCCTGAGCGGCAGCCCATCAAGATGCCCGCCTATCGCGGGCGGCTCACCGAGGACGAGGTGGCCCGCATCATCGACTACATGCACTGGCTGCCGCGCCCATCCCTGCTGAAGGCAGAACCGGCGGCAGCCGAGGGGACCATTGCCCTCGAGCCGCCGCCACGGGATCGCCGTCCCCGGGCCGGGCACTACAGCAGCGGGATCTCGACGCGCTCGACGTTCGACGCGACATCGCCGCGCCGCGACTCGCGCCGGGAGCGCGAAGCGTGGCGTCTGACGCGCCCGACCACGCCTGGAACAGCACGTAGTCGTCGCCGAGCTTGTGGAAGACGAGCTTGGACGAGCGGTTGGTCGTCGACTCCAGGCGGTTCACCAGCACGTAGGCGCCGTCGTTGTAGCCCTTGACCGTGAGCACGCCCTGCTCGATCGTCACGTCGTAGATGCCGGCCGGCAACGCGCGGTCGTTCACGCTGAACGCGAACGGGATCGCGCACTTCAGGTCCGCGGCCTCGGTGGTGTGGCCGCGGAGGCCATCAGCACGACGCCCAGACCCGCGGCGCAAAGGCCCTTCAGCAGCTTCGTCATCGCATCCTCCCTTCTCCGCCACCGTCGTGGTGGCGACTCGCAAGAGACGACGAGCGCGCGCCCGCTTTGTTCGGCCGCGGGGCCACGTCCTAGGAACATCCTAGGAACGGCGGGCCATAATCGTCGGCGGCAGCGTGCGCCTGGTGTTCGGAGAGTGCGTACTCGATGGTGACGCGCGCGGCTGCTGCTGCGCGCGCGGCCAGCCCGTTCATCTCACGACCAAGGCGTTCGACCTGCTGCGCGCGCTCTGCGAGCGCAGGCCGCGCGTGCTCACCAAGGCCGAAGCTGCAGCGGCTGCTCTGGCCCGACACCCACGTCTCCGACGCGAACCTGCCGAACCTGGTGACGGAGGTGCGCGCGGCGCTCGCCGACGACGCGCGCAGCCCGCGCTTCGTGCGCACCAGTGCACGGGGTGGGCTACGCGTTCTGCGCCGAGGCGGCCCCGCAGGGCCAGGCCGCCCCTCCGAGTACCCGCTGGTCTACCGCCTGAATGGCCCGGCGGCGTGATCGCGCTGGCCGAGGGCGAGTACCTGCTGGGCCGTCATCCCGAGCCGATCGTGCCCACCACGGACGCGGAGTGTCCCGCCGCCACGCGCGCCTGCGCATCGCGGGCGGGCAGGCGGTGCTGGAGGACCTGGACAGCCGCCACGGCACGCTCGTGAAGGACCAGCGGCTGCTCCGGGCCCGCCACCCTGCGGGGCGGGGACGAGTTCCGCCTGGGCCGCCTGGCGTTCACGCTGTGGGTCTCGCGCCCGCCTTCTCGGAGACACGGGATCCCTGAGCTTGACGGGCCGGCGCCCGGGCGCTGAAGCGAACGAACGTTCGCTTTAGGAGATACTCCATGCGTCAGGCCGGGCCAGCCGCACCGCCCAGCACAACGCGCTCTTCCGGGCCCTGAGGGCCGGCTGCCGCATCCGCTCTTCGAGGATCCGCTGGCCCGGCGCTTCCTGCGCGGCCGCCTATCGCCCGGCGGCCGCCCTGCCGGCGGGCGTGGTGGCGCGCCTCATCGACCGCCGCTGGCCGGGGCCGCGCGCCGCGGTGAGCGTGCGCACCCGCTACCTGGACGACGCCATCCGCAGGCAGTGCGCCGACGGGCTGGACCAGCTCGTCATCCTGGGGGCCGGCTTCGACACGAGGGCGCCCACCGGCTGCCGTGCCTGCGGGGCGTGCGCGTCTTCGAGGTCGACCACCCGGCGACGCAGGCCCGGAAGCGCGCGGCCGTGGGCCGCCGGCGCGGGCGTCACGTACGTGCCGGTCGACTTCCTGCGCACCCGCGTGGAGGACGCGCTGGCCGCGGCGGGCTGCGCTCCGGGCCGGAGCACGCTGTTCCTCTGGGAGGGCGTCACCAGCTACCTGGACGCGGCCGCGGTGGACGCGACGCTGCGCACCATCGCGCGGCTGGGGCGCCGGCTGCTCTATCACGTATGTGGACCGCGCGCTACTCGACGGCACGGTCGTGCTCGAGGGCGGCGCGCGATCGCCCGCGCACGTGCGCGGGCTGGGCGAGCCCTTTACGCGTCTGGACTCGCTCCGGCCGAGCTGGGCCGCTACCTGGACGAGCGCGGGCTTGACCTGCTGGAGGACCTCTCGCTGGCCGAGGCGGCCGGCCTCTACTACGGCGCCCGCCGTCCCCCGGTGTCGGCGTACTACCACGTGGTGAGGGCCCGCTGCCGCGCGTGAGCCCGGCCTACCTGGCCGAGCGCCGGGCCCATGTCCTGGCGGCGGCCGCGCGGTGCTTCGCGCGCGAGGGCTTCCATCGCACGACCATGCAGCACATCGTGCGCGAGGCGGGCCTCTCGCCAGGGAGCCCTCTACCGCTACTTCGCGTCGAAGGAAGACATCGTCGCGGCCATCGCGGACGAGCGCCACCAGGCGGAGCGCGAGCTGTTCCGGCAGGCGCAGGCGGGGACGGCCTCATGGCGCTCGCGAGCGCGTTCCTGGGCCGCCTCGACCGGCCGGGCGAGCGCGAGTGGCGGCGGGTCACCGTGCAGCCGTGGGGCGAGGCGCTGCGCAACCTGCGCGTGATGGAAGTGGTGCGCTCGGGCCTGGACGAGCCCTTGCGCCGCCTGACCGCCTTGCTGCGCGCGGGCCAGCGCGACGGGCGGCTGCCGCGCGACCTCGACGCCGCCGCCACTGCCCGGGTGGCGGCCGCGGTGTTCGAGGGCTGGTGCTGCAGCAGGCGTGGGAGCCGAAGCTGGACGTGCCGCGCTTCGTGCGGGCGGCGGAGCGCCTGCTGGAAGGGCTCGCCGGCCCGCGCCGCCGCGGCGCGCGCTACGACGCCGAGGACGCGCGCGTCGTGCGCAGCACTGACTCGCAGGTGGTGGCCGGAACCGGCCGGCCAGAACAGAGTAGCCCTGCATGCAGTCGCACCCGTTCGCGGCCAGGAAGTCGCGCGCTGCTGCTCCTCTCGACGCCCTCCGCGACCACGCGCAGCTTCAGCGTGTGCGCCATCACGATCACCGCCGTGGAGATGGCCGCGGCCACCGGGTCGTCGTGGATGTCCTGCACGAACGAGCGGTCGATCTTGAGCGTGTCGAGGGAAAGCGCTTCAGGTAGGCGAGCGACGAGTAGCCCGTCCCGAAGTCGTCGATCGCCATCCGCACGCCCAGCGCCTTCAGCCGGCCCAGCATGCCCCGCGTGGCCTCCGCGTGCTGCATGGCGACGCTCTCGGTGATCTCCAGCTCCAGCAGCGAGGGATCGGAGGCCGCTCTGTCGAGCGCCGAGGCCACCTGAGACACCAGGTCGCCCTCCAGGAACTGGCGAGGGGAGACGTTGACCGAGAGCAGCAGGCGGTCGAGCCCGCTGTCGTGCCACAGCGCTTCGCCTGCCCGCAGGCGGTGCGCAGGGCCCAGGCCCCGATCTGCCCCACCAGCCCGGTGACCTCGGCCAGGTTGATGAAGTCGCCAGGCGCCAGCGAGGCCCCGCTCCGGTGGCGCCAGCGCACGAGCGCCTCCACGCCCACCGCTTCCAGCGTCACCGCGTCCACGACCGGCTGGTAGTAGAGCGCTCGAACTGGCCCAGCGCGCAGCGCGCGGCGCAGGCTGCTCTCCAGGTTCAGGCGGTCAGCGGCCTGGGCGTTCATGGCCGGCGCGTAGAGCTGGGCCCCGTCGCGTCCCTCTCCTTGGCCCGGTAGAGCGCGCTGTCTCGGCGTTCTTGATGAGCGCGGCCACCGTGTCCCCGTCGTCCGGGTAGACGCTGATGCCGATGCTGGCGGTGAGGTAGAGGTCGTGTCCCTCCAGGTGGAAGGGCTGGCGGATGGCCTCCAGGACCTTGCGCGCCACCTTCGCGGCGTCCACCGCGTTCGCGATCCAGGGCAGCAGCAGGATGAACTCGTCTCCTCCCTGGCGCGCGACGGTGTCGCCTTCGCGCACGGACGCCTGCAGCCGCTCCGCGACCGCCAGCAGGAGCTGGTCGCCCAGGCCGTGTCCCAGCGAGCCGTTGATCACCTTGAACTGGTCGACGTCCAGGAACAGCACCGCCAGCGGGCGCCCCTGGCGATGCGCATGGGTGCACCGCCATTCCGCAGGCGGTCCTCGAACAGCACGCGGTTGGGCAGCCCCGTCAGCGCGTCGTGGTGCGCCTGGTGCGCGATCTGGTCGGTGAGGCCGCGCTGCTCGATGGCCACCGCGGCCAGGCCCGACGCGACCTGCAGCAGCGCCAGGTCCTCCGGCGTCGGCCGCCGGGGCTCCTTAGTAGTAGAGGGCGAAGGTCCCGAGCACCGCGTGGGTCGCGGAGAAGATCGGCACCGACCAGACGCGCGCAGCCCGTTCGCCAGCATGAGCGGGCTGAACCCCTTCCACACCGGGTCCTGCTCGATGTCCGCGCTGATGACCGTCTGGCCGCGATACGCCATGTCGGTGCCGCAGGAGCCGGCGGCCGGGCCAATGGGGACGCCGTCCGCGATGGCCGCCGTCACCGCCTTCCGGCATGCGCGGAGCCGCGCCCTGAACAGCAGCGGCCTCCTGGAGCAGCAGCATCGACGCCACCATCTCCGGTCAGCTGCCGCTCCACCAGCTCGACCAGCTCGCCCAGGATCTCCGGGAGCGGCTGGATTACGTCGCCACCATCTCGATCACGCGGCTGCGGTCGCGGTTCGAGCAGCTCCGTCTGGCGCCGGTCGGTGATGTCGAACACGGTGCCCAGCGCGGCCCGATGCCCCTCGTACACGATGATCTCGTCCGAGAGGTCCACCCAGCGCGGCTGCCCGTCCTTGCGCAGGATGCGGATCTCGTAGCGCTGGGCCACCGGCTGTGCCGGCCTGGCGCGCGCTGGAGCGCTGGCGCACCTCCTCGGTGCGAGCCGGGATGGATGACGTCCCAGAAGCTGGTCTGCTCCAGCTCCTCGCGCGTGTAGCCCGTGATCGCGGTGAGGGCAGGCGTTCGCGAAGGTGAAGTGGCCGTCCTGGTAGATATAGATGCCGCAGGGCAGGGTGTCCGCGATGGTGCGAACTTCTGCTCGCTCTCGCGCAGCGCGTCGTCGCGCCGCCGCCGGTCCGGTGAGGTCGCGGATGGCGCCGACGAACTGCCGCCCCTCGTCGGTCCAGAACTCCCGAACGAGACCTCGATCGGGAACTCCGTGCCGTCCTGGCGCCGGCCGGTGAGCTCCGCTCCTCCCAGCGGATGTGCCGCTCGCCCGGCTCACGCGTACGCGCGCAGCGAGGCCTGATGCGCGCACGCAGGGACTCCGGCATCAGCATCGTGATCTCGCGGCCCCTGCAGCTCCGTCTGCGCGTAGCCGAACAGCCGCTCCGCTGTGCCGGTTCACGAAGCCGATGCGGCCGGCCTCGTCGATGCTGAGGAGCGCGTCCGAGACCGGCTCGGCCAGGGCGCGGTGACGGGCTTCGCTCACGCGGAGCGCGTCCTCCACCCGCCAGGCGGTCGGTGATCTCGCGCACGAGCCCCACACGCCCTCGATGCCGGCCGGCCGCGTTGCGATGGGGGCCGTAGCGCGCGGACACCCAGCCGGTGCGGCCGTTCTGGGGATGCGGAAGTGGATGTCGAACGAAGTGACCATCTCCCCCGAGAGGGCGCGCCGGAACAGCGCGTCCACGCCCTGCTCCCGCAGGTGGGGAAGAGCTCCAGCGCCGGCTGGCCGAGCACGCCGGCCGCCGGCAGCCCGGTCATCTCCTCCATCGCGCGGTTCCAGACCCGGTACACGCAGCTCGTGGGTCCCAGGACGACGATGCCCTCGGCGGCGTTCGACACGATCTCGCGGTTGAACTGCACCGCCTCGTCCAGCGCCGCGCTCGGCCTCCCGGCGCGCCGTGACGTCGGTCGCGACCGCGAAGGCGCCGACGATCTCGCCCCTCGGTGGCAGCGGCGTGTAGTGCGCCTCGTAGAAGCGCCCGCCCGCCTCCACCGCGGTCGTCGAGAACTGCTCGCCCGAGAGGCGCGCTCGATGCAGCTCGATGATCCGCCGGTCGTCCTTTTGCAGAGGTCGTGGATGGACTGCCCGACCGTTTCCCCGGCTTCAGGCCCATGCCGGCCAGACCGCCGGCCCTCCGACAGCGTGATGCGCCCCTGCAGGTCGATGGCCCACAGGGATGACGGACGCGCGGTTCACGACCGCGCGCAAGTGGCCCCTCGCTCTGCCACAGCGCGGCCTCCGCCAGGCGCTGCGCGGTGACGTCGGTGATCACGGCCAGGATGGCGCTGCTGCTGGTACGAGACCCGCGTCCAGGCGACCTCGATGTCGAGCCGCGCGCCGTCCTTGCGGCGGTGGCGCCGCACGCCGACCAGTGCGCATCCCGGCCGGTCCCTCGACCGCCTGCCACACCTCGGCCAGCAGCTCGTCCAGGTCCTCGGGCGCGCAGATGTCGCGGACGGTGAGCTCGAGGAACTCCTCCCGCGTGTACCCGTAGCAGCGGGCGGCGGCGGAGTTCACCGCGACGAATCGCAGGCTGGCCGTCTCGAGAGATCCAGGCTGGCTGGGGTTCGATTCGAACAGCAGGCCAGCCAGCTCCCCGCCTTCCAGGCGTGGGTCCTGTCCGCGATCGGTCCGAGGATCCGTCTGGCTCACGGCCGCCTCTCGCTCGCGCCGGGGAAGTCCGGAGGGCGAGATTGCCATCCTCGGCGGGTCTGTCAACTGGGGGCGCCGCTTGACGGGAGGCCGGGCCGCGCGCACCCTGGCGCCTCTTCCGGCGCCCCTGACCCTTCATTCCTGGAGCTTGCGATGGACTGTCCGCACTGCGGAGCAGTCAACCTGGCCGGCGCGAGGTTCTGCGCGAGGTGCCGCAAGCGGCTCCTCGCTCCCAGCTGGAGCGGGGACGCGCCCCCGAAGGCGCCCCGGGAGAGGCCCGACGCGCCACTGCCCGAACGGGCCCCGTGGCGGCCCCGCGTCCGCCGACCCACTTCGGGCGCCCGCGGGCCATCACCCTCCTGGCCGCATATGACCTGGTGACGGCGTTCGTGATGCTGGCAGTGGGTGGCGTCGCCGTCTACGGCTCCACGCTCAACGCCTAGCGACGACCGCGCGTTCCTCTCGGCGATGGCGGTCGGGTTCCTGCTGCTGGGCTTCCTCCACTTCGTGGCGGGGCTGGGCGTGCTCGGGATGAAGGGCTGGGGGCGCGTGCTGCAGATCGTCATCGCCTGCATCAGCCTGCTGGAGCATTCCCTTCGGCACCGTGGTGGGCGCGCTCCTGCTGGCCTGGTTCGTCAAGCCGGGCGCGCGCACGCTCTTCTCCGGGCGCCGGCCCCAGGACCTGCCCGGAGGACGAGGTGGAGGACGCGCAGCGGGCCGCGCGCGAGACAGGGGATGGTAACCGGCGCGGCCATCACCGGGCTGGCGCTGGTCGGCTGCGCGGGCGTCGGGATCGGCGCGGCGATCGCGATCCCTGGCCTGCTGATCGCGCGGCGTGTCCTCGAACGAGACGGCGGCCATCGCGGACATGCGCACCGTGGTGGCGGCCGAGGAGGCCTACTGCCCGCGAACCTCCACTACGACCAGCTGGAGTGCGTGGCCGTGCCCTCGGCCTGCATCCCGGGCTACCCGGCGAAGGGTCCCGTGTTCCTTCCGGGCCGTTTCGTGTCGAGCCCGGAGCGCAACGGATACAAGTTCCACCTGGGAGCCGGGCCCGACGTCAGCGAACCTGAGCGTCGGGCGCTCGTCGGCGTCCAGCGTGGACCGCTACGCCTACCTGGCGACGCCGCTGCAGTTCCGGTCGACGGGCAAGCGGATCTCTGCGCCGACGACACCGGCCGCGTTGTGCGCGTTCGTGGACCTGGGCGTCCGCCGCGTGTCGGACGGCCGCTGCGCGTCGGGCTGCGGAGACCTGCCCTGAGGCGTTGCGCTCCGGGGCCGCCCTCGGGCGATGCTGTTCCCCATGAAGGCCCCGGTGATCGCCCTCCTGGGGCCGACCAACACGGGCAAGACGCTACCACGCGCGTCGAGCGCCTGCTCGAGCACCGCTCGGGGATGATCGGCTTCCCCCTGCGACTGCTGGCCCGCGAGAACTACGACCGCGTCGTCGCGCGCGCGTGGGGCGCGAACGCGGTCGCGCTGGTGACGGGCGAGGAGCGCCTGGTGCCGCCGGGCGCGCGCTACTTCGTGTGCACGGTCGAGGCCATGCCGGTCTCGCGGCCGGTCGAGTTCCTGGCCGTGGACGAGATCCAGCTCTGCGCCGACCGCGAGCGCGGGCACGTCTTCACGGACCGCCTGCTGCACGCGCGCGGGCGCGAGGAGACGATGCTCCTGGGCGCCGACACCGTCGCGGCCGCTGCTGCGCCGGCTGGTGCCCGAGGCCGCGTTCATCGCGCGCCGCGGCTGTCCACGCTGCGCTACGTCGGCCCGAAGAAGCTCGATCGGCTGCCCCGGCGCAGCGCGGTCGTCGTGTTCTCGGTCGCGGACGTCTACGCGGTGGCCGAGCGCCTGCGCCGGGAGGGCGGCGGCGCGGCCGTCGTGTTCGGCGCGCTGTCGCCGCGGACGCGCAACGCCCAGGTCGCGCTCTACCAGGCGGGCGAGGTGGACCACCTGGTCGCCACCGACGCGATCGGCATGGGCCTCAACCTCGACATCGACCACGTGACCTTCACGGGCCTCGCACAAGTACGACGGGCGCGCGGCCCGCGTCCGCTGACGCCCGGCGGAGGTCGCGCAGATCGCGGGCCGCGCGGGCGCCACCTGCGCGACGGCACGTTCGGCGCGACCGCCGAGCTGGGGCCTTTCCCCGACGATCTGGTTGAAGCGATCGAGACGCATCGCTTCCGTCCGCTCGAGCGCTTCTTCTGGCGGCAGGCCGACCTCGACTTCGCGAGCGTGCACGCGCTCCTCGCGAGCCTCACCGAGGCCCCGCGCAGCGACGCGCTCGTGCGCCTGGCTCCAGGCGGACGACCATCGCGCGCTGGAGGCGCTCGCGGCCGACGGCGAGCTGCGTCCGCTCGTGCACGGCCCCGAGGCGTGCGCGCTGCTGTGGGACGTCTGCCAGGTCCCGGACTTCCGCAACGTCCTGACCGACGCGCACACCTGGCTGCTGGGGCGCATCTTCCGCCACCTGCGCGGGCCCGCAGGGGCGGCTCCCGGAGGACTGGGTCGCCGGCCAGGTGCGGGCGCTCGACCGCACCGACGGCCATACCGAGGCACTGCTCGCGCGCTGGCGTCGATCCGCACCTGGACCTACCTCGCGCACCGCGACGGGTGGCTTTCGGATGCCGCGCACTGGCAGGGAGCAGGCGCGGCAGGTCGAGGACCGGCTGTCGGACGCGCTGCACGAGCGCCTGACCGAGCAGTTCGTCGACCGCCGCGGGGCGATCGTGGCCCGCGAGGACAAGGACGCGCTCGTCACCAGCGTGAGCGAGGCCGGCGACGTCGTGGTGCAGGGCCTGCGCGTCGGCCGTCTGGAGGGGTTCCGCTTCGTGCCGGACGCGGAGGTGCGCGACGGCTCGCGCGCGGTCCTGGCCGCGGCCAACCGCGCCCTTCGCGGCGACGTGGACGCGCTGGTGGCGGCGTTCGTCGGGTCCGCCGGACGCGGACTTCGCGCTCCGCCGCGGGGCACGCCACCTGGCGCGGCGGCGACGTGGCGCGCCTGGGCGCGGGAGACGGGCCCCTCGCCCCTCGCGTCGATCCGCTCCCGTCGGAGCTGCTCGACCCGCCACGGCGCGAGCGCGTGCGGCGCCGCGTGGCGGAGTGGCTCGAGGGACACGTCGCGCACGTGCTGGGCCCGCTGGTGATGCTCGCGCGTGCCGAAGGGTCGAGCCCCGCGGCCCGCGCGATCCAGTTCGCGCTGGTCGAAGGCCTCAGGTGCGTGCCGCGCCGGCCGGTCGGCACGCTGGTGAAGCAGCTGGGTCCGGCCGACCGGCGATGGCTCGCGCGCCACGGTGTCCGGCTGGGCCGCGTGGCCGTGTTCCTGCCCAGCGCTCGCGGCGCGCGAGGGCGTCCTGCTGCTGCGCGCGCTGCTGTTCGCCGTCCGCCGGGGAGCCCGCCTGGATCCCGCCGGCCGAGGCCCTCTCCGTGCCTCACGATGGCCGCGTGCCCGAGGCGGCGTACGGCGCGAGCGGATCCGTCGCGCTCGGACCGCGCGCGGTCCGCGCCGACGCCGCCGAGCGCGTGGCCCAACGCGCGTTCGAGCGCGCGCAGGAGAGCCGCCTCACGGCCGACGCGTCCCTGGCTGCGCTCGTCGGCTGCCCCACCGAGGAGCTCGCGGGCGTCCTGAGGGCCCTGGGCTACGCGCCGTCCGCGGACGGACGGTTCGCATGGCGCGCGCGCGCGCACCACGGCCGCGAGCGGGCGTCCGTCGTGACCCGCGCGCGTCCTGCGATTACGATGGACGCGGGGGCTTTCGAAGGGATCGACGTGACGATCGTCGGCCTCGACCACGTCCAGCTCGCGATGCCGGCCGGCCAGGAGGCCGCGGCCCGGCGCTTCTACGACCGGCCTGCTGGGGCTCACCGAGGTGCCCAAGCCGCCCCACCTCGCGACCAGGGGCGGCGCTTGGTTCGAGCGCGGCGGCGTGAAGGTCCACCTCGGCGTCGACCCGGACTTCCGGCCCGCCCGTAAGGCGCACGCGGGCCTGCTCGTCGACGACCTGCGCGCGCTGACGGATGCGCTGCGGGGAGCGGGACACGAGCCGGTGGACGGCGAGCCGCTCGACGGCTTCCGGCACGTGTAGCGTGGACGACCCCTTCGGCAACCGGCTCGAGCTGCTGCAGCGGACTTAGGCAAGGGCCATGCTCAGTTCCTGGTGGTGTCTCTACCGCCGGCCCGACGTTCCGGTCGAGCGGTTCCGCGAGATCCTGCGCGGCGAGCACGCGGCGATGGCAGAGAGCCTGCCCGGCCTGCGGAAGTACGTGCAGAACCACGTGGCGCCGGACGCCACGCGGCCGCACCCGGGCTGGGACGCGGTCGTCGAGCCGTACTGGGACGACTGGCCGAGCATGGAGGCCGCTTGGCAGACCCTCGAGGGCCAGCGGTCGACCGCGCACCTCGAGGACTTCGTGGACCTCTCTCGCAGCACCTGGTCGGTCGTCTACGAGGAGATCCGCCGCTGAGCGGCACCGCCTTCGTGCTGGTCCGCGCCGTCACCTACGCGACGCTCTTTGTCGGACTCCTGCTGGTGGTCGTCCCGGCGCGTGTCCTCGCGTGGTCGGGTCTGCCGGCCCGGCCGGCGATCGGCGTCGCGCAAATCGCCGGAATGGCGATCGCGACGGTCGGAGGAGCGCTCGCGCTCTGGTGCATCCTCGCGTTCGTGTTCGTCGGCCGTGGGACGCCTGCGCCGTTCGATCCGCCGCGGCGGCTGGTGGTGCAAGGCCCGTACCGGTTCGTGAGGAACCCGATGTACCTGGGCGCCGTCATCGCGCTGCTGGGAGCGGCCGTCTCCTACGGCTCGGCGGCGCTCGCCCTGTACGCCGGAGCATTCCTGCTTCTCACGAACGCATTCGTGGTCACCTACGAAGAGCCGACCTTGCGCACGACGTTCGGCGAGGACTACGAGCGGTACTGTGCCGAAGTCGGCCGCTGGCGTCCGCGGCTCTACGCCCGGCCCGGGAAGCGGAGCTGATCCGCGGCCGACGCGAAGTCGGACGCCTTGTCCTCGGCCAGGACGGACCACGCGAGCGCGCCAGCGTAGCCGGCACGACGAACGGCGGCCACGATCTCGACGGCGCGCGCCGCGAGCCGCACGTCGGGAACTCGCCGAGCAGCGAGAGGTCGGTCGAGCGCGAGAGGGACACGGGCGTCTCGAGCGGCGCTCGTCGCTGCAGCGCGTCGTACCAGTGGACCTGGTAGAGGTCGAGCCGCGCGTCCCGCACCAGGTCGAGACCGCGGAGGCTGGCCAGGCCGACCGTGACCGGCTGCGACGCGAGCTCGTGCGCGCAGTCCGCCGCCTCGCGCAGGAACGCCTTCATGTCGCGCCTGCGGATGGTCGATGCCGGGTGCGCGCCCACCCGGCGCACCGCCCATTCGGGCTCGTTGAAGAGGTCCCAGCCCCAGACCACGGGCTCCTGGCCGTAGCGCGCGAAGATCGGCGCGCAGACGTTCTCCAGGAGCCGCGCGCGCAGGGCCGGATCGGACACCGTCCGCGCATGGCCGCCCAGCCGGACGCGCGCTTCACCGCGCGGGCGCGCCGGAGCCAGAGGAAATCGACGAGCACGAAGAGCAGCCGCAGGCGGTGACGGCCGGCGGTCGCGATCGCATGGTCCGCGTCCGCGAGGAACCGGTCGTCCAGGCCGAGCGGCGTCCCATCCGCCGCGAAACGGACTCCCGCGCGGCCGTCGCCGATCAGGAACCAGCGGACCACCTGACAGCCGCGCTCCTCGAGGTCCTCGCACACCGCCTGCAGACGGGCGCGCCGGCCTCGCGACGCGACACCGCCTTGCGGCTGCCAGGCGTTCGCGCCGAAGTCCAGCCCGTAGTCGATCCAGGGCAGGTTCACGCCCGTCCAGAACGTCATCGGCCGGTCAGGCCGCCTTCTGCGCGATCGCCAGCACGTCCATGGTCATCGCGACGCACACGTGGACGGCCGCGCCGCCCAGCACCGAGCCCGTCCGCAGCGACAGCGTGCCCAGGACGATGCCGGCCACGATCGCGCCCAGTGCCTCGGGCAGCGGCTTCTGAAGTGGATCATGCAGTACGGCACCACGGCGACGAAGATCGCGTACGCGCCGAGGTCGCGCTTGAGCGTGTGCAGCAGGAAGCCGCGGAAGAAGAACTCCAGGGAGACGAACTGCAGTGCGTAGAGCGCCTCCCAGAGCACGAAGTCGATCGCGCTGCGCGAGGCGTGCCGGTAGAACGGGTAGACGTCCTGGAAGGAGGGACGCATCGAGGCCACGACGACCAAGGGCAGCGCCAGCAGAAAGAGGACGAGGTAGGCGCGCTCGTGCCCGCGCAGGCCGGCCCACGACAGGCCGAACGCCGACAGCGGCTCACCCGGCCGCAGGGCACGCAGCAGCAGCGCCGGCGCCACGAAGTACTCCCGCGAAGCAGGCGAGCGCCCAGAACGCGTAGCTCGCCAGCTCGAACCAGGGCCCGCGGAAGAGCGACGACGCGGGCGCCGCCAGCCAGGCGGGCCTCGCGCTCCAGCACGATCAGGATACGGCCCAGCTCCGGCCGCGCTGCCGTGGAATCTGCATGAGCGTGAGCAGCAGCGCGCCGCTCACCAGCACGACCACCGGCTCGAACGAGAACGAGGCGCTCGCGGGCGGGCCGTGGACCGACTCGCCACTCGGTCCGCAGCCGGTCCGCTAGTCGACCTCGCATCAGGCAGGCCGCGTAGATCCCCCGCGGGTCGTTGAACTGCGCGAGCTCGTTCGTGCGGGCCCGCCACGAAGCGCATCCCGGACGCGAGCAGTGCCGGGGGCGCGTCGTCCGCCGCGGGCCCGAACCAGTCCGAGGCCCAGGACAGGAGCGACGTGGTCAGGCGGTCCTTGAGGCTCGACTCCTTCTCGACGTACCAGACGCGGTACCCGTCGGCCAGCTTGGCCCGCTTGGCCGCGGCCGCGACCGCCTGGTCGAGGTTCCCCAGCTGGTCCACGAGCTTCAGGTCCTTGGCGTCGGCGCCGCTCCACACGTGCCGCGCGCGCGATGCGGTCCACCGCGTCGTGATCCAGCTTCCGCGCCTCGCCGACCCGCAGCAGGAAGTCCTCGTACCCCGAGCGGATGATGATCGAGAAGGCCTCCTTCAGCTCCGGCCTCATCTCGCGGTCGGGGCGCAGCGCGCCCGAGAGCCAGGTGGTGCCCACGCCGTCGACGTGCATGCCGAGGGTGCTTCGCCAGCGGCTTCTGAACGTGGGGAACATCCCGAAGATGCCGATGGAGCCGGTGATGGTGTTGGGGCTGGCCCGAGATCTCGTCGGACGAGGTCGCGATCCAGTAGCCTCCCGACGCCGCCACGCCGCCCATCGAGACCACGACGGGCTTGCCCGCCGCGCGCGTGCGCGCCAGCTCCTCGCGGATCACCTCCGAGGCGAAGGGCTGCCTCCGCCGCTGTCCACGCGCAGCACCACCGCCTTCACCTTGTCGTCGAGGCGCGCCTTGCGCACCAGCGCCGCGGTGGAGCCGCCGCCGATCGTGCCCGGCGGCTGGGTGCCGTCCAGGATGGTGCCCTTCGCCACCACCACCGCCACCGCGTCGCCGCGCCTGCCGGCGCCGCTGCGGTCGCGCGGACCCGTCTTCAGGTAGTCGAGGAAGGTGATCCGCGGGTAGGAGTGCGGAGTCCTTCTCCTCGCGCGTCAGCTCCACCCAGGCGCTTCTCCACCAGCTCGCGCCCGCCGATGCGGTCCACCAGGCCCACCCTCGCGCGCGACCACGGCGGCCTCTCCCGACGCGCGTCGCGCAGCAGCCTCGACCATGTGGTCGATGGCGTCCTGCAGCTCGCGCGGCTTCACCTTGCGCGCGGCCGCCACGTCCGCGAGCCAGCCGCCCACAGGTCCTCGAGGTAGCCGCGGTTGGCCTCCTTGGCCTCCGGGGACATGTCGTTGCGCAGGTAGGGCTCGACGGCGGACTTGTACTCGCCCACCCGGAAGACGTTCCAGTCGATCTCCAGCTTGTCGATGCCTTCCTGTAGAAGGTCGCGAAGCGGCCGTAGCCCTCGAGCAGCAGCAGGCCCTGCTCGTGCATGAAGATCTCGATCCGCGCACGAGGCCAGGTAGTACTGCGATGTGGTCGAACCCGTCGCCGGCGGCGACCACCTTCTTGCCGCGTCTTCTTGAAGTCCTGGATGGCCGCCCGCAGGTCCTGCAGCTTGCGAGGCCCGCGCTGGACACGCCGTCGGTGTCGATGAGCATGACCTTGATGCGCTTGTCGTCCTTGGCCCGCTTGATGGCGTCGAGCATGTCCTTCAGCAGCAGTCTCGCGCGGCTCCGCCCCGCCAGGCGCGCGCGCGCGCGCAGCCGCGTCGCCGTCGAGCTGCTCCACGATGTCGCCCCGCGGGTCCAGCACCAGGACGGCGTCCTTGGGCACCGGGTCCCGCCGCCCAGCATCGCCGCCAGCAGGAAGAGCACCACCAGCATGGAACACGCCGTTCCAGAAGACCCGGCGCGACAGGTCGAGCGCGCGCCACGCGCCCCGGATCAACCGCATCAGCACGCCATGCTGTTCCATGTCATTCCCTCGTCGGTATCAGCACGTCGCGTCAGCCGCCGGCGACCGGCGGGATGAAGACCAGCTCCGCCATCGTCCTCCGGCGGCGGCCTCGAATGCAACGGCACGTAGCGCCGGTCCCTGTCAGCCGCCAGGCTGCGCCGCCGCGGCCGCAGGTCCGGGTGGACTCGCAGAGGGTGAGCGCCAGGCGTCGTCCGAGGTGGCCCGGTCGGGGAGGTCGAGCGACAGCTCACCCTGCCCCACCGCTTCCCGAGCGACGCGAAGCGGCGGACGCGCACCCGCACCGGCCACGCTGCCACGCCTGAGACCCCCGGTCAATCGGGTCTCAGACTGGTTTCGGCGATGAAGGACTCGTTCGGCCGACCATCGACTACCTGCGCATCTCTGGTGATCGACCACTGCAACCTGCGCGTGCGTCTACTGCATGCCCTGCGCGGGCCTCACCTTCATCCCCTCGCCGGAGCTGCTGACCGCCGAGGAGATCGAGCACGGTGGCGCTGGCGGCGGTCTGCGTGGGCTTCCGCAAGTTCCGGCTGACCGGCGGCGAGCCCACGCCTGCGCCGGACCTGGTGGAGATCGTGGGACGGCATCGCCGCCGTGCCGGGGGTCGAAGACGTGGCGATGACCACGAACGCCATCCTGCTGCCGCGGCTGGCGCGGCCTGCCCGCTGAGGCCGGTCTGCGCCGCGTCAATCGTGCACCTGGGACACGCTCGACCCGGAGCGCCTGAAGCAGCTCATGCGCTTCGGCACGCTGGCCGAGATCGAGGCCGGCATCGGCGGCGGCGGAAGAGGCGGGCCTCACGCCCATCAAGGTCAACTGCGTGGTGACGCGGGACTACAACGACCAGGACGTGGCGGAGATGGCCCGCCGCGCGAACGAGCGCGGCTGGCACGTCCGGTTCATCGAGCTCGATGCCGCTGGGCGGCGGCGAGGCGGCGCGCGTCGCCCTCTCGCAGTTCGTGCCGTACGCCGGAGACGCGCCGGCGCATCGAGGCGCGCGCTCGGGCCCTCTGCCGCCGCTGCCGCGCACAGAACGCCTGGCCGACGAGGCGCGCAACTTCCGGCTTTCGCCGACGGGCCCGGGCGTGGTGGGCTTCATCAGCCCGGTGAGCGAGCCCTACTGCGGCTCCTGCAACCGCATGCGCCTGACGGCGGACGGCAAGTTCCACCTGTGCCTGCTGAACGACGACGAGCTCGACGTGAGAAGCGGCGCTGCGCACGGGCGGCGGGCGTGTCCGAGGTGGCGGCGATCCTGGCCCGCGCGGTCGCGCCTCAAGCCGACGGGCCACCGGCTCGAGGAAGGCGTCTCCACCGAAGAGCGCGCGATGTTCCAGATCGGCGGGTAGGGGTCCGGCAGCCGTGCGCGGAATGAGAATCGGGACTAGACAGCACTGCGAGGCTCGGAAGCGCTCGATCAGCCGGGTGAGCATGGAGACGACGCGCGTGCGGAGTCCGCGTCCGCGCCGGTAGACGTCGGGCGCGATCACCCCTCGGGCCTGCAGGAGATTCGCACCGCCAGGCTTCCATCGCACTGCCTCGAGCGATCGCGTAGTCGTTCGCCTTCCGCCCGCGAGCAAAGTGCGCGCTGCCTTCGCGACATGTTCAGGACGATCGAAACGCTGGCACGATCCAACTGGTCGCGCACGGGCACCGAGCTTATGGCCGGCAGCGATCGTACAGCCGCCAGAACCTGGAACTCGACCGCGAGCATGAAACACGTCGAGCCGTTCGGCAGTCCGAGGCCGAGGACGCGACGGGACCTGTCGAGCGACTGGGTCATGAGCCACCCCGGTGGGAGGCTGCTGGCTGCCGGCATCTCAGCAACAAGGCCGCGCGGCCAGCTAGCCTCGAGGAGGCATCAAGAACCCGAAGGCTCGACCTGTTCCTGCTCTCGGCGTGCCAGCTCAGCGATCCTGCGATGGCTTCGCTGGCGCGCGCGAGAGCGTTCGTCCGTTCCGTTCCCGTCTCTCCGTTCCGCCTCCGCCCGTTGTCCCCGTCCGTTCGACGTCAGGGCCATCGCCGGATAGGCCGCTCGTCCTGCCATTCCTCCCCGTCTGCATAGAACTCCTTCTTCCAGATCGGCACCGTGGCCTTGAGCGTGTCGATGGCGTAGCGGCAGGCGGCGAACGCCTCGTCCCGATGGCGAGGTCACGGCCACCGGCCACGCTGGGCTCCCCGACCGCGAGCGGCCCAGCCGGTGCACCATCCCGCACCTCGGTGACCGGCCAGCGCCGGCGCGCCTCGGCCGCGATCTCCTCCATGAGCGGCGCAGCGCCATCTCCTCGTAGGCCTCGTACTGCCAGGCGCACGACCGTCCGCCTGCGGTTGTGGTCGCGCACGAGGCCGACGAACAGGCAGAGCACCGTCCGCAGGCGTCGCCCCCTGAGGGCGACGAGGTCGATCGGCGCGCGCGTCAGTCGGACCATCCCCTGAAGCCTAGGCCGGAGGCGCTCCTTGTACGGCCTCGGTGCAGCTCAATGGGCCGGCCGGCCTTGCCGCGCATGCGGATGTTGAGCAGCCCGACCAGCACCGAGAACCCCATCGCGAAGTAGAGGTATCCCTTCCGGGATGTGCTGATGGAGTCCGGTCCAGCGACCAGCATGAGCCCGATCATGAGCAGGAACGACTAGCGCGAGCATCTTCACTGTCGGATGGCGCTCGCACGAAGTCGCTCACCGGCCGCGCGAACACCAGCATCATGAGCTCGACGGCGATGACGACCGCGGCCATCATGATCGCAGATCTGCTCGCCATGCCGACCGCGGTGATCACCGAGTCGAGCGAGAACACGATGTCGAGCAGCATGATCTGGCGAGCACGTCCGGCGAAGGACGGCGGCTGCCGGCCACCGACGCCCGTCCCTCGGCGCCCTCCAGCTTGTCGTGGATCTCGCATGGTGCTCTTGCCACAGCAGGAACAGCCCGCCCGCCGAGCAGCATCAGGTCGCGGCCCGGAGAGCTCCTGGCCCACGATCGGGACCGTGAAGAGCGGCGCGGTGAGCCGCACCACCCAGGGAGATCGACAGCAGCAGCACGGATGCGCATGACCATCGCGCGAGCCTCAGGCCCAGGCGGCGCGCCTCGGTCCTGCTGCTGCTGGGGCAGCTTGCCCGCAGAGGATCGAGATGAAGATGATGTTGTCGATCCCCAGCACGATCTCGAGGATGGTCAGGTGAACAGCCCCAACCAGGCCTGAGGGTCGGTCAGCCAATCCATGTCGCCTCCGTCTCACCGAATCGACCAAGCTAGCATCGTGTCCTCCTGACGTCCAACGAAGTCCTGATCCGTTGCAGAGGAGCCGTATCTCCGTGTCCCCTGTGTTCTCTAGTGGCTCTGCTGCGTCGTTGCCGTCCTACCGGCCCGCGCGCGGATCGATGCTGATCTCGCGCCAGGTTCGCGCAGGGCCTCCTGCCACAGCGCCTCGAAGCCCTGCGCCAGGCTCTGCGCGAGGGAGGTGTCGGGACCAGCAGCGACGCGAACCGGCCCCTTCGGGCACGAACGGATGATCGAGCGAGAGGATCACCAGGTCGTCGTCGACCACGTGGAAGGGATGGCCCAGCTCGCCCGGAGTAGCGCACGCCGCGCAGGTGCGCCAGCGCCAGAGCGCGGTACGCGCGCAGGAACGCGAGCAGAGTCGGGCGCCGAGCGGTCCGAGAAGCCGAACACCACGCGGTGGTCGAGGCGGCGATAGCCCACCGCTGCGCGCGAGACGCGCTCAGCACGTCGAAGCCCTCGGCGGCTGATGCGGTCGAGCGCGTGCAGGTCGCCGCTCTCCAGGTACGACAGGATCGCCGGCGCGCCGGGCCAGGCGCACCGGGTGGCGCTTCACGTGGCTCTCCAGGCCCAGCGCCAGGTCCACGAACGCTGGGCCGCCGCGCAGCCGCCGCGGCTAGCGCCGCCAGCGTCTCGCGCAGCGCCTCCGGGCTCGCGACGCGAACTCGTCCGCCCTCTCGCGCGCGATCCGCACCAGCCGGTCCACCACCCCAGGTCCGGCGGGCAGAGGCCGCAGAGCCGGGGCGCGTGCGCTGGATCTCGACCCAGGCCCGCGCGCCCAGTTTCTCCGATGGCAGGGTAGATCTTCGACGCCGGGATCTCGCCTTCGCGGCACAGCGTGGCGGCGTCCGCCACGCCGTGCACCGCCAGCGTGACGAGCGCGCTCGTCGGAGAGCGAAAACCCCGCCTCGTCGAGCAGCGCGACGTCCGACCAGCGCATCCAGGGTTTCTACCCGAAAGTAGATGAAAGCGAGGCGCGCCGGCCCAGATTCGCGGTCGGGAGAGGAGGCTTCGAACATGAGCAAGCCCTGACGGGGCAGCTATCGCACCCCGGCGCCACGGTGCCTCCAGCGCGCGGATCTCGGTCGGACGTGGCGCTCGTTCTACATCGACAAGCTGGGCTTCTCGCACCAGCATGGGCATGGTCGGTAGGGGACGGCCGGCTCGACTTCGATCGTCACCCGCGGCGCCAGCATGATCATGATTCCGCCCGGCCAGCAGGAGCCGCACTGAGGGACGGCCGAGTCCTACTCGACCCAGAGGGCCGCTGGAGCTCTACGTCCGCACGGGACGACGTCGACTCGTACCACGCGGACGTGAGCTCGCGCGGCGTCGCGATCGAGAGCCGCTGACCGACCAGTGGTGGCGACCGACTGCTTCGCGGTGCGCGACCCCTACGGCTACAGGCTCTGGCTTCAACCAGACGCTCCCGCTCGTTCGACCCGGTCCAGCCGCCCGAAGGCGTTTCAGCGATCGTGTGAACGAGTGGAAGTGGCCGAGAATGGCCTGGCCGCGGCCGACTGCGTACGAATGGCGGATGGCCTCGGTCACGATTGCTTCGCGCCGCGGACGGCGTCGCGGAGCGAGCCGTCCAGCAGCGAGCCGCGCGGCGATCGCGGCCGAGTAGGTGCAGCCGGTGCCGTGCGTGTTGCGCGTGTCGATGGCAGTGGCGGCAGCCGAGCAGTCCCGCGCCGTCGCACAGCATCGCCGCGGCGTCGCCTCAGGTGGCCGCCCTTCACCAGCGCGGCCGAGGGCCCCAGCGCCTTCAGGTCGCGCGCCGCCCGCCGCATGTCGTCGAGCGCCCCGGGGCGGCGCCCCAGGAGCGCGCCCGCTTCCATCAGGTTCGGGGTGACGACGAGCGCGAGCGGGAACAGCCGCTCGACGGGCGCGCTCGGCCGAAGGGTCGAGCAGGCGGTCCCCGCCCTTCGCCACCATCACGGGATCCGACGACCAGGTCTCGGCAGTCGCAGCCGCTCGATCGGCCGACGCGACCGCGTCCACGATCCCGCGGTTCGCCAGCATGCCCGTCTGACCGCGGCCACGGACATGGTCGGTCGCGACGCGTCGATCTGCGCGACCACCATGGCCGGATCGAGCGCGACATCAGTCCACGACCGAAACCGAGTTCTGCGCGGTGACCGCGGTGACGGCCGACGCCGTGCACCCATGCGCGGCGAACGTCTTCAGGTCGGCTCCGGATGCGCGGCGCCGCCGCCGGAGTCGGATCCGGCGATGGTGAGCGCGGACCTTCACGACGCGGTCTGGCCCGCCTTCGGCGACCGCCTTCAACCGCTCGGCCAGGCTCGTGAACATCCGGCAGGTCAGGCTCGCAGATCACAGATCTCCGACGTCGAGGCTCGGGAGCTGGAGCGTCGTCGAGTCGTGGACGTATTCCATGGTCGACTGGCGGCGGGGTCGAGCAGCGCGCCGAGCGCGGCAGCAGGCTGGTCACCTCGGGGCTCAGCGTGGTGGGCGCCGCGAGCGCAGGCGGTACACGAACGGCATGATGGTGATGTCCGTCGGCTGCAGGCGCGCCTATCGCGCGCACCTCGCTCAGAGCGGGCTTCCAGGCAGTTCCGCCGCGGTCGCGGAGGTCCAGCCCGATCTCCTCGAGCGTCTCGCGGCGGGCGGTCTCCTCCGCGGTCCGCGTCGCCATCGGCGCGGTGGCCTCTGTGAACGCGGACCTGGCCTTCGGGACCATCGGATCGCGCGGGCGCCCGGCGCCGCCAGACGCAGCGACAGCGCCGCGCCGCCTGCCCGTCCAGCTTCCTTGAGGATGATGGCGTTTTATCGAGCCGCGCGGGACTGGACCGCGTCGGTTACCCGCCCGCCGCGGCCGCAGGGGCCAGCGCGGCGCGGATCTGGCTGAAATCCACGTCTTCATTGTAGTCCCCGCCTACGCGCCGTGCACTCCGCCCGAGCGTCTCCAGCTTGAACGCGGCCTCGTCGCCTACAGGGGTCCACGAAGGCGTCCCGGCGGCGGCCGCCCTCCTTGGCGCCCAGCGACTCGAGGTCGGCTCGTGACGGGAACTTCACGCGGTCGATCCCGGACGCGCGCGGCTGAACGCGGAGGCCGTCTGCCGGTCTCGCGGCCCGCGGCCTGGCGGCGGCGGCAGCAGCCGCCCACCGCTCGCGGCACGCGGCGCGCGGGGATCCGCCGCCAGGCGCCCGGCGCGCCGGCGTCGCCGACTCCGCCGCCCAGCATCACGAAGGTACTGCGGGCAGCACCGTGTCAGCCCATAGCCGATGCACGCTGCCACCGGAAGCCCAGCCCGGCGATGTGGCAGCCGGCCGCAACCTGTTCGGGCAGCCCGCTGAGATCCTCACTGTCCAGGCCCGAAGGCGGTGGTTCGGCTCAGCTTCGGGCCGCCATCGCGCAGGAAGTCGCGCACCCAGAGGCGTCCGAGGCCCGCGCGACTCGCGTGACCGCCAGGCCGGCATCGACCCCGGCGCCGGGGCAGCCCGCGACGTCCGCGAGCGTGCGCGTCCGCCAGCCCCAGCGGCCCGCGGCGGCCAGATCGTTCGTGAAGCGCCGGCAGGTCGGCGGTCCGCACCCAGCGCAACGCGAGGTCCTGCTCGAGCGTCAGCGCACGGTGCCGTCGTCCGGTAACGCGTCTCGCGAGGTCCCCGCCAGCCACCGCAGCTGGCGCGCCGGTCACCGCCGCCCGGGCTGGAAGTGCGGGATTCGGTCGCGCGCGGAGGGCCCGCCTGCGCCGGCGGATCGCGGCACGTTCGTGGTCGGAGCCATGCGCTCGTACTGCGCCGCCGGCGCACTGGCAGCACGGGACGCAAGCCCGGCCGCGGCGGCCGCGCGAGGCCACGCTGCAGGCCCCCGGATCGCGCGCGGCGAGGGCGGCTCGGCACGCCCCCGGAGGCGCGTCCTCCACCGGCGGGATGGTCCGGGATCGAACGGCAGCGCGATCCCCGCCCGCTGGCGCGGCGGATGGCGGCGCGCGCCTCCTGGAACGCGGCCCGCCACGTCGCGAAACCCAGGTCGCAGGATCAGGAACTTGCAGCCGGTTGCGCTCGTTTGCGCTTACAAAGCCGCCGCGGTCGTGGAAGACCTGCAGGACCGCTCTCGTGACCTCCTCTCCAGGATCTCTGCTCGGCGGCAGGGGAAGTCGTGGCAGCAGCCCGCCCGAGCGCGGCAGATCGAGGCTGCCGGCCATTACGGTGACCTGGAAGCCGCGGCCGTCCCGCAGAGCGTTCCGGCGTGCGCGCCAGCCCAGGTCGTTGATCGCGGTCAGCGGCGTGGGTCCTCCGGGCAGCTCCTCGAACGCGATCTGAACTCCAGTGCGCAGATAGCGCCGCCGCCAGCGGATGGCGCAGGTAATGAACTGCGCGAGCGCCTTCCGCGGTACGGCGTGACGCTCCGAACAGCTCGTCCGCGGCGACGCCTCGCGTCGGGGCAGGTGGTCACCGCTGCGCAACCGCGCCCGCCGCAGGCCTCGCGGGTGCAGTGAGGCCCGCCTCCGCCAGAAGGCCGGTGCATCACCGGCCTCGACGTCGCGCAGCTTTCAGGAAGCGGAACCGCACGTCCCGCCGCGTCGTGACGTGCCCGAAGCCGCGTGAGTACGTGGCAGCTGGCCAACGTCGGCCAGCGCGTGGAGCTTGTGGTTCCAGGACGCCTCCGACGCCTTCACGCAGCATCTGCGTCTCTTCCGCCTGGCGCTGCTCTTCCGTAGCAGGTCTCACAGTACGAGGCAGTAATACGCATTGAACGGAAGTACAC
>ERZ1370068.11041-contig-9690_pt1 | contig 32566 bp, 53 predicted proteins | sample MGYA00561227_ERZ1370068 | MGnify/ENA primary metagenome ERZ1370068 (study PRJEB38410, sample SAMEA6850437) | metagenome | study: Metagenomic assessment of the ecological functions of the soil: analysis of the soil microbiota associated with the...
GCCTGATTGGAAAATCCTTCCTGTACGCGCTGGCTGCGATGGGCGGGGAGGGCGTGAGTGACCGCGCTCGAGCTCATCCGCAACGAACTCGCGGTGTCGCTTGCGCTGACCGGTTGCAAAGTGACGTACAGGCGGTGGACCGCAGCATCCCGTGCGATTCGGCGCCTGCTGCAGCCCGCCGCGGAGAACGGTCAAAACGTTCTCGTGAGTTCCGGATCTTGCATGCGCCAGGCTTTCGGCACGCTGCTTTCACCGTGCTGAGCGGCGCGCCGCAGTGCGCGCCGGCGGACGACATCCGTGAACGGCAGCTCGAGCTTGATGTCGAACAGCTGCGCCGCGAGGGTGCAAGCACAGGCTCGCCGGATCGATCAGCTGGAAAGAGGCACCGCGCGCTCCACCGAGCGATCCGTTGCCGACATCGGCTCGCAATGCGCCGCCGCTCCGGTCAAGGCGCCGCCCTGGCTGGTGGCCGCGAACTGGGACCGTTTGCGTCCGGGCATGAGCGAGGACGAGGTGGCGAAGATTCTCGGGCCTTCCACCTCAGAGCGCGCGGGCGACGGCGCAACCAAGCTCCTTCTCTACGCCGTTGAGAGTCCAGGAAGGGAGTCTTCCTGGCAGGTCGGGTCGAAATTCAGGCCGGAAAGGTAAGTGCAGTGCAAAAGCCGGCGCTACGCTGAGCCCCGTTCGCCTTGTCGACTCAGCGCGCAACCGGCAAGATTTCATATCCACGCGCCGATAGCCGAAGAGACCACCCATGGGCAAGAAATTCGACAATATCCTCGGGACGATTGGCCGCACGCCGGTCGTGGAGGATCAACAAGCTCGCGCCCGCCGCACGTGAATCTGTACGTCAAGATCGAGGCCTTCAACCCGATGGGCTCGGTCAAGGATCGCCTCGCGCTCGGCGTCATCGAGGACGCGGAGCGCAGCGGCAAGCTCAAGCCGGGCCAGACGGTAATCGAGGCGACCAGCGGCAACACCGGCATCGGGCTCGCGATGGTGTGCGCGGCAGAAGGGCTATCCGCTCGTCGTGACGATGGCGGAGAACTTCAGCGTGGAGCGACGCAAGCTGATGCGCTTCCTCGGCGCGCAGGTCGTGCTGACACCGCCCGCCGCGCTGAAGGGCAGCGGCATGCTCGGCGAAGGCCGTCGAGCTCGCCGAGACGCACGGCTGGTTCCTGTGCCGTCAGTTCGAGAACGAAGCGAACCCCGACATACATTCGCGCACCACGGCGCCGGAAATCATCGAGGCCTTCGAGGGCGAGAAGCTCGATTACTGGGTCACGGGCTTCGGCACTGGCGGCACGCTCAAGGGAGTCGCACGCGTGCTTCGAGAAGGCGTCCGGAAACGAAGATCGTCGTGTGCGAGCCCGACAACTCGCAGCTCCTCGGCAGTGGTATTCCGCAGCCGCGCGGAGCCGATGGCACGCCAAGCCGGCAGTCACCCACTGTTTCGCCCGCATCTCATGCAGGGCTGGAGCCCGACTTCATTCCGAAGCTCACCGAGGATTCGGCCGACATGAAGCTCATCGACCAGATCCTGCCGATCAACGGCGCTCAGCGCAATGAAGCTGTTCGCGCGATCTGGCGCAGAAGGAAGGCATCTTCGTCGGCATCACGGGCGGTGCAACGTTTGCCGGAGCACTGCAAGTCTGTCAGTCGGCAGCCAAGGGCGCGAACGTTCTGTGCATGCTGCCGGACACGGCCGAGCGCTATCTCAGCACACCACTGTTTGCCGATATCCCCGCCGACATGACCGAGGATGAGCTCAAGATCGCGCGTTCGACACCGAACTATCGCTTCGACGTGTCCGCGCCGGCACCCGCGCCGCAACCGCAGGCCGCCACCGCGCCACCGCCTGTGGAAGCCGATGCGGCTGCATTTGTCGCCCAGGCCATGAGTGATCGCCAGCAGCCGGTCGTCATGTTTGCACTCGAGTGGTGCGAGTTTTGCTGGTCGGCGCGCCGCATGTTTGCGCAAGTACAAGATTCCGTATCGCTCTGTTGATCTCGACTCGGTCGAATATCAGAAGGACAACTGGGGCGGCAGAATACGCGCCGCCCTTACCGCCAAGACTTCCGTGGCGACGATTCCGCAGATCTTCGTCGGCGGAGAGTTCATAGGCGGGGCCACGGACGTTCCTGCAGGCTTGCAAGGAAGGTCGGCTGCAGAAACTTCTTGCCAGCAACGGCGGTGAAATACGACGAAACTGTGCGCGACGATCCGTTCAGCTTCCTGCCCACCTGGCTGCACCCTCGATAGCAGTCACGGGTCATGCTGACATGGCGCGACGCCTCGAGGCGTCGCGCCAAAGCACTCGCCGCGGTGCGATCGCACGCGCGTCCACGACAGATATTGAGTGCGGGATGACCGCACGGACACCTGGAACCGCCCCGGGCGGACGCTCCAAGAACAAACGTGTGTCGCGGACGATTCGCTAGTCAGTTGTTCAACGAGCTCCGCCCAGCGGTTTGCTGAGTCCCGGCAATAGGACTCATGAAGACCTCAGCAGCTGACCGACCAAGTTTGTACCGCTGCGATAACCGGAAGAGGTTGGCACAGATTCGGAATGCAGGAATCACCCTACTAAGCATTTCGAGGGAGAGAAGCGTGGAAAGAACTAATGTATTGCAGCGCGGCTCACGGCAACCGTTGGTTTCCGGTCTTGCCGCGATCGTGCTCGGCCTGGCATCGGCGAACAGCTTCGCAACGACGCGTCAACGGCGAGCGGAGCCTCACGGTGAGCTATGGCGAGCTGGATCTCACCAGCCTCGCTGGCGCCGAGGCACTCTATCGCCGCATCAGGAAGGCGGCCTTCACGGTCTGTGGCGCGTATGACAGCCCGATGCCGTGGAGCTACACGGCGAAGTCCACAGTGCTTCAAGACTGCGGTTGACGAGGCGGTGTCGAAGGTCAATTCGCCCCTCCTGACCGTCGCTTCACCGGAACGAGAACACGCGCCTGGCGAGTAAGTAACAGGTGCGATTTGGCCCCCTATGGGCGGGTGCTCTTCGACCAATACGGAATGTATGAGTCCTGCTATTCCGGCTTGTGCGCTGAGCTCCCGCGCTCTCTCCTGAGCGAGTAGTTCCTCCAGCCGAGAGCTGCGTCGCCGCATTCGCCAGGCCGTACTTTTCCAATGCGGCGGGAGGGGACGGCCGCCTCGGCGGTTTGCTCGTCTCGTCGGCCAGTTAGCACAACCCGGCGAGCGAAAAGTTCGATTCCTGCCGCGATATCCGAATGGCTCACCACAGATATCGTTTGCAGGAATCACCCTACCAAGCATTTTCCGAGGAGATGAACGTGAAGAGAACGAATATGTTGCTGGCTTCTGGTCTTGCCGCAGTCGTGGTCGGCTTGGCATCGGCGAACAGCGCCGCGACGACGCCCATCCGAGCCGTCGCTTCCAGTGACGCCACCGTGCGCAGCATCACGGTGAGCTTTGGAGAGCTCGATCTCACCAAGCCTGCCGGCGCTGAGGCGCTACTATCGCCGCATCAAGAAGGCGGACCCGTGCGGTCTGTGACTCGGTATGACAGCCCGACGCCGTGGAACCTCAAAGCGCAGAAACAGTGCTCCAAGACGGCGATTGACGACGCGGTCGCGCAGGTCAACGCGCCCTTGTTATCGGCCTGTCATCGGGATCGAGAACACGTGTCGCGAGCAAGTGATCCGGGTGATTCGCCTCAGAGAGCGGGGATTCCGGGATCGGGCATGGAATGGATGCAATCCACCCATTCCAGCGTCATCCATCGATCCCCGCTCTTCCGCGCTGCGATAGGTGCTCCACTCGCAACAGATATCAGGTGATCTGGACCACGATTCTCCTTGGAGGCGACGTCCACGCCCAAGTCACGGTGATCCATTCGACTTCGGGGAACAGGTTCGTCGTCGCGATTCTGCTCCGACCGCTTCGCTGGTTTCGCCGATGAGAGGCTGCGACCCGTGCCTACACCAAAGTCCGTGGCTGAAGCTGACGTACTCGGGTGCGCCCGAGAGCAATGTCGATGTGCACGCTCGGCGGACCGTGCGGCCGTGAGCAAGTCGACCATCGAGTCACTCATCCTCAAGAACTATGCCGGTCTGGCGACTCCTGCTCCGGCGGCGCACCGGCGATCCAGAGCGTTGCAGCCGACCTGCTAAATGAGGCCGTCTGCATCACGTGGGAGAAATGGCAGGAAAACAAGATCGAGCAGCCGGAGCAGATTGCGGGCTACATCTTCCAGGTGGCCCTCAACCTGTTGCGCAATCGGCGCCGGGCCATGGGCGAGAGGCCCGGAGCGCGAGCCGACAACGCCCGGCTCGACGCGCTCGCTGACGATACGGACGGCGACGGACACTTGGGTTGAGCGACAGATCGCGGCGCGCGTGAAGCGCGTGATCACCAGCATGAACACCTCCGCGCGACCGCCTCATCCTGACGCGGTTCTATCTTGAGGAGGAAGATAAGGAGTCCATCTGCCGCGACTCTCAATCTGGACGCGCTGCAATTCGACAAAGTGCTGCATCGGGCACGCGGTCGTCTGAAGGACCTGCTCGAGCGCAAGGGTTGGGGAAATCGGATCTTCTGTCCGTATTGGTGCTGGCATGAGTTACGGTCATCGAGGGGTACTTGCCATGAAGGTTCAAGACAGGTTCAAGGATGATCCGACGATGGCCAGCCGCTATCTCGCGGATCAGCTTAGCGATTCGGAACGCGAAGCGTTCGAAGCCTCTCTGCTACGCAATCCTGATGTCGCCCGGGAGCTGGAAGCGACCGCCCGGATGAAAGTCGGCTTGGGGCGGCTGGCGTGACAGCGGCAGAACTCGACAAGATCGTGCAGGCACGGCCGTTCTTCAACCGCCCCGCATTTCGCGGTGGCGGCATCGATTGGCGTGCTCGCAATTGGTCTCGATGTTCGTGCGCTGGCAGAACCCCAGTGCACCTTCCGTGCTTGCATCCTCGGCGGCGGCATTTATCAATGTCTCTGGCGGAAGCTTGCCGTGGGGTCGACGACCCCGATGCTGCGTGTCCGCAGCGAGAAATACGATGCCGAGATCGAGCTGCTTCAGTCGAGCGCCAGGCACTCAAGCTGCGGCTGCTGCCAACGCGCCCGGCGGAACGGAGAAGTACAGCGTAGCTCCTCGCACGCCTGAAAGATGATGGTTCCACTGGAGACCGTGGACCCCGTGAAGGACCTTCGTCCGGCGCAGGATGGTTTCATCAGTGTTTTCGCGGATTCCTCATCACTCCGGCCCGGGCGGTATCAATTGACCGTGACCGGCGCGAGGTAGCGAAAGCCCCGGTTTACGGCGAGACCTTCCTCATTCGCGCGTTCGCCCGCCGGGTGCGGCTTCCAACGCGGCACCGGAGTAACACCCAGCGCGGCCGCGTCGAGGCCCATGAGCGAGGGCGATGCGGCGGTTCATGCCGATATGCCGACGCACTCGTGCCTGCGCCGTCCGCTTCGACACGCACATACCCGCTAAAGTCCGCTCTCCCGAGCGTGGAAGTGGAGATCGCGGTGAAATGGCTGCTGACTCCTGATCCTCGCTGCCTTTGCGCTGGCGGCTCGTGTGTGTATCTCACGATGCGCCGGCGGCGCGCCGAACGGCGCGAGGATTTCGGACGCGAAGCTCATTCGGCAGTTGCGCGAAAAGGGCCTCGATCCATTTCAGCCGCACCGAGCTGGATTTTTCATGGCGTTGCCTGACGAGGCGACCGCGCAACGCGTTTCCCAGCAGCTTGGTGCGGAGGGTTTCGCCACCGACACTCATCCGATGAAGGAAGGCACGGGTCCGGGCGTGAGCCTGCATGCGCGCAAGTCGATGCGTTTGTCGATCGAAGAGATCGGCGCGCTTTCGAAACGCTTCACAGCACTCGCTCAGCAGCTCGGCGGCCATTACGACGGCTGGATCGTTCGACGCGGCAATTGACATAACCGACTCTTATATACCCCATCGGAGGACCACTCTCTCCATTGACGTCGATTCCGGACGTGAAATCGTGCGCCTCTCGAAATCAAGACTGCTGGCCTATCTGCAGTGCCCGAAACGCCTCTGGTTGAGCGTGCATCGACAGGAGCTCGTGCGGTATTCGCAGGCCGCGCGCCAGGGCTTTGAAACCGGCCACCGCGTAGGCGAAATGGCGCGTTTGCCATACGCGCAGGGACGCGCGATTGCCTTGCCAGCGGACCGGGCGTTGCTGGGCACCTTCAACGAGGCCCAGGGCCTGCTCTTCCCGCTCGATTCGAGAGCGACAACTAAGGTGTTCTTCGAGGCCGCCTTCAGGCACGAGGGCGTTCTGATTCCGCGCCGACGTGCTGGAACACACGAGCGCCACGGGCACGCGTCTCATCGAAGTGAAGTCGGGCGGGCACGTCAAAGAAGAATATGCCCCGATGTCGCGGATTCAGAAGTGGGTGATCAATGGCGCGGTGAGCTTGCGCGACATCGCAGTCGCACATCTCAATACTAGGTTCGTCTACCCGGGAAACTGGCAACTATCATGGCTTGTTAGTTGAGACATCCGTAAGCGATCTCGCAAACCCGCTGGTTCACACGTGGCGAGCTGGGTGCGTAGGCCGCGCAGACTCTGCGGGTCCGGAGCCTGCAATCCGGGTTGGTACACAGTGTCGCAACCGCACGAATGTCCTTTCATCGCGCATTGCTGGTCACACGAACCGAGTATCCGCTCACCGGCTTGGCCAAGGCTGGGAAACAAGCTCGACGAATATGTGGCACGGGGCTTATCGAGATGTGCGGGAAGCACCAGAACAAGAAGTAAGCGGCGAGACGCGACTGCGTGTGTGGCGCGCGATAGCTACTGAACCAGGTTGACGATTCGGCACAGGTCTGCAGCGCTGAGCTGCACGCTATTCCGTATCCGCGTTATTACCCGGACCTTCGAGACCATCGAATTTGCCGTGCCGATCTGGCCTGGCACACGCCCGCGGCAGGCCATTCCGCTTTCAGTGCAGTCGATCCACGTCGAAACGTCGCAGGGGACCGTCGAACACTTCGAATACCTGGACCTGGAGTGGCGACCTTCCCGTTGAGCGCGTCGCCCGAAATCTCCTCGCGTTCTCGGCCGGGAGGGTGCGATTGTTTCGTACTCGACTGCGAGCGCCGTCGCATTCGGAACCCTGGCGGAGTTCGTGCCCGACTGCGCCGAGGCGTTGCGCGCGCTCGAGCCCCGACTGGTCGACCTACCCTGATCTTTCGTCGCAATTACTACCATCCGGCGACGAAAGCGAAGCTGGTCGATCAAGGCGGTGCTGCCGACCGTGGCGCCCGCGAAATGCGCTACGACACGTTAGGGAGGTTCGAGAAGGAGATGCTGCGCAACGCGCCTACCTCGAGGCGATCAATCCTCTGACGCCCGCCATCAGAAGGGCCGAGATCGGGCGTGCGCCGCTCGACTATTGCCAGTTCGACACTCACGCAATGGTGAGGCTGACACGGCGTTCTGATCCGCCGGGCTCGGCGCGCGCCACTGCAGCGATATGCATCGCTGGGCGAGTCGACCCGGCTGGGGCAGCGTGATTCAGGAGTGAGAAGCACGGGTCGCGATCACGCGCGCTGCGCCGTAGTGGTACTGAGCTGTATCGAGTTGTAGATCGCGAGCTTCTGGTCGAGAGCTTCTCCCCGCCGTCCCGCGCCTTCGACGCGGATCGCACTTAGCGTCTCGACCAGTCTTTCGAGACGACCGTCAATCTGGTACTCGGACTCCGGTAAATGATATTCACGCAACGACATGAGTGGCTCTCCTGCTGCAATGTGATTTCCGATGGTGCGCTGCAGTAGCGTGTGGGGCGCGGAGAGCGGCCAGACTGTTCGAACGGCGGTTCAGCGTTTCTTAGCTGTTTGCAGCCGCCCGCCGACGCTCATGATGCGCCGTGCGCCCGATCATCGCGAGGCTCTCGAACACCGTTCTCTGATATCGCGTTCCGTCGTGCGCTGCGAGCAGATTGAAAGCGTAGCACTAGTGCGGCCGCGAAGCCTGGTGGTCACGGACGGAGGCCAATCCGGATTGCTGGATCTGCTCGGCAATCCATTGGTTGAGGTTGTCGAGGTACTCGTCGGCATCCCGGCCCGCGAGATCACGCGGGCGATAGCGAAAGCAGTACAGGTACAGCAGCGGCTGATGCAGGACTTCAAAATCCGGGTGCCGCAACCAGCTCGTGTGCGCGACGGGCCTGGCGGATTCCTGATCTCAGGTTACTGCGCAAGCCTTCGATCCCCTGATGGCGCAGGGGTCATCCAGACCTTCAGCGCGAAAGCCACGGGACATCTCGGGGCCATACTCCAGGAAATCGAGACCGTGATAGTCGGATCGGCAAAAGCCCCCGCAAGTGAAGGCGCGCTGATTGAAAAGGTGCGACGCAGCTTCTCGGCATCGCGCACCAGCAGGCAACCCGCGTCATACGGCACAGCCAGCCACTTGTGCGGGTCGAAGGTCAGAGAGTCGAGTCTTTCGATGCCCCGGAAGTGCTCCCTGTAGTTCGGGCAACATCGCGCCCGCCGCGCCGCAAGCACTGTCGCCATGCAGCCAAAGGCCGTACTCGGCGCACAGGTCCGCAAGCTCCGTCAACGGATCGATGCAACCGACGTTCACTGAGCCGATCTGAGCAACCACACAGAACGGCCGATCGCCTCGTGCAATATCTTCATCGAGCATCCGGCGCAGCGCCGTACAATCCAGCGAGAAGTCACTGCGGCTCGGCACGAGACGCACGGCGTTGCGTCCCAGATTGAGCATGTCCGCCACGCGAGTGACCGAGCAGTGCCCTTCGTGATCCGACATGTAGAGCAGGAAGCGTCCGTCACGTGCCTCGCTCTGCAGTCCGTCCGCCGTCGAGTCGTATTCGGCGACGTTGCGTAGCGCGGTGAGAATGGCTGAGAAGTTGGCCATCGTGGCACCGGAGACAAAGATCCCGCCGCAATCGGCTTGATAGCCAAGGAGCTCGGCCAGCCAGCGCACAGTCAGGCGTTCGATCTCGGTGGCCGCGGGACCGAGTTTCCAGGCGCACGCATTGGTATTGACACTCGCCGCCAGGGCTTCCGCGAGCGCCCCAATCATCGTTCCGGAACCCGTCACATACGTGAATTGGCGCGGCGAGCCGATCGAGGTGAGGTTCGGAAGAACGCGTCCCTCCCAGTCATCGAGCAGGTTCTCCGCTGGCTCGCCACGTCGCGCGAGGCGATCGCTCCTGAAGAGCGCTTGCGTCTCCGCTGCGGTCTGCGAAGGCAACACCGGTCGCGTATCGAGTGAGCGGTAGTAGTCAGCCATCATGTCGATGACGCGATAGCCCAGCCGGCGAAACTCCTCGGGGGAGTTCGCCGGCGGGGCGTACCCGTCGCGAATGAAGCCGACTTCATTCATCGGAATGATCGCTCAGGCCTGCATGATTGGCGTGAGCGCCTGCACGATGCGTGCGAGCTGCTCCGGCGTCGTGAGGCTCGTCAGCACACGCATGAAGTGCGGATGCTGTACGCCGGTGACGATGTACTGCCAGCGGTAGGCTCTGAGCACGCCGGTATCGAGAGCGCTACGCTCATCCGCGGTGAAGTCGCGGCCTGCGATGGCGGCGAAGTATTCGACATCGACAGCAGCTTGTCCCTGCAACAAGCCATCGACTCCGGCGACCAGTTCGATCAGGTCAGTGACTGCGCGGTCACGTTCGGCCGGTGTGAGCTTCGCGTCTTCGCGCTGCCACTCGAGCTCGTCGAGCATTGCGTGCTGAGCTTCCTCCCGCCAGTGATACATGAAGACGTCCTTCCACAGGGGCGACACGTCCTTTTCGGTATCTATGCTCTCGACATAGTGCTTCTGGCTGAAGAGTTCGATGAAGCAAGTGAGGCCGAGCACCGACCAGGTCGACTTGCCGAGAACGAACTCAGCGATGGCATTCGGGTCCGCAGCCGCCCGATAGCCCGGCGGCATGACTTCCGCGACCATCTGCTCGATCCTGCGGAACAGCTCCTGGTGCTTGAGTTCCTCGTCGCTGAAGCGGACCAGCGCCTGCAACGCGGTCTGGTTGCCGAGCCAGTGGTCACGGCTCACCTCGAGAATCTTGGCGTCGATGAAGCGTTCCACGAGCCCGAACAGGAGCGCGTAGGTTCGGCCTTGCACCTGCGTGAGCAGGCGCGCTTCGGTCTTGCTGAGAAAGGTGAGGTCGTCGACCTTCGAAAGCCCGTTCGGCAGGAAACGCTGCGACAGGTCGAAATGACGCCCGCGGATGACGTCGGCGTCGATGTCCCAGCGCACGCGCTTGGAAGCATTGATACAACGCGCATACCGCGCGGAATTCGCCATGTGGCCGGCGAGGGTGCCTTGGAGGATCTCTGCTGCTGCATTCATGGCCTTCGCTCCAGTTGAAGTGGGGGTGTTCTCAAGGGCGCGCAGAATGGCGAAATCACCGCTAGAGGAACAGGGAAGAAAGTCCTGACGTCCTGACCAACCGTCCGAATTGGCCGGGAGCTTTGTCCCGACATGCAGGGCGGACTCAGTGATAGGCCGGCGGGCGCGGTAAACTGTGCGCCAGGAGGGCGCTCGGGTGCAGCAATCAATTCGCTATCTGAAGACGAATGACGACGTACGGCTTGCCTGGGCCACATGCGGCAAGGGTCCACCCTCGTCAAGGCTTCCAACTGGCTGAGCCATCTCAATTACGACCTCGAGAGCCCGATCTGGCGCCACTGGATCGAGTTTTTCAGCAACCAGTTCCGGTTCATTCGCTACGACGAGCGGGGCTGCGGGATGACCGACTGGGACGTCGACGATTTATCACCGGCGCGCTGGATCGACGATCTCGAGGCGGTGATTGGCGCCAGCGATCCCGGCGAGAAATTCGTCCTCCTGGGCGTCTCGCAGGAACGGCGCCGGCGGTGACCTATGCGGTGCGACATCCTGAGCGCGTATCGCGGCTGATCCTCTATGGCGGCTACGCGGTGGGCTGGGCGCATCGCGAGGACAGCGATGGGCTGCGCCGTTATCGCGCCATCATCGAGCTCGCCCGCCAGGGCTGGGGAGGGACAACCCGGTTTTTCGCCAGCTATTCACCTGGCTATTTGTACCCGAGGCGCGACCGGAACAAATCGCATGGTTCAACGAACTATGCCGGCGGACAACGACGCCAGAGAACGCCGCCAGGCTCCTCGCGGCGCGCTCCGAAGTGGACGTGCGCGCCCTGCTATCCCAGGTGCGGGTTCCCACACTCGTCCTGCACGCGCGCCACGATGAAGCAGTGCCGTTTTCGGCGGGGAAGATGCTCGCCACGGAGATTCCGAACGCCGAGTTCGTGCAACTCGATTCACGCAACCACATCCTCCTCGCCGATGAGCCCGCGTGGACGCGCTTCAAGGAAGCGGTCCTCGCCTTCGTCGGCCACTCGGTCAGAGCAACAACCGAGAATCCGCTGTTCGCCACGCTCTCCGAGCGCGAGCGTGAAATCCTCGCGGCCCTGGTCGCGGGTCGCAGCAATTCCGGAGATCGGGGCAGCGCTTTTCATCAGCGACAAGACGGTCCGCAATTCCTCACCCGCATATTCGAGAAACTCGGCGTGCGCACGCGCATGCAGGCGGCCGTCCTGGCACGCGATCATGGGTTCACGCCAGCGGCTGAAACCTAGGCGTGATGCGGCGCGGCACATAATAACCGCAAGCAAGACCCGCCGAACCAACGGTGATAGCCGGGCAAGTACCGGCGCAATACACTCACGCGCCCGGCATTTGGAGATGGAGGTGCACCATGACTCTGCGCATTGGCGATATCGCGCCTGATTTCGAAGTTGAGACGACGGAGGGCCGCCTTCGCTTCCACGATTGGATCGGCAGCTCCTGGGCGGTGCTGTTCTCTCACCCGAAGGATTTCACCCCGGTCTGCACAACCGAACTGGGCTATATGGCGAAGCTCAAGCCCGAATTCGAGCGCCGCAACGTCAAGGTGATCGGGCTGAGCGTCGATCCGGTGGATAGCCACGCGAAATGGGCGGCGGACATCAAGGAAACACAGGGCCACGCGCCCAACTATCCGTTGATCGGTGACCTGATCTCAAGGTCGCCAAGCTTTACGAGATGTTGCCGGCGGAAACGGGCGGCACCTCGGCGGGCCGCACGCCTGCGGACAATCAGACGGTGCGTAACGTGATCGTGATTGGCCCGGACAAGAAGATCAAACTCATCATCGCCTACCCGATGACCACCGGTCGCAACTTCGACGAGGTGCTGCGCGTGATCGACTCACTGCAGCTCACTGCGAAGCACCGTGTTGCCACACCGGTGAACTGGAAGCAGGGTGAGGATGTGATCATCGCCGGCTCGGTCTCAGACGAAGAGGCGAAGAAGATCTATCCGCAAGGCTGGAAAGCGCCACGACCCTACCTGCGCATCGTTCCACAGCCGAAGTGAGCCGCCGCCGCTGGACCTGTCTCCGCCGATCGCGGAGAACCCCGCATCACCTAACCGAGCAAGTGAACATGTGAACGCTGCATACGAAAAACCGCCGCCCGGACACCCCGATCTCAAGGAGCGCGTCTGGACCATTTAAATCAGCACGAGTCGTGCGTGCCGGCAAGATCCTTTCGATCGGCGTAGGTTCTTCGAGGAAATCAGATGATGCCTATCGCGTGATTCAACGTCGCCACCATAAGGGTTTGGTGCGTTTCGAGTCCGCTCGCGAGATGTCCGAGATTGATTGGGATCCGGCGAATGGCGTGTTAATTCCGAGCTGCTAAACCTTTACGGGTCGATTTAACGCAAGCCTCTGCCGCTTTGCCGAGAGCGTCGAGCTCGAGGGCCTCGGGCCGAAGTTGCCGTTGGAGACGTGGAGAACTCCTGAGCTTCCGTCCGGAGAATCCTTTCTCGAAGGGTGTCTACCTCATTAATATTCATCACTCGCCGAATACCGTAAGGCAATCGTCAAACAGATTTGGCGCGTCCTAAACCAGGCGGGAACGCACGTGTGATGATCTGCAACGCCCATGGTCTCGATCGTAGAGCAGCGAATGGCTTGCACGCCGTGTTAAAGAAGTTTTAGCCTGGAAACTGCTCGAGAAACGTTCATCATCACAACGAGAGCCTGGGCACGAAACTTTACAGCCGATGGGAGGCCGGGCACTGTTTGCGGATTTTCTTTGAGCGCCACATCCGGACCGTAGTCGATATCCATGCTGAACTTCCAGCTCTGGGGCCCATACGAGCGAGAGATCCGATCATATAAGCGGCGTTCAAGATCTTGGCGTTTCCTGAAGTATCTTCGTCCCATCATTCCTGCACGCTTGGGCACGACGATGCTCATCGAGGCAAATCCGCCGACGACGCGCTGATCTGCTGCGCAGAAGGCAGGATCTTGCCTGATGCTGGTTACGTCATCGGTCATAACGCTGGTACAACCGGTCGCGGGCACCCGGCGGACAGGCTGCCGTTTCATCGTCGGCCGGTTCGGAAGCGCGGTAGCCGGACCACCTTTCGCCTTCCCGGAGGGGTCGATCAGACCCCGATCGTGATTCCTTGTGCCGGGGTCATCCGCTGAGCATCATCGCCCGCGTACTTCCAGCGTGGTTATGCGAGGTGCCCAGTGCAATCGATCATCAGGCAACTCATCTCGGTGTACGTTCTGGCGCTGCTGTCTCTCGGCATCTCAACTACCGCGCTTGCCGAGTCGAGCGCGAAGGTCGTCGCGACCCAGCCGTCTACCAACGCGACACTCGGTCACGGCCAGTCATTTTATGTGCGCATCGAATACTCGACGGACGAGCCCGTCAGTCTGTGGGCGCGTCCCTTTCTCGACGGCAAGGAGGTCAAGCGGGCGATGTCCAACGCTTCGTCGGCGTACCTTGGCTCGGGCGAGGCGCTCGGTTGGTTCGAACTGATCGATGCCGGTGCCGTCGATGAGATTCGTATCAAGGCGGGTGGCGGAAAACCTTATCGCGAGTGGGTGCTGGCGAGCCAGCCGGCGCAACTGCGCTGGACCTCGACAAGCGCGGTTGCCGAGCCGCGAGCCGCGTGGGTCGACGAACTGATCGCTGCAGAAACCGCACGCATGCACGAAGACGCGCAGCGGCGCGCCAGCGAACCCGTGTCTCGGTGGGTGGCGCTGCGCTGGTGAGCGGATTCATGTTGTTCATGCTCGCGTTGCTCGTCGCTGGCATTGGCATTCCGTTGTGGAGTGTCTGGAAGTGGCGCGGTGGCTGGAGGATCGCGGCGGCTGTTCCTGTGACAGTCATCGCATTCGTCGCACTGCGGATCGTCGTCGATACGGCGCGCGATCCGACCTCGCACAATCTTTGGCCGTTCGAAATCATCATCTTCGGAGCGGTGGCGGTCGGCATCATTGGCGCGCTCAAGATCGCACGGCGGATGATGGTGTGCAGGCATAGCAGCCATGCCGCGCGCGCTCGGCTCGATCATCCTCATTTTGCTGGGTGCCGGCATCCTGGCTGTAGCGTGGCGCGGCTATCTGGCGGGCGTGGTCCCGGCGGGCGCCGCGGGACTTCGCGCGTATCGACCGAATCGCAAGGATAATCCGCTCGCGTTCCGATTCTTCTCACCCTCTATTTCTGCGGCGGGATGGCGCTCGCGGTGTGGGGAATCCTCGCCCTGTTCGGCGCGGCCCCCGCGTTAAAGCTGGCTTAGGGGCGATTGAAGTTTGCTTGCGGCCGGCTGAGCTGCCCGCGCGGCGCCACAGATTCCGCGCGGTTCACAAACCCAGCACTCCGGCCCTGATCGCCGCCGCTGCTGGTGCTGCCGCCTGCGATTGATCCGGACGACTCGTTCCGCGATGGCGTCGATACTGCCCGATCACGGTCACCCGGGGAGCTCGCACGGTTGGCCGAGGAGTTTGGTGTAACGCGGATTGCAGGCGGTGGTACCAGCGTCTTCACGGCTCTGTCCGCCTGCCCGCCACGAGGCGCAACGGCGGGAAGCTGCGCCGTGGGGCGCGAGAGCGAAGCACTCTGCCCATCGATGCGCGTCCAGGTGCTCCCGCTTTGAATTTGCCGCCGGTCCGTTGGCGCACGTGGCACCGTCATTCGACTGTCGCCAGTGCGCGGGTCGGTGTTTGCGGGGCTAATGCAGTGGGCGGTGGGGTATTGGTCGCCTGACCCGGCTGAGAGCGGGGATCGCGCCACGTGCTTTGGTCGTGATCAGGCCGCGGTTGTGGCTGTGAACGGTCCGGTCCGCGCTGCAGCCGCGCATTGTCCTTGAAATCGCCGGTCCACACCGGCGTCGGAGCCCGGACGCGGAGCAGTGAATGCCGTGCGTGGCACCGTCGTTACTGCGCCGGGGACGTCGCGATTCGCATAGCGAATGTCGCGCACGCGATCCCTCGCGACGTTCGTGAGGTACGCATTGTTGGTGATTGCGGTGTTCGCGATGTTTACGTTCCTGAGATAACGCGGGCTCACGTTCTTGGACGGCACGTAGACATCACGCGGCCCTAGCGGGATCCAGCTCACTGGTCGAGTGTTCGGATTACCAAGGCCTGACCTCTTTGCCAGGCAACCAGACCCGGCGCCCAGACCGGCCGATGAAAGCGTGGGCCCGGCACCCAGCACCAACGCTCGCGCAGGAACGCCCAGCGCCCATAGTGGAACGGTGCGAACCCCCACTGCGCACGATCGACCCAGGTCCAACCCCAGGGCGAAATCCAGGTCCAGCGTCCATAGCGATAAGGGGCCCAGCCAGCGATGACGACCGTCGGCGCCCAGACGGCTCCGTAGCCGGGCTCGGAGTACCAGTTGCCGTAGGTGTCGAGATCCTCGTACCCAACGACGTCCCGCGAAACGTACCGGGTCGACTCGGCCTCGGCGATACCACGCTCGCGTTCGATGCACCATTCATCGAAGGCGTCCTGCATCGTCAGATTCTGGACATCGGCGTACTGGTCACCCGCGGCAAGACGCACGCGTTGTCCATCGCGTACCCGAATCGGCCCATTGCCGCTGTCGAGCTCCGCATCACCGGATCGCACGATCAAGGCTGTCGCGCCCTGCGCGTCGGTTTCGACCCGATAGTCCCCGGGGCGCAGAAACCTCACAGTGGCGTTTGGCGTATCGATCTCGAAGGTCTCTGTTCGCGCGCAGCTCGCGCACGTGGATGCCGATCGTCCCCGAGTTGAGCGCGATCTGCGCGATGTCCTGGTCCAGGTTGGCGATCGTGAGGTCGCTGTACTCGTCGACGCGCAGTGCGGCGGTGCCCACGCTGAACTCCGCCCTGGATCCAGAGTCTGTCGTCAGTCGATCGCTGATGGTGAGCGGAAGATTGAGGGCGGCCTGCTCCGGTGCGCCGGCGTCGGCGGCCCGCACGGAGACCTGGCCCTGAATGTAACTTATTCGCGCGACGCGACTCGGCGGGTCCACTTCCGGAGCGTAATCCGCTTCCTGGGCCAGGCCGGTACCGGAGATGACCAAAGCGAGAGAAAGTGCCGTTGCACGCAGACTCCTCATGCGCTGAAGTCTACTCGCCAAGCCTTAATTCAGCCTGAACGCAAGAACAGCTGCGTGCTAGGCTCGCGTCCCCGCCAGAAGACTGGAGGCAACATGAGCGCGCATTCAGCGACCGTCGTCTGGGAACGCCCTCCGGGCGTTACCTTCAAGGACAACAAATACTCGCGGGCTCATGAGTGGCGCTTTGACGGTGGCACCGTCGTTCAGGCATCGAGCTCGCCCAGTGTCGTGCCATTGCCGATGTCGAGACAGGACGCGGTCGATCCGGAAGAGGCATTCGTTGCCTCACTTTCCTCGTGCCACATGCTGTTTTTCCTCTTCTATGCCGCCAAGGCGGGCTTCGTCGTGGACCACTATGAAGATGACGCGGTGGGCGAGACCGGCAAGAATTCAACGGGCGCCGTTGCGATGTTGCGAGTCCGCTTGCGACCACGTAACCTGGGCTGACAACGCGCCAGCGGCAGAGCAACTGGCCGACTTCCACCATCGCGCACACGAATCCTGTTACATCGCGAACTCCGTGACGGCAGATATCGCGATCGAGCCACGCTGACCGTCCCGGAGCGCACCCATGATGCTGATCGGAATGTTCGATTCGCCGTTCGTGCGCCCCGTGGCGATCAGGCATGAAACTGCTCGATATCCCCTTCGAGCACGCCAACTGGTCAGTGGGGAAGGACTTCGACCGGATTCGCCGCTATAACCCACTGGGTCGTGTGCCGACGTTGGTGCTCGATGACGGCGAAGCGCTGATGGAAACTACTGCGATCCTCGACTATCTCGATGATCGGGTCGGCGCGGAGCGTGCGCTGCTGCCGCGTTCCGGGCCGCAACCGGCGCACGGCGTTGCGCTTGATCGCGATCGCGAGCGGCGCAGGCGACAAAGCCCGCGAACAGCTCTATGAGCTGGCCTTCCGCCCGGCGGACAAGCGTCATCAGCCCTGGGTTGAGCGCTGCCGCACACAGATGCACGCGGCATGGGCGGAGCTGGAGCGACACGCAGCCGGAAATGGTGGCGGTCCGTGGCTCGTAGGTGAGCGACATTACGCAGGCCGATATCGTCGTGAGTTGCGGCTTCACGTTCGCAAGCCAGGCGCTGGCCGCGACTTTCGCTCCCGGCTCATACCCGGCGCTGCGCTCGCTGGTGTCGCGTTGCGAAGACCTGCCGGAGTTCAAGTCGACACGACTCGATTTCGTTCCGCCCAGCGCTTAGCTGGCGAATCTACTTCTTCCGGCTCTTCCGGCGCTGCGCGAGCGCGCCTTCTTTGCTTTGGGTCGACGTGTGCGCGGCGGGCCGCTGGTTTGCGTGCTCGCCTGGATGCCGTCTGCTCCCATTGCCCGCGGCCGCGCGTGCCGAGGCTGATAGATTCCGAGCTGACCGCCTCCGGGCAGCATGACGTGAAGTGCGCACACCCCCAACCCAGGTCCTCGACAGCGGCGCAGGAGATTCCGTGTGCAGCTGCATCTCATCCACCAGGCCGCGCACGTCATCACACATCAGGTAAAACTCGTGCACATCGTTGTTGCTCGACGGGTGCACCGCCACTTCTGCGGGCGGCAAGCCAAAAATGAGCCAGCCGTCTCCGACGTCTACGTGACTGGAGCCCGAGTACGTCGCGCAGGAAGACGCGGTCCGCTTCGGCGTTGGTGCTGTAGATGATCGAATGTGCGCCGATGATCATGGTGATCTCCTTGGGCGACTGTCCCCGGCGTCTTTTTCGTTGCAGGCCGCGCAGGGTACGCTAAGCACTGAGGTGAAATGGATGAAACTCCTGCTCTGGCTCTTGCTGCTGGTACTTTGCTGGCCGTGGTTGCGCTCCTGGCGCTCGTGTTGTGGCCGGTCGTATGGCTGCTCTCGCTACCGTTTCGGCTCGTCGGCGTCGCCCCCGAAGGTGTTTTTCGAGTCGCTGCGCGCGCTCATCCTGCTTTCCCGCTCGGCTGCTTGGCGGTCGACCCTAAGCTCCGGCGACCGGTCTCCTTCCTGCCCCGTCTTCAGTTGCTGCAGCTACCGCCCATGGCGGCGACGCTCGTCAGCTGCTTCTCGGCTGCATCGAGATCGTTTCGCATCCGGCTCAATGTCATCTGAGCCATGGAACTATCGGACGATTCGAGTTGGCTGACGCTGCTGCGCAGTCGGCTCGTCTGTGAACGAAATTTGCCCGCGACATCCCAGTGCCTCGTCAACGCACTTCGAGGCAAATCGCGCGACGTCATTGCCGATATCCGCCAGCGTCCCAACGTAGCGCTTAAGTTCCGAGTAGCTCGCACCGCGGGTCGAGAAGCCGCCGGCAGCGCCACCAGAGGGTCTCGAAGCGGTGGATGCACCGCCGACATCGTTGTCGATGCGATCGAGTTCGTTGCGGATCAGGCCGATCTGGTCGCGTGCTGATTTGACCAGCTCGCTGATTCTTGAATCTGGAGCGTCAACCGCGAGGGCGGCCGACATGGCAACACAAGCCAGTACAGCCAATGGCCGAATCAGCGCGCGCATGTTCTGGCCCCCTTGCGAATAGACATGACCAGGCCGCACATCGCGTGCCATGCGGGATCGCATCCTCGATGCGCTCGTAGTAGCCGCCAATCCGCTCCACCTCACGATACCCGAGCGCGGCATAGAAGGCGTGACCTGCCGCATTGGTGGCGCGCAGCTCCAGAGTGATGCCGAAAGTTCCTGCCGTGAGCGCGGATTCCTCGAGCCACGCCAGCAGTTGCCGAGCCACGCCACGACGCTGATGTCTTGGCGCGACGGCCAATAAGTTGAGATGAGCTCTGTGCTCGCCGAACTGCATGATCGCAAATCCCGCCATTTCCCAGCTCGCCGCCCAGTGCGACGAGTACGACGCTTTCGCGGTGACGAATGTGGGCGATCACTCGCGCTTCGGGCCAGGACGGATTCAGCCCCACTTCAATCAGTTCGCGCGACATCGCTGCGATTCGTCGAGCGTCGGCGATGCGAGCGGGAGCCAGCGGGTAGCTCATAGACGGAAGGATAGCGTTGCCAAGCGGGGCGCGCAGAATCTCGATTCAAGGCACACCCGGAAGATTCAGCTTCATGCGAACCATCATCGGCTGGGCTCTGCGCATCCCTGCTCGGCTCGCTCGGGTGGTGGCTTGGCGCGCATGTTGCATTGTGGATGGCGGTGGTTCTGAGCGCGGGTCAGCGGCGGAATCGGGCTCTACTATGGGTATCGGTGGTTCGACGCGAACTTGGGCTAACCGGTTCCACCGATTCAGGAGCGTAATTGCGGTGCGCTCGGTCCTCATCACCAGTGCGAGCCGGGGAATAGGGCTCGAGTTCGTCCGTCAGTACGCGGAGGACGGTGGTGGCGGCATGCGCGGCGTGCCGCGATCCTGTCGCCGCGGGGGCATGTCTTCTCAGGCGGTCGCGCGGGTAGCAGCAGGGCGGGTCGACGTTTTCCCGATGGATGTCAGCGACGTGCCGGGCATCGCACGTGCTGCCGTCGCGTCTGCGCGACCGGTCGATCGATGTGCTCATCAACAGCGCCGGCATCATGGGCAAATCAGGCCAGCGTATCGGCGACATGGACTACGACTCCTGGGCAGAGGTTCTCGACGTCAACACGATGGGGCCGATGCGAGTCACGGAGGCATTCATCGATAATCTGCGCCGTAGTGAACGCAAGCTGATCGTCACGGATTACAAGCGGGATGGGCTCACTCGCGGATAACACTTCCGGAGGCTGGATCGCCTATCGAACTTCCAAAAGCCGCCGTCAACATGGTGATGGCGGAGCCTTGCCGTCGATCTGAAAAGCAGCGGTGTCATCTGCGTCGCTGCTCAACCCAGGGTGGGTCAAGACCGACATGGGTGGTCCGGAACGCCAATATCACAGCGGAAAAGAGTGTGACGAACATGCGGCGCGTGATCGACAAACTCGCACCCGACAGACAGTGGCAAGTTCTTCCACCACGATGGGAGCGTGAATATCCGTGGTGATTGGCCGATAGTCAGTCCTGAGTCGGGCGTGTCACTGCGGCTTGGCGCGACCCTGATGCCGCTGTGACCCGCCAGATCACGTTGCCGACGTCATCGGCGACGAGCAACCCGCCTTCCTTGTCGATGGCCACTCCAACCGGGCGCCCATGCGCATTGCCTTCGGCATCTGACAAACCCGGTCAACACATCGATGGGTGCTCCCGATGGAGCGCCATTGCGGAAGGGCACGAAGATCACCTTGTAGCCGCTCAACGGCTTGCGGATTCCAGGAACCGTGCTGGCCGACGAACATTCCGCTTTCGAACTGCGCCGGGAGCTTCACATTGCCGCGAGGCCGCGAGTCCAAGCGACGCGGTATGCGGCCCCAGCGCGTAGTCGGGTTTGAGAGCCTCTCGCGACCAGGTCCGGATCCTGCGGCTTCACCCGTTCGTCGACGTGGGTGCCGTAGTAACTGTATGGCCAGCCGTAGAAGCCTCCATCACGCACCGATGTGAGGTAGTCGGGGACGAGATCGCTGCCGATCTCGTCGCGCTCGTTTACAGACGGTCCACAAGGCGCTGCTCGTCGGGTTCCCAGGCCATCCCGTTTGGGTTGCGCAGGCCAGAGGCAAAGACCCGCGTGCTCGCCTGATTTCGGGTCGACTTCCAAATCGCCGCGCGCTCCTGCTCCTTATCCATGCCGTTTTCGGCGACGTTGCTGTTCGACCCGACGGTGACGTAGAGCTTGCCGCCATCCCGGCTCGCGATGACATTCTTGGTCCAGTGATGATTGAGCGGCCGCCGCGGCAGGTCGGTCACTTTGCGTTGCCGCGGCATTGATGCTGCGTCTGCCCCGGCGAATAGGGAAGCGCACCAGCGCATCGGTGTTGGCGACGTAGAAATCACGACCGACGAGCGCCATGCCGAACGGCGAATTCAATCCCGACAGGAATACCGAACGCTGATCCGGCGACGCCGTCGCCGTTCGCATCGCGGAGGAGCGTGATCTGTTCGCCGTCTGGTGCGGCAGCACCAGCCTTGGCGACGGCGCGCTTCATGAAGTATGCCTTGATGCCCTTGTTGTCCCCGGGTCGCTCCGGGCCATTGGTCTCCGCGACCAGCACATCACCATTTGGCAACACGTAGAGCCAGCGCGGGTGGTCCAGCTTAGTCGGCGAATGCCGCAACCGCGGTTCCGTCTGCGGATGCGGGTTTGTCACCCGCCGACCAGCCTTGGGCGGGTGCGACCTTGATCGTGGAATCAGAGATTTTTCGGGCGGCGGCAACTGGGGATTCGGGCCCGTACCGTCGGCGACCTGAAGCCGCGCCTCGCCTCCACAGCCGGCAAGGCCAGCCAAGGCGAAGGTGGCCAAGAAGATGGATACAATCGTAGGCAAGACGCACGAGAAGATTCGTCCCTGTTCGGAATTCAAGACCGCCACTCCTTTGGCAAATTGGCACGCGCAACAACAGTCTTAGTTGTTCAGGCATCAGGGCGCAAGGAGAGTTCGGCTGGATTTTTTACAAGCCAGAGCTGCCGCGCGTCTGCTGAGTGCCACTGAATTCCTGCTCGGCGCTGCCGTCGTCATCGGCCATAACGTCTTTCATGTGGTGCCTAACGAGGTACCGATCCTCGTGGTACTCGGGCTGGTCTCATTTCGTGTACCTAACGGCGTCTTCGGTTTCGATGCGTGATTCTGTCAGCTCTGAAGGCCCATCCATTTTTCGATCTGTTCGACGCGGTTGCGACTGACGTCGAGCTTGGTCCCAGACTTGAGGCGCACCGCGTAGTCACCGCCGGGATCACGCAGCAGTGTGTCGACCTGGTCGAGCCGGACGATGGATGAGCGGTGGATGCGAAAGAACTGCGCCGGGTCCAATTGCTCCTCGAGACTCTGCATGCGCTCGCGGATCACGTAGGTCTCTCTCCAACATGTAGCCCGCGTACGGGCCGCTCGCGGTGATGTATTCGATTTGCTCCACGGCAACGACCCGCACCTGGCCGCGCGATTCGACCGGGATGCGCTGCAGGTAGTTCGATGTGACCGAACCGGGGTGACCTCGCGTTGCGCGCCCTGCAGGAGCGCGAGCAAGTGCTCCGACAGTCGATCCACTTCCTGCAATTCGACCATGCGCCGTGCGCGCCTGAAGGCCTGCTCGAAGCGCTCGTCATCGAAGGGCTTGACCAGATAGTCGATCGCCGCGAGGTCGAACGCCTTGAGCGCGTAGTGATCGTAGGCGGTCACGAAGATCGTGGCAGGCATCTTGTCGAGGCCAACGGTGCGCGCCACTTCGACCCCGGTCTTGCCGGGCATCTGTACGTCAAGGAATACCAGGTCCGGTTTGAGTGCCTCGATCGCGGCAACTGCGGCTTCACCGTTGTCGACCTGGCCGACGATCTCGACGGCTTTCTCGCGCGCCAACAGGTCCTGTAGCCGCTGGCGAGCGAGCATCTCATCGTCGGCGATGACAACCCTGAGCGGCTTGCGCTCGCTCACCGACCATATCCTCCGGCGCGCGGCAACAGGCGTGCCCGACAGATCCACGCGGGTATGGTACGGATGATGACTTCGGCGATCACGCCACCGCCTTCGGCCTCGCGCAAGCTCGCGCTTTGTGCCGGCCCGTAGAGTTGCTGCAGGCGTTCGCGCGTATTTTCGCAATCCGACGCCCTCACTGGACGATTGCCCGATGAGGCCGGGACCATTGTCGCGCACCCTCAGGATCAGCTGATCGGCGTGACGCACGACGCGAATCTCGATTCGACCCGTGCCGTCGATCTTGCTGACACCATGCTTGATCGCGTTTTCCGCCAACGGTTGCAGAATGAGGTTGGGTACCAGTGCAGCGCCCAATTCGGTCTCCACCTGGATATCGACTTCGAGCCGGCCGCGAAAGCGGATTTCCATGATTTCGAGATACCGTTTGAGGAACGCCAGCTCCTGCTCGAGCGGGATCTCGGGTTCATTCGCGCCCTCCAGCGTATTGCGCAGCAGTTCACTCAGGCGCGCGATCATACGGCGTACCCCGCGCGGGTCGTGCTCCACGAGGGCGGATACCGCATGCAAGGTATTGAACAGGAAGTGAGGGTCGAGTTGGGCGCGAAGCGCCGCGAGCCTGGCATCCGACAGTTGCGCCTGAAGCTGCGCCGCGTGTGCCTGGAGGCGAATGGTCTCTTCCCGGCGCGCCCGATAGCGCAGGAAGCAGTCGCGTGCGAACCCCGCCGCAACCACCGCGATGTAAACTAGGAATTCATTCACGAACCAGAAGCGCGTAACGCGAGCGATTGGCGCCACATCGGTCGTCGGCCTGCGAGGCAGGATGTGGAAAGACATTCACGCGTAACCAGCCGACGCTGATATCCACAAAATCGCCACGGCGATTCCGACCACGAAGAACAGCAGTAGGCGCTGAAACCCAGTTGCCCGTTCCAGCGCGAAACGGCTCACCATCCAGAAAATAAGCGGCGTGAGCAGGGCCCAGAGATAGGAGGACGTGAATGCCAGCGCAAACGGGGCGGCGGTGAAGAGACTACGACCGCGGGGGTCGAGAAACGTGTTGGCCGCCGTGAGGAGCGCGATCAACGTCCAGAAGCCAAAAGATCAGCAGCATGTCGACCCGGCGAAATGCCAGAGGCTCAGCCGTTGGCGGGCCGTTTGATACGGAACTCGGCGACGGCAGGTTCGTCGCATCCACGCAGGACACCTCACGGGTTCGCAGTTGCGAAGTGGAAGCATAGGGACAAGGTGCGCTTCATCGCAAAGTTCAGACCCCATCGGCACGTGGGAGCGCACGAATTGCACGCCAAGGGCATGAACGGCGCTTGCCGGCTGTTCGTGCCGCCCGGGTGGCAATTCAAGACACGCGCGTGCAGGCTATGACAGCCATCGATGGATGCTGGCCGCATTTGGCTAGGATGCGCCGAGAGGAAGCATGAAGCGATCACACATCATGGTGGCAGCTGGTGGCGTGCTGGTGCTGGCGACGGCGGCGTGGCTGATTTCTGGCGCCCGCAAGAGCGACACCTCCGAGTATCGCTTCGCGACCGTCGAGCGCGGGTGACCTCGAGGCGACCGTTTCATCGACTGGCGCTCTGAGTGCCGTCACCACCGTGCAAGTAGGGCACGCAGGTCTCCGGGCAAGGTCGTCGCGATCCATGCCGACTTCAACGATCGTGTGAAGCAGGGCGAACTGATCGCCCAGATCGACCCCGTGCTGCTGGAGCAGACGGTGCGCGACGCGCAGGCAGGCCTGGAGCGCAACCAGGCGCAGCTCGAACAGACGCGGCGCGAGTATGAGCGCAACAAGCCGCTGTTCGAACGCAAGGTGCTCACCGAAATCGACTTTCAACACCGCCGAGTACGCCTACGACGTCGCGCTGGCAAACCTCAAATCGGCCCAGGTTACCCTCGAGATGCGCACGGCAGAATCTCGCTTACACCAATATCTACGCCCGATCGACGGTGTGGTGGTGGAACGCGACGTGGACGTCGGGCGAACGGTGGCGGCCAGTCTTTCCGCACCGCAGCTGTTCCTGATCGCCAATGACCTGTCGCAGATGCAGATCCTCGCGTCGGTAGATGAGAGTGACATTGGTGCGATCCATGAAGGACAGTCGGCGCGCTTCACAGTGCAGGCGTACCCGAACGAGACCTTCACGGGTAGCGTGAAGCAGGTGCGACTGCAATCGAAGACCACGGAAAACGTCGTCAACTACACCGTCGTGGTCAGCGTCAGTAACGCGAGCGGCAAACTGCTGCCGGGCATGACGGCGACCATCGACTTCCTGACCGGCTCAGCGAAGGACGTACTGCTTGGTGCCCAACGCCGCACTGCGCTTCGTCCGACCGAGGAAATGCGCGAACAGATGCGCAAATCCGCCGCGCGCGACGGGGAGATACGCAGGCGCAACCGGGAGAGTGGGGAGCGCGGCTCGAAGCGGCGACGCTGCGGGTCCACGCGGTCCTGCGGCCGGTCGTCCACGCAACCTAACGATGCTTTGGTATCTCGACGACCAGGGCAAGCTTGCTGTCGCGCGCGCTCGAACCGGGCTTACGGATGGGCAACGCACCGAAGTGAAAAGCGAGAGTCTCAAGGAGGGTATGCAGATCATCATTGGGGTGACGCAGACGTCACCCACCACCGCAGCATCGAGTCCCTTCCAGCCGCAACAGCAGCCGACGTCACAGCGACGGCCGGGCGGCTTCTGAAAGTGCGCGAACCAATGGCCGGCGAAGTCATCCGGGTCGAGGGCGTCACCAAGGTCTATCGGATGGGCCAGAACGAGGTGCACGCGTTGCGCGGTATTGACCTCAAGGTAGAAAGCGGCGAGATGCTCGCGGTCATGGGTGCGTCGGGATCGGGGAAGTCCACCCTGATGAACCTGCTGGGTTGCCTCGATGCGCCGACCAGCGGCGAGTACTTTCTCGATGGCGTACGCGTGAACGGTTTGGGCAGCAACACGCTTGCCGATCTGCGCAATCAGAAGCTCGGCTTCATCTTCCAGGGCTTCAATCTCCTCGCGCGCACTACCGCGCTCGAAAACGTCGAGCTGCCGTTGCTCTACGATCGCACCGGCCGTAGACCTCGATACACGTGCACTCGCGGCGGGGGCGTTGGCGCGAGTCGGTCTGGCGGAACGGGCCGACCATCAGCCGAGCGAGCTCTCGGGCGGTCAGCAGCAACGTGTCGCCATCGCCCGCGCACTCGTGACCGAGCCAGCGCTGCTCCTGGCCGATGAGCCCACCGGCAACCTCGATAGCCGAACATCGATCGAGATCATGGCTCTCTTCCAGGAGCTCAACGACCAGGGCATCACCGTGCTGGTCGTAACCCACGAGCCCGACGTTGCGCGCTATGCCCGGCGCGTCGTCGAGATGCGAGATGGCCACATCGTCCGGGACGCGCGCGATTCCAGACCGGGGCCGCGCAACTGAGGACCTGCGAGCGCTGGATGCAGGCGAGGGGTCGCAGTCGTGAGGAGATCCGTCCTGATCAAGGTTGCGACCCAGAGCATCCTCAAGAACAAGCTCCGCATGTTCCTCACCATGCTCGGTATCGTGATTGGTGTTGCGGCGGTGATCATCATGGTCGCGATCGGCAGTGGCGCGCAGTCGACGATTCAGCAGCAGGTGAGCAATCTCGGCACCAACATGACTCTTCATCATGCCGGGCGCGAGCGGGCAGGGCGGAGTGAGCCAGGGCGCCGGGACTTTCAATCGCCTCACCTTGCAGGATGCCGAGAAACTCAAGCGCGAATCGACGCTGCTCGCAGCGGTATCGCCGGTCACGTTCACGGGTACGCAGGCGATCAGTGCGCAGGGCAACTGGCGTACACGCGTCAATGGCGTCTCAACCGACTTTCAGACCATCCGTGACTGGCCGGTGTCCTCGGGCCTGTTTTTCAGCGACAGCGACCAGCGTGCGATGCGCAAGGTGGCAGTGCTCGGCAACACGGTGGCACAAAATCTCTATCCGGAGTGGATCCTGTCGGCCAGCAGATCCAGCTCCGCGACGTACCTTTCAAGGTCATCGGCGTGCTTGCGCCAAAGGGGCAGCAGTTTGGCGGCCAGGACCAGGACGACGTGATCATCGTGCCCTACACGACCGCGCAGGCACGCCTCAACAACAACGTGCGCATCGGAATGATTCTCGCCAACACTTCCTCGCCCGAGGATATTCCCGCGGCGATGCAGGAGATGCGCGCCATCATGCGTGAGTCGCACAAGATTGCTGAAGGCGAAGACGACGACTTCACCATCCGCAATCAGGACGAGCTTGCGGAGGTCGCTCAAGGAACAACGAAGGTGATGTCGGCACTACTCGCTGCGGTCGCCTCGATTTCCTGCTGGTCGGCGGCATCGGCATCATGAATATCATGCTGGTCTCGGTCACGGAGCGCACGCGCGAAATCGGTATCCGCATGGCGATCGGTGCGCGCGGCTCGGACGTGCTGACCCAGTTCCTGGTCGAGAGTGTCGTCTTGAGCCTTTTCGGTGGCCTTATCGGCATCGTGCTGGGCTTTGTCGGCGCGGCGGTACTGGGGACGGGTCACGGGCTGGAACACGATCACACCACCAAGCGCGGTACTGATGGCAGTCGGATTCTCTGCCGCCGTCGGCGTGTTCTTCGGCTTCTACCCGGCGCGGCAAAGCCGCGGCGCTCAATCCCATTCAAGCACTTCGATATGAGTAGAGCTCTCAGCGCGATCATTGTGAGCGCGACGCTGGTGTTCAGCGCTGCGGCCGGCCGCGCAGGACACGCGCGTCATCACTTTTCAGGAGGCGATCCGCATTGCACTCGACCAGAACAGCATACTCAAGCAGGCCGAGAATGCGGCGGCGCTCGGCCAGATCGGCGTGAAGGCGGCGCGCCAGCAGTTTCTCCCCGACTTGCAGCTCGATGTGCGCGGCAGCGAGAGCTATGGACGCAATTTCGATTCGGGCGAGGGTCGCATCGTCGACCAGAACACGACCAATGCCACCATCGGGGTTTCTTCGGGCGTGGTGCTGTTCGATGGTTTCGGCAATACCGCGTCTCTCAAGTCAGCAGAGTTCAATCGCGACGCGAGCACGCTCGGATCTGCAGCGCTCGCGCGAGACGATTGCGTTCACTGTCGCGACCAATTACCTCGCCCTGATCTCGCAACAGGAGCAATTGCAGGTACAGCGTGAAAATCTGTCCGCACAGGCGGCGCTCGAGCAGCAGATCCAGGCTCTACGTCGAAGCCGGGGCGCGAACGGTGGCGGATCTCTACCAGCAGCAGGCCAGTGTCGCGAGTGCGAAACTCGCCGTCGTCAATGGCGAGCGCTCTACGAAGCTCGCCGAAGTCGACCTGATGCAAACGCTGCAGCTCGATCCGCACGGCATGTACGAGTTCGAAGCGCCGGCGTTCGGATCGCTTTATCCGGCGACGACCGAACTCGATCTCTCGAGCCTGTTGACGCGCGCCTACGCGCAACGCGCCGATCTCGTGGCAGGCCACGCACGAGTCGATGCGGCGGCGCAGGACGTGCGGGTCGCGCGATCGGGTCACTGGCCAACGGTCTCGTTGAGTGCCGGCTATGACACCGCGTATACCAGCGCAGCGGACCTGCCATTCTCAGATCAGGTTGATCAGCGTCGCGGTGGTTCGATCGGGCTGGGCATCTCGATCCCGATCTTCGATCGCGGCAGCGCGTCGGTCGCGACGCGCCGCGCGGAGATTCAGCAGCAAACGCGCAGATCGGTCTCGAGAGCCTGCAGAATGATGTAGGCCTGCAGGTGCGCCGCGCCCACCTCGATCTTGAAGCCGCACACGAGCAGCTCGCGGCCGCCCAGGCGCAACAAAAGTCTGCCGAGCTTGCGTTGCAGGCCACACAGGATCGCTACCAGGCGGGGGCGGCTACGCTGGTCGAACTGACGCAGTCGCGCGCGACGCAGGTGGACGCCGCCAGCTCGGTCGTCACCGCGCGTTATAACGAAATGTTCCAGCGCACGCTCATCGGCTATTTCATCGGCGCCCTTGACCCGGGGAAACTCGCTGGCGAGAGCCAATAGGCGCTGGAGGACAGTTCCGTCGCGAACCGGCTCGCACTGGCTGGTATTGACAGACCGAGTTCGCTCCCGAATGATCCGGTGGCAGTCCCCGGACTGCCTCAATAACAATCAGGGGACCCCATGAAGTTGGCTGCATGCTGGCGGCGGTGCGCGATCGGGCTTGCCGCGTTGGTCGTCGTCTGCTTCGCCCAGGCCGACACGCCGACGGCGGCGGCGCGCGATCTCAAGATCCTGGCGCCAGAGGCTGCCGGTTTTTCTTCACAGCGTCTGCAGAAGCTGGACGCTTCGATGCAGAGCCTGACGGATTCGAAGCAGATCGCCGGGATCGTCACGCTGGCTGCGCGCCACGGCAAGATCGTGCACTGGAAGAGTTTCGGAATGCAGGACCTGGCAAGCGGCAGGCCGATGCCAAAGGACGCCATCTTTCGCATCTACTCGATGACCAAGCCGGTCATCGGCGTCGCCATGATGATTCTGCACGAGGAGGGCCAATGGCAGCCCGGTGACCCCATCGCGAAATTCCTCCCCGAGTTCGCCAACGTCAAGGTGTTCTCAAAACTCGATGCGAACGGTCAGCCGGTGCTCGAGGACCCACAGCATCCGCCGCTCATGGATGAGCTGATGACTCATTCTGCGGGATTCACTTATGGCGTGTTCCAGAAGCGCTGGATCGACGAGCAGTACCTGAAGACGGGCATCATCTCGCCGGCGACGCTGGAGTTCACAACGACGCTCGCTCGAGGAGCTGGTTGCAAAGGTCGCCGCGCATACCCCTTGCGTACCAACCCGGCACGCAGTGGGAGTACAGCGTTTCCGTCGACATCCAGGCGCGCATCATCGAGAAGCTGTCTGGCCAGTCGTTGGCGGACTTCCTGCGCAAGCGCATTTTCGAGCCGCTGCAGATGACGGATACCGGCTATTACGTGCCGGCCAGCAAGCGCGCACGCCTCGCCGCCCTCTATCAGTTCGATTCCTCACAGCATGCATTGACGGTTCGCAACCTCGTCGCAGACCCAAGCGAGCCGCCCTCCATGACGCCGGGCGGCATCGGGCTCTATTCCACGGCGAGTGACTTTCTGCGCTTTGCGCAGATGCTGCTCAACGGCGGTGAACTCGGTGGCGTGCGTATCCTCGGCCCTCGCACGGTGGAGTTGATGCGCTCGAATCACCTGCCGGATCGGTTGCTCACCGGCGAGTTCGGCGCCGGACCCAATCGCTTCCAGCCGGGTCTGGGCTTTGGCTACGATGTTGGTGTCCTCACCGACCCGCTACGCCTGGGCGACCCGAGAGGCGCGGGCACTTATTACTGGATCGGCATCGCGGGAACCTGGTTCTGGATCGATCCGCAGTTCGACATCGTGTTCATCGGCCTGGCGCAGCGCTGGGCGGATCCGACGTTGCCAGCGATGTGGGATATGACGCGCGCGACGCTCTACCAGGCGTTGATCGATCCGCAGCGTTGATCGCCTCCATCACCCCGGGAGCTCGGAATATGAAGGTTGAAGAAATGTTCAGCGTCAAGGGCTATGGCGCAATCGTGACCGGTGGCGCGAGCGGCCTGGGATTGGGATTCACCGAGGTGCTGGCCGAAAACGGCGCGCGCGTGACCGATGCTCGATCTCAGCGAGGAACGCATTGCACGCGAAGGTAAGCGTCTGCGCGATGCAGGATGCGATGGCGCGGCGTGGTTGTCGACGTGACGGATCGTCCCGCTTTGCATCGCGCGTTCGACGAGGCCGCCGCGCTCTATGGCCGTCTGGACGTGGTGTTCGCCAACGCCGGGATCGCTGCGGGCCCGGGATTCGTTACGCTGGATCGCAAGACACGCGTGCCGGAGGGCGCAGTCGAGAACTACGACGATGCGCGCTGGGACAAGGTCATCGAGACCAACCTCAATTCGGTGTTTACGACCATCAAGGCGGCGGCGCGGCACATGAAGAAGCGCAACTCCGGTCGCATCATCGTCACGACCTCGGTTGCGGGCCTCCTGATCGAATCAGGCGTTGGCGCCGCGTACATGGCCGCGAAGGCGGGCGCCGCACATTACACGCGGGTCGCGGCGCAGGAACTCGCGCGTTACAACATCCTCGTGAACGCAATTGCCCCGGGCCCCTTCATCACGAACATCGGCGGCGGGCACGCGCACACGCCGGCGGTGCAGCAGGCATTTGCCCATACGATCCCACTCGGCGCATGGCAAGCGTCGAGGAGATCAAGGGCCTCGCGCTTTACCTGGCTTCGCCTGCCTCGAGCTTCATGACCGGCACCCAGATCGTCATCGACGGGGGCGCATTGCTGGGCACAGTCGACTGACTGGCTCCACTTCTACGCAGCCGCGGCACGGTTTGACGCGTTGAGGCGATCGGCGAGGGCGCACAGCAGTTTCGCGCCCATCTCCGCGCCAGCACTGCCGTGCATGCAGGCGAGCGTCTGCGGATTTTCTCGCCGGCGATGCGCCTGAGGATCGCGCCAGTATTTGGCGAATGGGCAAAGTAGTCCATCGGTGCGCGAAACGCCTCGCTCGGTTCGAGGATATCCGTCTCAACCAGGGGCTGCTCGCCGGTGCCCCCTGCGTGAACAGGTCACCGCACAGGAACGTGCGAGTGGTGTTTTCCATCATCAACCCACACTCCCAGCCATGGGGCACATGTGGCGTGTCGAACCAGCGCACGTTGTGCGCACCGAGAGACAGGAGCGCACCGTCAGCGAGCACTCGCGGGGCACGATTCGCCAGGTCACCGATCGAGGTCATGGCTGCGATGGCGCCGCACACCGGTTCAGAATTGGGCGCGGATGCCAGAAATTCATTCAGCGAACCACATTCGTCCGCTTCAACGTGGGAGAAGCCGACGTAACGAAGCCGCTCCACCGGCATCACCTTGCCGATCGCCTCGCGCACCAGCGCGAACATGCGGCGCGGTCCGGTGTGGAAGAGCAGGGGCTCTGCATCCACGATCAGGTACTGATTGAAGCTGAAGCTTCCAGGGCCATCCGGAAGGGCAACCGGCGTATTGATCCGGAAGATACCGGCGGCGATTTCGTGGACGTTGGTGCCCGAGCTTGCGTTGGTGATCATCGATAGAGCCTCTGAGCTAGCTACGTGGAAGTGTAACGACTCGCCGGGCCGTTACACTTCCTTTGCAGACGGAGGCTCGCATATGCTCGCGCTGTGCCGACATCTGAAGTCGCCGGGAATGACGAGTCCGGCGCTGGTGCACGCGATCCTGCCGCGCGCGGCCGGCAATTGCGCGTGACGCCGAGGCTGAGCTGTGCAGGCGTCTCGCGCCGCGAATCCGTCTCTATGGGCTCAAGCATCTGCGTGACGGGCATGCGGCGGCGGATCTCGTCCAGCAGGTGCTGCTCATCACTCTGCAGCGTCTGCGGGCCGGTGAGCTGCGCCAGCCCGAACAGGTCGTGTCATTTCGTGCTCGGAACTGCACGGCTGACCGTCCTGAACTGCGACGCGGGCCCGCGCGACGCGAGCAGTTGCTCGAGGCGTACCTCGTCGAGGAGGCGAGCGAGATGAACGCGGAAATCAGCTCGGAGGCGCAACGGCAGCGCCTGCTCGGTTGCCTTCGCAACCTCACGGAACGCGAGCGCTCGGTAGTGCTTCTCACCTTCACTCTTGACAAGCCGACAGCAATACGTAACTGAACGAAGTACAA
>ERZ1370068.5312-contig-4338_pt1 | contig 32566 bp, 35 predicted proteins | sample MGYA00561227_ERZ1370068 | MGnify/ENA primary metagenome ERZ1370068 (study PRJEB38410, sample SAMEA6850437) | metagenome | study: Metagenomic assessment of the ecological functions of the soil: analysis of the soil microbiota associated with the...
GGGCGTTCGATCCGTAGCGGGGATCGTCCGCCCACTCCGGCGCTCCGAGCACCTCGCAGAACGCCTTCCAGAGACGCTCGTTGCCGGCGCCCGACCATGAGGTAGCCGTCCCGGGCCCGGAAGGCCTGGTAGGGCACGAGGGACGGGTGGCGCGCTTCCCCAGCGCCCCTGCACCTCGCCGCCGACGAGGTACGCCGTCGCCGCGTTGATCAGGCCGGCGATGCCGCACTCCATCGAGCGAGAGCTCGAGGTGCTGGCCCATGCCCGGTGCGGTCCCGGTGGCGCAAGCGCGGCGAGGATCGCGCCGTGCGCGTAGAGCGCGGTGATCACGTCGATCAGGGCGACGCCGACCTTGACCGGCGCACCGTCGCGCTCGCCGGTGATCGACATGAGACCCGTGAAGCCCTGCATGATGGCGTCGTATCCGGCTCGCTCGCGATAGGGCCCGGTTGCCCCGAAGCCGGAGATCGAGCAGTAGATCAGCCGCGGGTTGACGTCCTGGAGCGTCTCCCAGCCGAGCCCGAGATCGTCCATGGTGCCCGGCTTGAAGTTCTCGATCACGACGTCGCCGCGGCGCGCGAGGTCGAGGACGAGCGCCTTGCCGCGCGGGTGCTTGAGGTCGATCGTGATGCTGCGCTTCCCCGGTTGACGGCGAAGAAGTACGACGCCTGCCCGTCCGGCGCGCGCGGCGGCGCCCACTGGCGGCTGTCGTCTCCGCCCTGCGGATGCTCGACCTTGATCACCTCCGCGCCGTAGTCGCTGAGGATCTGGGTCGCGAGCGGTCCCGGCGACGATGCGCGAGAGGTCGACGATCCGAAGGTCTTCGAGCGGCCCGGGCATGCGTCCTCCTCGGATTGGCCTGCCACTACCCGGCGCGCGGCGAGCCTTCAACGCGCCAGGCATCCGAGGATGGGAAGAACGGCCCGGCAGCCACGCGGCTCGCGCCGCGTGGTCTTCCGATACCGACTATCCTCGGCCGGCGCCGATGAAGTGGATCACCGCGAACCAGGGATTCAGCGAGGAGCTGCGAGCGCATCGACCTGCCGGTCTCCCGGGAGACTCCGGCCCGGTCGCACGACTGGAGCTGCGCCGCCGTGGAGGACGCTGCCGCCCAGCAGCGACAGCAGCAATGGCGATGACGCCCGGCCCGTTGCCCGGCGGGGCGTATACTCGGGTTACTCGATCATGCGCTCTCGTCTCGCCTGCCTCGCGATGGCTCCTCGTGACGCTCGCCGGCTGCAGCGTCGTGTCGATCGACCTGACGCCGCCGCGTCCGGCCGCTGACTGAGAGCACCGTCGACGGCGCCGGCGCGGACAAGGTGCTCCTGATCGACCTCTCCGGGGTGCTGGCGGAGGAGCCGATCTTCACTCTCGAGAGCCGCGCCGCAGGTGCCGCTCCTCGCCCGGGTCCGGGAGGAGCTCGAGAAGGCGGAGGGCGACGACCGGGTGCGCGCCGGTCGTGCTCCGCATCAACAGCCCGGGAGGCACGGTCACCGCGTCCGACATCCTCTATCACGAGATCATGCGGTTCAAGGGACGCCGGAAGGTGCCGGTGGTCGCGTCGATCCTCGACGTCGGCGCTTCCGGCGGGTACTACGTCGCGCTGCGCGGCCGACCGCATCCTGGCCCACCCCACCACGGTGACGGGATCGATCGGGGTCCTGATGCTGACCGTCAACGCCAGCGGGCTCCTCGAGAAGATCGGGGTCAGCGCGCAGCTACGTGAAGTCCGGCGAGTTCAAGGACATGGGGAGCCCGTTCCGCTCGATTCGCCCCGAGGAGCGGGCGCTCTTCCAGGACCTGATCGACCGGTTCTACGGGCGTTTCGTCGAGCTGGTGGCCCGCTCGCGGAAGCTCGACGAGGCGAAAGTGCGGGCCTTTGCCGACGGCCGCGATCTACACGGCCGGCGAGGCGCTAGTCGCTCGGACTGATCGACCAGATCGGCTATCTCGAGGACGCGATCGCCGCGGCCAAGAGCGCGGCCGGGCTCACCGAGGCCAGGGTGGTGACCTACCACCGTCCGCGCCAGTACCGGGCGACGATCTACTCCTCGACCGATGCTTCCGGCGCCACGGCCACCCTTCCCGACCTTGCGCGCATGGTCGTCTCCGGTCCGCGCTTCCTCTACCTCTGGTGGCCTTGACGCTCCAGGCCGGGGGCTGACCGCCCGCGCCTCCGCCTCGCCGATGCCCTTCCCGAGCCGAGGCCGCCGGCCCGGGACGCGCTAGCGCCCCTGCCAGCGGGCGGGACGCTTCTCCAGAAACGCGGCGATTCCTTCCTGAGCATCCTCCGACTGCGACACGATGGTGAGCATGTCTCGCAGGTGCGCCAGCGCCTGGGAGTGCGGCAGCTCGAGCGCCCGGTAGTAGGCTTCCTTCCCGAGCGCCAGCGCGGCTGGAGAGCAGCCCGGCCAGCTTCCGCGCGAGATCTCCAACGGTCCGGCCGAGCTCCCCTGGCGGCACGACGCGGGTCACGAGGCCGATCTCCAGCGCCTCGCGACGCCGGGAGCTCTCGGCCGGTCAGCACCAGCTCGAGCACTCGCCGCGGCGCCGCGGCGCGGAGGATCGGTGCCAGGACCATCAGCGGCAGGAGTCCGAGCTTGATCTCCGGAAGCCCGAACACCGCGTCGTCGGCCGCGATGACGAGATCGCAGGCCGCCGCCAGCCCGCAGCCTCCGGCCAGCGCGTAGCCGTGCACCTGCGCGATCACCGGCGCCCGCATCCGGGGATCGCTTCGAGCATCGCGCGCCAGCCCCGCGTACTGCTCGCGTGCCTCGAGGATCGATCCCGTCCGGAACATGCCCTTCAGATCCGCCCCGGCGCAGAAAGCCCGTTCCCCGGCGCCCCGGATGACGACCACGCGCGCCTCCGGGTCCCCGTCGAGCTGGGCCAGCGCCGCGCCGAGCTCCCGGATCACCGTCTGGTTGAGCGCGTTCCGCGCCTCGGGGCGGTTCAGCGTCAGTGTGGCCACGCCCGCAACGGTCTCGACGAGCAGCGTCGCGTAGCTCACGCGGTCCCCTGGACCGCCGAGACCTCCGGGAACAGCGCATCGAGCAGCTCGCGGAGGATGCGTCCCGTGGTGCCCCACACGACGTCCTCGCCGTAGCTCACGAAGACGACCTGCCGGCGAACGCCCTCTCGCTCCCAGTCCTCCACGCGGAAGGCGTCCGGCCGGAGGAGATGCTCGAGCGGGATCCGATCACCCGCTCGATCTCGCGGCCATCCGGGCGAAAGGTCGGCTCGCCGCGGGCCAGCGCCAGCACGGGCGTGATCACGAAGTTCGTGACGGTCGTGGGAACGTCGTCGAAGGGCCCCAGCACCTCGACGGCGGCAGCCTCGAGCCCGATCTCCTCCCAGGCCTCGCGCAGCGCCGCGTCGACGACCGAGCCGTCCGAGTGCTGGACGACTCCACCGGGGAACGAAAACTGGCCCTTGTGGTGCGGAACATCTTCCGTCTTCTTGCCGAAGACCAGCGCCGGCAGCGCCTCCCGGTACACGAACAGCACCAGGACTGCGGCGCGGACCCGGCCCTCGAGCGTCAGCGCCTGGCGACCGCGGGCGAGCACCGCCGTGATACGGGCCCGGAGCGCGTCGACGGACAGCTCCGTGAGGGGTGCCCGCCTCGCCACGCTAGCGCGCCCGGAACACGGGCTTCCGCTTCTCCGCGAATGCCTTGGGGCCTTCCGTCGCATCCTCGGTGCCGCGGAGGGTCCCGGACAGGAACGCCTCCAGCCGAAGCCCGTCGGCGAGCGGGAGCGAGAGTCCCGGATGATCGCCTCCTTCGCCGCCCGGACCGCCAGCGGGACCGCGCTCGCAGATGGTTCCCGCCCATCGCCGCGCGCGTCGGCAGCACCTCCGGCGCGGGGACGCACCGCGTTGACCAGCCCGATCCGGTGAGCCTCCTGGGCGGAACACGTCTCGCCCATGAGGATCATCTCCATGGCCTTGGCGAGCGGCACCGTTCGCGGCAGTCGCTGCGTCCCGCCGGCCCCCGGCATGATGGCCCAGCGGACCTCGGTGAGCCCGAAGACGGCGTGCTCCGCCGCGACCCGGATGTCACAGCAGAGCATCAGCTCGAGGCCCCCGGCCAGCGCGTAGCCGTTCACGGCCGCGATGATGGGCTTCAGATCTCCATCCCGCGGGTGATGCCGCCGAGCCCCAGGTCGTTGTGGCTTCCGCCCGCCCCGGGCTCCCGAAGGCCTGCGGGATGAGTCTTCTTCAGGTCGGCGCCGGCGCGAGAACGCCTTCTCGCCTGCGCCGGTCAGGATCGCGACCCAGGCCTCGGGTCGTCGCGAAACCGCGTCCAGGCGTCGATCAGGTCGCTGGTGCGTCTCGGGGTCGATCGCGTTCATGGCCTCGGGCCGGTTCAGCGTGATCGTCACGACGCGATCCTGCTGTTCGTAGACGAGCGCCATGGATTCTCCTCGCGGATGGCCTGGCGGTCAGCGCCCGACGCGACCGGAATGGATGAAGGCGTCCGTCCTCTTCCGCATTTCTCGCAGCAGCGCCAGGGTAGCACACGCTCTTTCGGCCGGTTTCGCCCGCGCCCGGCGTTCCGCTAGCCGCCGCAGGCGCCAGAGTGCCTTGTCGAGGGTACGGAGCGACACGTGATGGCGCGGCCCGATGCCGCGAAGCACGGCCGCGTACGCCGCCCATCCCGCCGCGGTCGGCGGGAACCGTTGGCGCGGATCGCCCATCCGTCGGAGCGCTGTGCGGACGCGCACGTCGTAGATGGGATACCGCCCCGGATGGCCGAAGTGGAGGATGACGGAGGCCACCGCCACACCGACGCCTCGGAGCCCGACGAGCACCCGGAGCTGCGCCGCATCGCTCTGCGCCAGGAAGGCGGCCGCGGTCACTCCCTGGACGCCCGCCTCGGTGTTGCGCGCGATCTGGGGGCGGATCCGCGGGCTCTTCCACTCGCCGATCCAGCGCGAGCTCGCGCTGCGGTGAGGTAGAGCGGCTCCGCGAGCGCGGCGGCGGGCCAGCCGCGTCCTTCAGGCGCTCCTCCCACGCGCGTCCACGGGCTTCCCGCGCTCGTCGCTGCTCGAAGCTCCGGGCCAGCGCGCGGATCTCGTCTCGAGGTGACGGATGATCACTCCGCCGCTTGACTCTCACCGGGCTGGGATCCGACGATGGATGGCATGGATCCTCATTCGATCGTGATCGATGCCGGCCCGCGCGGCCGGACGCGCCCGCCGTCATCGCGCTGATCGGCCGCGATCTTCGCCGAGTACGACTTCACCTGGGACCCTGCCAGCGAGGTGCCCGACCTGTTCGATCTCGAGCATCACTACGGCGGCGACGGCCGGCGCGTTCTGGGTGGCGCGTCTGGACGGGCGAGGTTGTCGGGTCGGTCGGTGTGGAGCGGCTCCCCGACGGCCGCGCCGAGCTGCATCGCCTCTATCTCGATGCGCACGCTGCGCGGTCGCAGGCGTCGGCCGGGCGCTGGTGGACGCGGTGGTCGACTGGTGCCGCGCGGCCGGGGTCGCTCGCCTGACGCTCTGGTCGGACACGCGATTCGACCGCGCTCACCGACTCTACGAGGGCATGGGCTTCAAGAAGACCGGCGAGCGCGAGCTCCCCGACGACCCAACGACACTCGCGAGTTCGGGTACGAGCGCGCCGGTTCTAGGGCGCGGCCGCCCGGCTCGCGGACGCGACGTCACACCCGAGGCAGCACTGGCTGGACCGGGGCTGCGCTCTTGCGACGGCGGCTGGTGCCTTCGTCAGAGGGATCGGCTTTCCGACCATCCGCGTGATGGGTGGGCGCCTGATGCTTCACGTCGTGGCCACCTGCTTCGCCTTCGAGCGTGCCCGTGGCCTTCGCGACGTGCTTCGTCCCCGAGCGCCTTCTTGGCCGTCGTCTTCGGGACAGGTCCCGGAGACCGTGGCGCTCTTGGCTGTCTTCGGCGCCTTGCGCGCCGGCGCGGTCGTGGCCGAGCGGCCGGTCGTGCGTCTTGCGGGGACTTTCGGTGATCACCGGGTCGGCCTGCGCCGCCGGCAGAGTCGCCGTCTGCCTTCGCCGGGCTCCGGCAGCATCGGGCACCGATCGACGGCCCCGTGACGGGAATGATGGTCCCGGCCGCCGGCTGCTCCAGCGACGGTCCCGCGGTCTGGGCCGCGGCCACGCCCATGCCAGACACCCAGCTACGATCACACCCACCAGACTCTGTCCGCACGGCTCCCCTCGTCCTCGCCACCCCGTCAGCCTCGGCTCCAGCCGGGCTGCCCGGCCGGCTCCGGATCGCTCAGCGAACCGCACCGCGCCTCCACTCGTTCGACCAGTCCCGGCCAGCATCGCTTCCCGCCGGACCCGGCGAGCACCACGTCGGCGACGTGGTCCAGCCGGGTCGGCGTGAGGTTCACCACGACCACGGCGCGCGCCCGCCTCCGTCGCGTAGCTCGGGATGTACGCGGCCGGATAGACCGCGAGCGACGACCCCACCACCAGAAGGCACCCGGCGGCGCGGGCCCGGGCCTCGGCCGCTCCACCGCGCCGCTCGGCATCCAGCTCGCCGAACAGCACCGTCAGCGGCTTCAGGATCCCTCCGCACGTCTCGGCAGGCCGGCGACCTCTCCGGCCACGAGGCGCTCCTGGATCTCGTCGCGCGCGTAGCGGCTGTCGCAGGCGAGGCACCGTACCCGCGTCGCGTTGCCGTGCGAGCTCGATGACCCTGGCGGGATCGATCCCGGCGCGTTGGTGGAGGTCGTCCACGTTCTGCGTGATGACGCAGTCGAGGAGCCCCATCCGGTCCAGATCGACGAGCGCCCGGTGCGCCGGATTGGGCTGCGCCGAGCGAATGGCGGCGTAGATCTCGCGGCCGACCGCCCAGTACCGGCCGCGCGCCTCTTCCGGAGCGCATGAAGTTCGGGTAGGAGAAATCGTCGGGGTCGTATCGCGCCCATAGGCCGGTGGGACTCCTGAAATCCGGGATCCCGGACTCCGTCGAGACACCTGCGCCGGTGAACGCCACCACTCGCCCGGCGGCGGCGACCAGCTCGGCAGCCCGGTCGAGCCGGGCGGCCAGCTGTCCAGAGTACCCTGCATCCCACGTGGAGCGTAACAGAGCGCCCGCGCGGGTCGCGAAAGGATTCGACGCGCGGGAGGCGGAACGTGCCGCAGGCGCTCGCGTCCACTGCGCCCTCGGCCCGTCCGCGCTCCTGCTCAGCTCGGGTAGCCCAGCGCCTCCAGGCAGCGTCGGCCGTCGTCCCGCCCGAGCGCGATCAAGGCCTCGAGCCGCGCCCGTCGAAGTCGAGCGGACGCACCCGAAGGGGCGACGACGGCGTCAGCAGCTGCACGTCGACCCGCGGATGGCGGAACCGCGCGAGCTCGACGTCGCGCGCAGATCTCGCGGGCCAGCGCGAGCTCGAGCGACCGTTCCACCACGGACTGGACCGTTGCCTCCCGTGGCGGCTCGCCCGCATAGGCGGCGACCACCAGGATCCGGTCCAGCTGATGGACATCGAGGAGCTCCATGACGGGCGCGCCGCTGGACGACGCCCCCGTCGACGAGCAGGCGGTCGCCCGCCACGACGGCGGGAAACAGCCCCGGCACGGTGGCGCTGGCCACCAGCGCGTCCAGCGTGAGGGTGTCGTTGTCGAAGCGCTGCGGGGTGCCGGACGACGAGGTCCGTCGCCAAGACGAGGACGGCAATGGACGAGGTGCCGAGCCGCCCGAAGTCCACGTGGCGCGCGAGCGTGCGCGCGAAGCGGCGCTGGATCCAGCAACCTCACGCGCGCGGGCGATCACCTGGAAGCCGAACCAGCCCGGCAGGAGCCCGCCGAGCACAGCCGGCGCCCGGTAGGCGAAGACGTGCTCGCGGCGCATCGTCCGCCACAGCTCGGCCAGGCGCTCGGCCTCGCCGGTCGCCAGGAGGACGGCATTGATGGCGCCCGAAGAGGTTCCGGCAAAGGCGGCCGGGACGATCCCGCGCTCTCCGGAGGGCGAGCCCGACGCCAGCCTCGTATGCGCGCCTTCGCGCCGCCACCGGCGAAGACCACGCCGAGCTTCGCCCCGTCGCGTCCCGGCCGGCGCGCGCCTCGCAGGTCGCCCCGGGCTCGGCTGCGCCGAGGGTCAGCGCCAGGACGAGGAGGAAAGCCCGCTATGCCGCTCCGCACCTCAGGGGCTGGCCGAGCACGGCCACGCACGACACGGCGCCCGGTCCGCCGAGCGTGCGCGAGGCCCGTGCGGGCCCGGGGTACCTGCATACGACCGGCGCGGCCCAGCAGCTGGTCCGCGACGTTGTTGATCATCCGCACCCCGGAGGCGCCGACCGGGTGCCCGCAGGACTTGAGCCCGCCCGAGGTGTTGACCGGCAGGTCGCCGCCGAGCCGTGTCACGCCCGCGGTGGCCAGCTTGTGCCCCTCTCCGGCGCCGCGAGGCCGAGATCCTCGTAGTTGATGATCTCCGTGATCGTGAAGCAGTCGTGGACCTCGGCGACGTCCACCTCGCGCGCGGGATCGCTGATCCCGGCCATCCGGTAGGCCGCCCGCGCCGCCTCGCGCGTCGCCCGGAAGGACGTGAAGCTCCACGACGGGTCGAACTGGGTGTTCCAGTAGCCCGCGGCGACGCTGAACGCGATGCCCCGAATCAGGACGTGCGGCCGGCCGCGCCGGGCGGCAGATCCGCGCGCATCAGCACGCACGCCGCCGCGCCGTCGGTCGTGGGGCAGCAATCGTAGAGGCCGAGCGGCTCGGCGACCTTCGGCGCGCGCGCGTGCTGCTCAGGGTGATCGCGCGCTGGAAGTGCGCATTCGGATTGAGGCTGCCGTGCCAGTGATTCTTCACCGCCACCGCCCCGAGCGCGGACTCGTCGATGCCGTACTCCTTGAAGTACCGCGTCGCCAGGGAGCGCAGGACATGCCCGGGGCCGTGCGGCCCTTGCAGAGCACAGGGTGCCCCCGCTCCATGGCCTGGGCGACGAGGGCTCCCGCGCGACGGGACCTCGCGCGCATCTTCTCGGCGCCCACCACGAGGACCACGTCGTATTCCCCCGATGCGACCGCGAGCGCGGCGTTCCGCACGGCCTCCATCCCCGACGCGCAGTACGCCGCCACCCGCGGGTGATCGGGATCGGCGGGAGGCCGAGCGTGTCGCCGACGAAAGTCCCGGCGTTGCCCTCGTATCCGCAGGAGAAGCGGCTCGTAGGTCCCGGAGCCATCCCGCCTGGATCTCCTGAGTCTCGACGCCGGCATCCGCCATGGCGAGGGACGCCGCCTCGTACACCATGTCCGTGTAGGACTGGTGGAAGTTCTCGCCGAAGCGGATCGTTCCCGTCCCGATGATCGCGACCTGATTCGCGAGCCCCATGGCCCCCTCCCCGCGACCCCGCGGCGTCGGCCGGCGACGCTCTGGACCCCGCCTGCGTGGTCGACGCCATACTGCGCCGTCGGAACCGTCCCCGTCCAGCATCGCGGGGTGACGGGCTTTGGCTGAACCGCGCGGCGCCGCGTGGTCGGCGCCCCGCCCGGTGGGACTTGAAGCAATGCCCGCATGACCCTCGACCTTGCGCTCACGGACGCCGAGATCCGCGCGCCCCGGCGACCGAGGCTGGTTTCTCCGCGATGGTGTGCTGGGTCGCCCGGCTGCCCTCGGGTGCACGATCGCGTCGAGGCCCTGGCGGCCGCCGGACGGCTCCGCCCGGCGGGACTGAGCCGGGGAGCGGGATACCGCGTCGACCGGCCAGGTTCGGGAGCGACGCGATCCTCTGGATCGATCCGACCGACATCCCGCTGGAGATCGCGGACTCTGGGCCGTCTTCCTCGCGCTGCGCGACGCACTGAACCGCCAGGCGTACCAGGGCCTCGACCGGACGGAGGTGCAGATCGCGCGGTATCCGGGGACGGCGCCGCATACGACCGCCACCGCGACGCCTTCCCGGTGCTGCCCGGTGGTCGCCCGAACCGCCGCGTGACGGCGATCTACTACGCCAACCCGGCCTGGTGCCCTGAGGATGGCGGCGCGCTTCGCCTCCACGGCGACGATGGCCCGATCGACGTGGCGCCCATCCTCGATCGCCTCGCTCGTCTTCCTCAGCGAGCGCGTCGAGCACGAGGTCCTCCCGCGGCGACGCCGCGGCGCGCCGTCACCGCCTGGTTCCGGGCGCGGGATCCTCTCGACGGCTGACCTCCGTGCCACCCGCTCACCGGCTGTCACCACGCGTCTGTCTCAGGAACCGATACACCGCCGACGCGGCGATCTCACTTCCGTACGGCGTGAAGTGGCACTGGTCGAAGAACATCGGCCGACCCGTCGCCTTGTTCTTCCTCGTACTCAGCTCGGAAGACGGGCGGGAGATCGAGCAGAGGCACCCCCAGGGCGCGGCTGATTCCGGCCAGACGCCGCTGGGGATAGTCGAACAGCGGCGCGGCCTCGACCTGCTGGTCGAAGCGGGCATGGCCACGATGATGAATCGGAACTCGTGCTCCCGGGCAAGCCGGACGAACTCCGCCAGCAGCCCCTCCAGCTTCGGCCAGACGTGGGGGCTGAAGGCGCCCTCCCAGTCCTCGAAGTGTCGGAGCACCTCTTCGTTGAATTTGGTCGCCGTCTCGTCGGAGGATCCATCCCTCGGCAGAACCGTCGAGTCTCGCAGCGGAACTCCTCCCGCCAGGCGTAGATCTCGTCCGGCGGCTTCAGCATCGGCGGTGAGTCGCGCCCCTCGCGCTCCGACGGGGACAGGTACAGGAATCCGAAACGCGACGCTCGCCAGTTGGTGCGCCAGGACGCTCCGGTCGACAAGCCCCGGCAGCTCTCGAGGTAGATCCCGGAGACTCCAGAAAGTCGTTGTGATAGAAGCCCAACACCACGACGTCCGGCGACACGGACAGGCCGGTCTCGCTGAGCACGGCCAGTTCGCCGTTCGTGCCCAGCCCGTCCACCCCCGCGTTGATCGTCTCCCAGCCTGAGACCATCAGCTCCGTGCCAGTGTCCTCCACCTGCCGCACATACGTGTACTGGCCTCGTTCACCGCCAGTCCGAGCGTGATGGAGTCGCCCAGGAAAAGTATCCGCTCGCCTTCGCTTGGGGCCGATCTCCCGGTTGCGGTACCCGAGGGAGTTGGTCTTGTAGAGCGTCGGAGTGTCGCGGGCCGCCGGATGCACCACGACGACCTCCATGTTGGGGCTGTGGCGAAAGCCGCGGTCCGTCGGGATCATGAACACCGGCCGTTCCTGGCTGGCGATCGGTGTGGTGGCCGTCGTCTTGTAGGTCACTCGCGTCGGCGCGGGCAGCACGAGCCGGCTGCCGATCTCACCGACGAGCGCCCCGGCCAAAGCGCCGGCGAGAATCAGCGCTCCCGTTGAGCGCTGACCTGCTTCCAGGGTTCTCGCATGCCAGCAGGCGACGGCCAGCACGATGAGCGCAACGAAGAAGAGCCAGAAGAGCGGACCACGGGTCCACCCGGCTGCCCGCTCGGCCCACCGCCAGAAATACGGAAGGTACCGCTGGCTCAGCGGCCGCAGATCCTGGGAGCGAGGGCGCGGGTGTGGATTCCCCAGGCCCTTGGACTCCAGGCTGAACTCCGCCCTGGTGCGGGCCACTGGCTAGGTAGACCACCAGACGCGGGGCCCGGCGTGAGCGGCATGGCAGCCCGGTCCAATGCTATTGGCAGACCGTCTCCAGCAAGCCGCATCACCCGGTGACCGTCGACGAAGACGGCGCCGCGCTCGTCGCACCGAAACACGAGGGTGTAGGTCCCTGACTTCGGAACACTCCAGACCGCAAACGCCTCGGAGCGAGGTGCTGGAATGTCCAGCTGCGCAAACGCACCCGGAACCGTGTGGCGCCAGCCGGTGCCGGAGGGCTCGTCGTGCCGGTACACGGCCACCCTCATCCCCTGCTCGGCGGCCGGAGCGCGAGACCAGGCCATCGCGGCCACATGGAACAGCGCGGGGTACGGTCCGACCAGGCAGGAGAGCGACCACGACATGAATCGCCAGACCCACTCCGACGAGCAGTCTTGAGGAGTCGCACGCCGCGCCACCGCCGGCGGCACCACCTTCGTCCCGGCGATTCGTCCTGATGCGAACCCATCGGAACCGCAGACCCGGCTGTCAGATGACGCGGTCGGCGCCGCAGCGTCTCCAGCTCGGCGGGCATGTACCGAGGCCCGTCAGGACCTCCGCGGTATGCGCGCCCAGCTTCGGCGCGACGCTTCTCACCGCCAACCCGGCTTCGCGACAGCCGCACCGGCGTCCGCACGTGCGGAACGCGCCCGAGCTCGGGGTCGTCGGCGTGCGCGTCACCATGCCCAGGTGCCGCACCTGCGGATCCGCGAAGAGCTGGCCATACGTGTAGACCGGCCCCGATGGGACACCGGGCCGCATCCAGCGCGGCGACCCAGTGGACGGTCGGCTGCGTCCCCAGGATGCGCCTCGATCTCCTTCTCGAGGGCTTCGCGATGTCGAAGGCGGTCCGCGTTCCGCCGGAATCGCGGGTCGTCGATCCAGTCCGGCCGTCCGAGCGCTGCCGGGCGCAGCGCTCCCAGAGCTCCTGGGTCGCGGCCCCGATCATCATGGTAGCCGTCCTGCGTCGTGAACCGCTGGTACGGCGCGTTCTGGCGGTGGCGCGGGCCCCGTCGCACGGGCTCCACGCCGTCGACCAGCCACGCGGCGCCGGTCCACCCCGAGAAGCCGAGGGCGGTCTCCAGGAGCGAGCAATCGACCTTCTGGCCCCGGCCCGTCCGCTCTCGCGTCGTAGAGCGCGGAGAGTATCCCCTGGACGCCCCACATCCCTGTCCCCAGGTCACAGATCGGCTGGCTCGACCGGAGATGGGCGGCCCGGCCCTCTCTCGCCGGTGACGTGCATGAGCCCGCCCATGCCCTGCGCGGATCAGGTCGAGCCCCGCCCTTGTTCCGGTAGGGCCCGTCGGGCCCGAAACCGCTCAGCTGCGCGTAGATCAGCCGGGGGTTCTCCGCGGCCAGCACCGCGTATCTCGAGGCCAGCCCGGCTCCATTACGGTCGCGCTGGTAGTTCTCGACGAGCACGCTCGACGCTCCGCACGAGCCGCAGGAACACCGCGCGCCCGGGTCCCCTTGTAGTCGAGCGTCACGCTCTTCTTGTTCCAGGTTGATGTACCGAAAGAACGGATTGCGCTCTCGGCGCCGTCTCCCATCGCACGCGGGACGAATCGCCCTTGCCGGGGCGCTCGACCTTCAGGACCTCGGCGCCCATGTCGGCCAGAGATCATGGTGCAGAACGGCCCCGCCATGTGCTCGGTCAGGTCCAAGACCCGAAGCCCGAAGCGAGCGGCCCGGTGCTCGTCCGATGCGGCCATGTCTCGCTGATCTCCCACGTCACCGGCCTGACGAACCGGGGCGTCGTCTTCGCGAGAAACGCCCGGTAGCCGATCTGGAAATCCTCGGTGTCGAAGCAATGATAGGCGACGTCTCGCTCCTCGTCCGTCAGCGGCCGCCGCGCGATGAGGTCGTAGACGAAGCGCTTGTGCCAGCGCGCCGCCAGGGCGCAGCCTCTCGGCGATCTTCCGGGCGACCGCGTAGGCCTCCTCCTCGACGCGGTCGTCGGGGACCACGCGATTCACGAAGCCGATCCGAAGCGCGCCGGGAGCGTCGAGCAGGTCGCCCGTCAACAGGATCTCGAGCGTCGGTCCGGCGCCGATCGTCCGCACCACCGCCTCCAGCTCTCGTGGCTCTCGACCAGTCCGAGGCGCTTGATCGGAACGCCGAAGCGGCTGGATTCCCGCAGATCTTGAGATCGCAGCAGGGCGGCCAGCCCGAATACCCCGCCCACGCACAGCTCCCTGGATGAGGGCCACCACCGGGGTGCCGGCACGCCCGGACCGCCTGAGGGCGGGATTGCTGGAGCCGCGCGTACTCGCGGGCCTTAGCCGCCGAGCTGCGCGTCGCCTCGAACTCCGAGATGTCGGCGCCGACGGAGAAGGCGCGGCCGCCCGCGCCCCGAGAGGACCACGCAGCGGAGGTCCGGGTCCGTGCGTCACAGGCCTCCATGATCTCATCAGGCCGGCGGTTCATGGCCACCGACATGGCGTTCAGCTTCTCCGGGCGGTTCAGGACCACCGTCGCGATCGGTCCGTCACGCGTCACGTAGATCGGCTCAGTCATGCGTCACTCCCTGGGGCGGATCAGGATCGCTCGCGCTCGCCCCGGAGCGAGTCGGGGATCGGCGTCGGCCGCCGCGCCTCGACGTCCAGGTGCACGCCGAACTGGTCGAGGCAGGCCACGACCTCGCCCGTTCGCCCGTTGGCATCCGGTGAAAGACTCGGATCGACGAGTTGCCCAGGTGGAGCGAGGCGGTCTTCACGTGGACGGGATCGCCGGCGTGGAGCTCGCCCAGGAACTCGCAGCTGGAACTCGAACGTCGACATCCCGCGGCGCTGCTCCCGCATGTAGGCGGGAGTCATCCCGAACTGGGCGAACGCCTGATCCCGGCCGCCGAGAACCGGTGGATGTAGAAGGAAAGGCGCTCTGCCCGAAGACATCGATCTCCCACGGCTTCACGGTGTCGCGCGCGGAGTCGAGGAGCCGACCGAGCTCTCGGGCTGCCAGCGCGTCTCCCGGGCCGGGCCCGTCCCAGGCGGCCTGGCGGCTCTCCGGCGGCACGCCGCTGACTGGGCGGCAGCGGCGTCGCCGCGCGCGTGCGGAGCTCCCTGTGCACCGTGCCCGCCGCTCCACCGTCGCGCACAGGACTCCAGTGTCCGGAGTTGAACACGCGGTGGTCCAGCCTGGAGCCCTTGCGGCTCGACGCCGATCACCGCGCTCGAGATGTGGAGGATGTCGCCCACGCGCAGCTCGTGCGTGTAAGCGCACGAAGCAGTCCGCGGTCACGCATCCGTGGCGCTCCGCGCGCATGTAGTCGGCCCCGAGCCCGAGGCCGTCGAGAAGGCTCACCGTGGCGTCGGCGAACCGCTCGAAGTAGTAGGCGACCGTCGAGATGCTCGACGATGTCGGTTTCCCAGGGGAACACCGTCCCCCGATACGTGTCGACCCACGATTCGCCGTCCACGGCCACGGACGCTAGCCCGGCGCCGAAAGGGCGGTCAACAACGCCCACGCGTCGCGCGACGGGCATGGCTGGGTTGGCGACGCTCACCGCTTCGCAGTCCCGAGGCCGGGCGGCATCACGGGCGAGCGGTCGGGAGACGCGCCTCGGGGTGACACGAGAGAGAACATGCCGCCCGGACATCGAGGCGTCCACGAGACCCGTCAGTCGACCCAGATTCGGAGCGGCCGGCTGGTGATCGGCGCTCCGGAATGAAAGAAGCGTCCCGCTGCCCTGATCGTATACTCTCCCGGACTCGGCATCGGGTAGTAGCGAAAGTCCAGCCGCTCCCGGTACCCCCACCCCGCCTCGGCGACGTTGACCCGATCCAGGTAGAGGAAGAACGTCTCTCCCGGTCGCAGCGTTTTCTCGAACCGGTGCGTGTTTCGGGAGAAGAACTCCCGGATCTCTGTCGCGTCGACATGAGGATGCGCCAGCGGCAGGATGGCTCTCGGTGCCTCTCCGCTCCACGCGGAGGTCCCAGCGAGTGTGCGATTCGAGCGGCCAGTCTCCGATACCGCAGCACGATGTCTCGGCCCGACACGTTGCGATATCCCGACCAGAGGAGGACCGCTTCGCCAACCTTGTAGCGGAACGGATTCCGCGTCTTCGCGGTCGCCGGCTCGTGATCGGGAACGATGAGCGACGCGAGGCCATCGGGCGCGTCCGACCATGCCGGTACCAGCGGGACTGCTGCGTCGAGCTGACTCGCCTCCGACTCCTCGTAAGAAGCAGCGTCCCGTCGGTGAGCCGATACGTCCCGAGCCCGGCGCGTCGGGGTGAGGAACAGGCACGAACTCGCTCCCTGGTACGAGCCGGTAGACGAGATCCTGCTCGAAGGGCGCGAGGGTGAGCGTGAGCCGGGGGCCAGCCGGTGACCCCTTGAACGCTCGCAGCAACGAGGTTTCGACCTCCGTGCCGTTCTGAGCTGGTGGCCGGGACCACGCGCACCACCCCGGACGGCCGCGATCTCCTCGGACCCCGCGATCGACGCGGTGAGCGGCGTGTAGGGCCGACTCGAGGCCCGCGGCGGCCCGCCGAGCTGCGCCGAGGCCAGCATCAGGCTCAGGACGGCCCCGGGCACTACCCAGCGCCTGGCCGGACGCATGTGCCCGCCTACCTCCTCACCAGCTACTCACCGGTCGGGCTTCGTGGGCAGCATCGGCGGCAACGCGCCTCCCGTCGATCGGGAGCGAGTGTACCTCAGGATCCTCCGAGTCGGACCGAGCGATGCTTCCATGGCGTGCGCCCGGCCAAGTGACACGACCGCTCTCCACCCGCGGGCCCCTCTAGCCTCCAGCCGGAACGCGCGTCAACCGCGGCCCGCGCGGCTCTCCGCGGAGCCGCGCGACGTCCCCACCGCCCATCGGAAGGCCGCCGCGCACGCCATGCTATTCTGACCGACGGCGCCGGAGATCCCGACGCATCGCACCATCACACGCGGAGGGGCCGACCGGATGCGGTTTCGCGGTCGCGCATGGCAGCTGAGCGTCGTCGGCTTCGCGCTCGCGTGCGCGGTCATCGCGGGCCTGGCCTGGCTGTCCCTCGATCGGATGAACCGCCTCCAGGAAGAGACGCGGCGCGTCCGGCACACCCTGGCCGTGCGGGACCAGACGGAATCCGTCCTCTCCCTGGTGAAGGACGCGGAGACCGGCCAGCGCGGCTACGTCATCACCGGCGATCCGGGGTACCTCGCGCCGTTTGCTCCAAGCGGTCGTGGACCTGCCCACCCAGCTGGGCCACGCTGCGCCGGCTGACTCGGAACGATCCGGCGCAGCAGGCCCGACTCAGAGCCTCGAGACAGCCCTCACGCAGAAGATGGCCGAGTCTCGACGAGACGATCCGCGCGCGTACCGACCAGGGTTCGACGTCGCCTCCCGCATCATCGCCACCGATCGCGGCAAGCGCCTCATGGACGAGATCCGGCAGCTGACCGCCACGATGGTCCAGGAGGAAGACCGGCTGTACGCCGCGCGCGCCGCCCGGGAGGAAGGCGAGAGCCGGGCCGCGCTCAGGGCCAACGTCGGCGGGCTCGGGGTGGCGCTGCTCCTCGTCGGCATCGCGATGGCCCTGCTCCACTGGGCCACCCGGGAGCGGGAGCGGGAACAGTCCGCCCGAGCGACCGCGGAAGCCGTCGCCACGGTCGCGGCGACTTCGGAGGCGTGGTTCCGGACCACGCTCGCGAGCATCGGGGACGCCGTGATCGCGACCGACGAGACCGGCGCGTGCGACGATGAATCCGGTCGCCGAGAGCCTGACGGGGTGGACCGAGGCCGAGGCGCGGGACCGCCCGCTCGATACGGTGTTCCGGATCGTCAACGAGACCACGCAGCGCCCGGTCGAGAGCCCCGGTGACCCGGGTTCTCCGAGAGGGCCGGGTCGTGGGTCTCGCGAACCACACCGTCCTCCTCGCTCGCGACGGGCGTGCCGTCCCGATCGACGACAGCGCCGCGCCCATCCGGCCGAAGGAGGGCGCCATCTCGGGCGCCGTGCTCGTGTTCCGTGACATCACGGCGCGGCGCAAGGCCGAGCGGGAGCAGGCTCTTGCCTTCGAGCGCGAGCAAGCGGCTCGGCGCGAGGCGGAGGCCGTCTCCCGCGGCAAGCGACGAGTTCGTCACGACGCTCTCCCACGAGCTGCGCACCCCGCTCAACGCCATCTTCGGCTGGGTCCAGCTGCTGCGGGCCGGTGTGCTCTGACGAGGCGGCTGCGCGCCCACGCGCTCGACGTGATCGAGCGCAACACCCGCACCCAGACCCGGATGATCGAGGACCTCCTGGATGTCTCCCGGATCATGACCGGGCACTTCCGGATCGAGCCGCGCCCGGTCGATCTCGCGGCAGTGATCGGGGCGGCCGTCGAGGCGGTGAGACCCGCGATCGACGCGAAGGGCCTCCAGCTCGTCACCCATCTCGACGCGTCGCGCGGGACCCGTCGTCCGGCGACCCGGATCGCCTCCAGCAAGTCGCGTCTGGAACCTCCTCACGAACGCCGCTCAAGTTCACCCCGCGCGGCGGACGCATCGAGGTCAGGCTCGAGCTGCCGCGGATCGCAGATCCAGGTGCAGGTGTCGGACACGGGCGGCGGCATTGCGCCCGACTTCCTGCCGCACGTCTTCTGAGCGATTCAGTCAGGCGGAAGCCTCGATCTCCCCGCCACCGGCCACGGTCTCGGCATCGGGTTGGCGCTCGTCCGCCACCTAGTCGAGCTTCACGGCGGAGTCGTCGAGGCGGCGAGCGACGGGGAGGGCCGGGGCGCGCGACGTTCACGGTCCGGCTGCCTGTTCCCGCGACCCTTCCGGAGTGGCCACGAGCGACGGCGCGCGATCCCGGCGCGCCCGGCGCCGGGAGCGACCCGCTGAGGCCTCTGGCCGGCGTCGCCATCCTGGCCGTCGACGACGACGCCGACGCCCGCGAGCTTCTCCGGATCGCGTTCCAGCAGGCGGGCGCGCAGGTGACCATCGCCGACTCGGCCCGCGCGGCGCCTGGCCGCCCTCGAGGCCTCCGCGCCGGAACGTGCTCTGTGTCGGACATCGGGATGCCGGATGGCAACGGATACGAGCTCATCGAGAGCGTGCGGGCAGCCGAGACACGGGAGCCGGCTCCCCGGCGGTGGCGCTCACGGCATACGCTCGCCCGGAGGATCGCGATCGCGCCATCCGGGCCGGCTTCCAGCTCCACGTCTCGAAGCCGATCGACCCGGCCGGCGCTCGTGCGCGCCGTCGCCCTCGTCTGCGGGCGGGCATGCGCGCATGATCCCGGGCCGGGACGGATCCTCCCTCGCTTGCCTCCGAGGGTGGCTCACGCAGCCATCACGCCTCTCGGCGTGACGCGCCGCGGATGCCTGTCCTGCCCTTGACGGGAGACCCTTTCGGTCGATTCTCGGGCGGCGCGGCCGAATGACGCGTGTCGCCGTGGACCGAGCGGAGCGTGTCGCCCGAGAACGCGTCGATCGGACGCTCTTCACGAAGCGGCTGCCGCAGCCGGTCGGCCGAGGCGCGGGCCACCCGGAATAGGCGAGGACGCAATGGCGGCAGGTCACTCCCGATCCAGCTGCGGTCGCTTCCCCCAACATCAAGTTCGTGAGCCATTCGGACCAGGGCGGCCGCAGCGACGGCGTTCAGGTCATCGTGCACCGCGGCTATGCCTACATCGGCCAGACCTTCAGCAACGGCTTCACGATCCTGGACGTGCGCGACGCGCGCCACCCGAAATTCGTCGACTTCATCGCCTGCCCGCCTAACACCCGCACCGTTCACCTTCAGGTCCATGACGACGTTCTGCTGGCGGCGAACATGCCGAGCGTCTGGACCATGCAGGAGTTCCAGAACCAGCAGGACTATTTCGGGGCGTCACCGGCCGACAAGCTGACGGGGCGGGCGGGAGCTTCACCGCCGGGATTCGCGCTTCGACATCTCCCATGGCGACCGGCCGCGCGAGATCGGTTTCTGCCGGTCGAAGGCATCGGGCCTCACCGCATCTGGTACACGGGCGGGCGCTATGCGTACGCCTCCATCCACTTTGCCGAGTTCACCGATCACATCTTCGCGGTCGTCGACGTCGCCGACCCGCGAAAGCCCGAGGTCGTCGGACGCTGGTGGATCCCGGGCATGTGGCGCGCCGGGCGGCGAGACCCCGACGTGGCGCAGCGGCCGGCGCTACGCGCTGCATCACGCGCTGGTGGCCGGCACGCTCGCGTACGGCGCCTGGCGCGACGGCGGCCTCACCGTGCTCGACGTCGGCCGATCCGACGAAGCCCCGGCTGCTCGCCCATCGAAACTGGGATCCCCGTTCGGCGGCGGCACGCATTCCCCGCTCCCGTTGCCGGATCGCAACTTGCTCGTCGTCGCCGACGAAGCCACGAGCCCGAGACTGCAGTCAGGGCCTGCGCTACGTGTGGGTCTTCGACGTTCGCGAGCCGAGCAACCCCGTCAGCATCGCCACGTGTCCCGACGCCCTCGGAGACGGACTACTGCACGAAGGGCGGTAACTTCGGTCCGCACAACCTTCACGAGAATCGCCCCGGCTCGTTTCAGAGCTCGCGCCTGGTTTTCGCCACCTACTACAACGCCGGCGTTCGCGTCTTCGACATCGCGAATCCGTTCCAGCCGCGCGAGGTCGCGTATTACGTGCCCGCCAATCCCGAGCGCATGATCGATCCGCGGCCGGGCCGACCGCAGGTGATCCAGTCGGCCGACTGCTACGTCGACCCGAATGGCCTCATGTACCTGACCGACTCCAACGCGCGGCCTCAACATCCTGCAGTTCGAGGGCTCCTGAGCGCCTCGGCCCCGGGAGGACAAGCGATGCGACGGCCCCGAATCCTGATTGCCCTCGGCGTGCTCCTGGTCGCGGCGGCGACCTGGCGTCGCTGGGGTCGGCCCAGAACGTGGTGAAGCTCGCGATCGTCGCCGAGATCACCGGCGGCGGCGCGCCCTCGGGCAACATGTGGCGCGACGGCGTGATCCTGGCGGTGGAGGAGATCAACAAGAAGGGCGGCATCCTCGGGACGTCGCCTCGAGTCCTTCGTGATGGACACCCAGACGGATCCGCCGACCTCGGTCGCCGTCATCCGTCGCGCGATCAACGACACGCCCGTTCGCGATCCTCGGGACGGTGTACAGCTCCAGCACCGTGGCCAACATGGAGATCGCCCGGCAGGCCGGCATCCCGCAGATCAGCGGCTCCGAGTCGGTGCTCGTCGTCCAGAAGGGCAACCCCAACATCTTCCTGACGTCCTTCAGCCAGCAGGTCGGGTTCGCCAAGCTCGTCCGCTGGCTCGTGGACGACCTCAAGGCCGAGCAAGATCGCGCTGATCTACGTCAACAACGCCTTCGGCAGGGGCGGCCGCGACATGTTCGTGAAGTTCCTCAAGGAGCGGGGCAAGTCGGTCGTGGTCGACATTTCCACCGGAGCTCCAGCAGGCCGACTTCACCGCAGAGTTGACCCAGGTGCGCGCGTCCGGGGCCACGCACCTCATGATCTACAGCCACGAGGAGGAGAACGCGCGCATCATGATCCAGATGCGCAAGCTCGGGCTCAACGTCGAGCCGGTCGGCGGACAACCTCTGCGCGCAGACCACGATCGACGCCGGCGGCGACGCCATGAACGGCGCCCGCTGTCATGTGCCGATGACGGCGCTCTCGCCGGTGCCGAGCATGCTGGACGATGGGCCGGCGCTTCCAGGAGCGGTTCGGCCGAGTCCCCGACCACAACGGCTTCAAGGGCTACATCGGCGTCGCACCTCGCTGAAGGCCGCCGTCGAGCGGGTCGGCGCGCTTCGACCAGGCCAAGGTGCGCGACTGCCTGCACAACAACTTGTTCACGGCGGCCGACGAGCCCGGCCTGCTGATGGACACGTACGTGGACGACAAGGGTGACGCCGACCGGCGGCAGCTTCATCGTCGAGGTGAAGGGCCAGAAGTCGGTGGTCGCCAAGACCGTGACTGCCCTGCGCGGCCTGTCACAAGCGAGCGCGCCTGCAAGGCAGGGCCCGCTGCGCGTGACGGGATTTCTTCCAGCTTCTCCGTGGCCGGCTATCTCGATCGGGTCCATCTACGCCATGGTGGCCATCGGATTCGTGCTGCTCTGTGCAGACCTCGAACACGATCAACTTCGCCCAGGGCGAGTTCGTGGTCGTCCCGGCGTTCACGATGGTGCTATTCCTGGATCGGTGTTCCGGCTGCCGTTCGCCGTGGCCCTGCTGGCGACCATCCTCGTGTCCGACCTGTCCTGCTGGGCGTCCTGCGTCACGGAAGCTCCTGGTCACCCGGCTGCTCCAAGATGGGCGTGCTGCCCTCGTCATCGCCACCATCGGCCTGAGCCTGCTCATCCGCTACTCGCTCCAGCAGTTCTGGACCCCGCTGGCCCTGCCGTTCCCTGCCGCTCTTCTCCCGCGACCCCATCCGGCTGGGCGACGCTCGTGCTCGCGTGGGAGGAGCTGATGAACGTCGTGCTTCGCCGGCGTGGTGATCGGCGCCCTCCAGCTGTTCATCACGCGCACCAAGCTCGGCTGGGCGATGCAGGCGGTCGCCCAGAACCGCACCCTGGCCTCGGTGCTCGGCATCGACGTGGGCGCGGCTCGTCACGATCACCTTCATCCTCAACGCCGCGCTGACGGCGGTGGCGGCCATCCTCATCGCCCCGGTCGTACCTGGTGAAGTACGACATCGGGATCGGCCTCGGGCTCAAGGCCTTCTACGCGGCGATCATCGGAGGCTTCAACCAGATCCGGGGGCGCTGCTCGGCGGGCCTGCTCGTCGGCGTGGTGGAGACGCTGTCGGCCGCGTACATCTCGGCTCAGTTCCGTGACGCCGCCGTGCTGGTCGATCCTCATCGCCGTTCTCCTGCTCAAGCCGGAGGGTCTCTGGGGCGTGAAGGAGGAGTGGGCCTCGTGACGCCGAGCAGTCGCCGCGGCGGCGCTCCCTGCGGTCGGCGTCCTGGTGGTCCTCGCGCCTCCTGCCGCTCGCCCTCGAGCAGTACAAGCTCTACGTCGCTGAGTCTCACGCTCGTGTACCTCGATCCTGGCCATCGGGCTCAACCTCACCCTCGGCTACGCCGGGCAGATCTCGCTGGCTCACGCCGCGCTTCATGGCCCTCGGCGCCTACGCGGTGGCCATCCTGGGTCAGCGCGGCCTCCCGTTCGAGCTGGGGCTCGTGCTCGGGGCGCGGTCCTCGCCTTCGCCTCGGGCTCGGTCGTCGGCTTTCCCGGCGCTCAAGGTGAAGCACCACTTCCTGGCCATGGTCACGCTGGGGTTCAACATCATCGTGTTCCTGGTGCTCCGGAACTGGGAATCGCTGACCGGCGGCTCGTTCGGGATCTCGGGCATCGCCCGCCCCGCTGGGGCGCCCATCAGCTTCACGTCCGATCGCGCCTACTACCTGTACATCCTCGGCTGGGCGGCGGTGGTGGTCGCTCACCGCGTACTGGATCCTCGACCTCGCGGTGGGGACGGGCCTTCCGCGCCATCCGCGAGAACGAGATGCGGGCGGAGGCGCGTCGGGGTGAGCCTCCGGAACTACAAGCTGATGGCCTTCGCCATCGGAGCGCGCGTACGCCGGGATCGGCGGGGCGCTCTTCGCGCCGCTGCTCGGCTACATCGACCCCGGCGCATTCACCCTCGACCGGTCGATCCAGTTCCTGATGATGGTCGTCATGGGCGGGCTGGGGCGCTTCGAGGGCCCCTTCATCGGCGCGATCGCTGGTGATCACGATCTTGCCCGAGGTCCTGCGGGCCTCGGAAGGCCTCTATCTCATCATCTACGCCCTGGCCGTCATCCTCATGATGCTCTTCATGCCGAAGGGGCTGGTCGGGTTGTGGGATCTGCGCTCGCTCGCCGGCTCGTGCCCGAGCGGACGCGCGCCGGCATCGATGGCGGCGCTTCCGTGCGCCCCCGGACCTGAGGCGCGTAGGCGGGCATGCTCGCTCGAGGTCCGCGACCTGACCAAGCACTTCTATCGCCTGTCGGCCCTGAGCCGGGTGAGCCTCAGCGTGGAGCCCGGCGAGCTGCTCGGGGTCATCGGGCCCAACGGTTCGGGCAAGACCACGCTGTTCAACTGCGTCACCGGCGTCCTCCGCCCCTCCGGCGGCCAGGTCCTGTTCCAGGGCGACGACATCACGGGCATCACCGCCGACCTCGTCTACCGGCGGGGGCATCGCGCGCACCTTCCAGCTCATCCAGGTCTTCCCCGGAGATGACGGTGCTCGAGAACATGCTGATGGCCGCCCAGGAGCGCCACGGCACGCTGCTCGGGCCGCCTGTTCCGGCGCGAGGAGACCGCGGAGACGGCCCGGCGCGATGCGCGAGCTCCTCGAGTACCTCGGGCATCGCCGACGCTGCGGCGACAACCTGGCGTCGAACCTCTCCTACGGCCAGCAGAAGCTCCTCGACTTCGGCATGGCGCTCGATGCCCGAGCCCGAGCTCGTCCTGCTCGACGAGCCCCTGGCCGGCGTGAATCCCACCATGATCAAGCACGCTGGTCGACCACATCCACGGCGCTCAACGCGCCGGGCTACACCTTCGTGGTCATCGAGCACAACATGGAGGTGGTCATGTCGCTCTGCCGGCGCATCGTCGTGCTGAGCCAGGGCGAGCGCATCGCCGAGGGCACCGCCGGCCGAGGTCGCCGGACAATCCGCTCGTCGCTGGACGCGTACTTCGGGAGGTGACGCGTGGCGCTTGCTCGAGGTGCGAGGACGTCCACGCGGGCTACGGGAAGCTGGAGATCCTGCGGGGCGTTACCCTCCGCGTCGAGGCCGGGCAGGTCGTCTCGATCATCGGCCCCAACGGGGCGGGCAAGTCGACGGTGTTCAAGACGCTCTTCGGGCTCCTGCCCGGCCCGGCAGGGTCGCGTGCGCTTCGACGGCGAGGACGTCACCAACCGGCCGCCGGCCGACCTCCTGCGCCGCGGGATGACCTACGTGCCCCAGGGCCGCAACGTCTTTCCCTGATGACGGTCGAGGAGAACCTGCGGCTCGGCGCCTACATCCGGCGCGCGATCGAGCGAGCTGGACGCGCGAGGTCGAGCGCGTCTACGACACCTTCCCGATGCTGCCGAGCCGCGCGCGGCAAGCGCGCCGCCGAGCTCTCGGGCGGCCAGCAGCAGATGCTGGAGATGGCGCGCGCCCCTGCTGCTCCGGCCGCGCCTGATGCTCCTCGACGAGCCGACCCTCGGCCTCGCGCCGCTGGTCTTCCGCGAGATCTTCCGGATCATCGAGATGCTCAGGCGTGAGCGGGCAGACCATCCTCATGGTCGAGCAGAACGCCGCCAAGGCGCTCGAGATCTCCGACTACGCCTACGTGCTCGAGCTGGGCCGGCAACCGCTTCGACGGCTCGGGCGAGGCGATCCGGACCGACGAGCGGATCCGCCGCCTCTATCTCGGACGCTGAGCGCGGAGGTACCGACCCGCGGCCGGGCGACGTCATGACAAACTTCGACCTCTCGGTCCTGTTCTTCCTCCAGGTGGCCGTGATTCTGGCAACGTGCCGATTGATGGGGGCGCTCGCCCGGCGGCTCGGCCAGCCAGTCGCGGTCAGGCGAGATGGTCGCGGGGTGCGACTGCTGGGCCCGTCCCTGTTCGGCGCCGTCGCCCCGGTCCGGCATGCCGCCCTGTTCCCGCCCCAGTCGATGACCGATCATCTTCGCCGTCGCCCAGGTCGGCATCGCCCTCTACATGTTCCTGGTGGGGGTCGAGTTCCGCACGGATCTCCTCAGGGACCGGGCGCCGAGCGCGGTGGCGGTCTCGGTCGCGGGCATGGCCGTCCCGTTTCTCCTCGGCGGGGTCATCGCGCTCGCGGTCTACGCCGACGGCATGATGTTCCGCCCGACGGTCACCCCGGCGCAGGCTTTCCTGTATCTCTGGCGCGGCGATGTCGATCACGGCCTTCCCCATGCTCGCCCGGATCGTCCAGGAGCGCGGGCTCGCCGGGACTCCCGCTGAGCACGCTGGCTCCTCGCCGCGGGCTCCATGGACGACGCGGCCGCCTGGTGCGTGCTCGCCGTCCTCCTGGCGAGCTCTCGGGGCGCACCAATGATCGCGGTGGCGGCGATCGGGGAGGCGTCCCTGTACACACTGGTGGTCCTGCTCGCGCTTCGTCCGGCCCTCCGTCCCCTGGGCCGGCAGGTCGAGCAGCGGGGCGCGATGAGCCATCAGATGCTGGGCTTCGTCCTGACGCTGGCGATGCTCGGGTCGTGGTTCACGGACTGGATCGGAATCTACGCCGTCTTCGGCGCCTTCGTGCTGGGGACGGCTATGCCCTGCGGCCGGTTCGCCGACGAGGTTCAGCGATTGCTCGCGCCGCTGACGGTCGGCCTGCTACTGCCGCTCTTCTTCGTCTATTCGGGCCTGAACACCCGCATCGGGCTCGTCAACACGTGGTCCCTCGCCGGCGTGGCTGCGATCATTCTCCTCGCCGCCTGCGTGGCAAGGCGGTGCCGTGCTGGCTGGCGGCGAGGCTCTGCGGCGAGCCAAGGGCAACAGGCCATGGCGATCGGGGCGTTGATGAACGCTCGCGGCCTCATCGAGCTGATCATCCTGAACATCGGCTACGAGCGGGGCATCATCACTCGCAGACCCTTTTCTCGATCATGGTGACGATGGCGCTCGTCACACCTGCATGGCGACGCCGTCTGTTCGAGCTCGTCCACGGCCGGAAGGGTCGCCTCGCGGGCCTCGTGGGGCCCGTGCACGACGCGCAGGCGATCCTACTCGGCGCGGCCCGTACTTCCCGGTGAGCGCGGCCTTGCCGAGGAGTTGGCGTTCACCATGAAGCCCGCCAGCGAGGCCGTCGCATTCGCCGGGACGTCGAGCTTCCGACCTTCAGCGCGCAGCGTGAAGTTGTACCGATGCGGCTTGTCGCCGGCCGGCGGACAGGGTCCGCCCCACCCCGGGCCTCCGAAGTCCGTGTTGACCTGAGCGGCGCCCGACCGGCAGGTTCGATCCGTCGCTCTTTCCCGCGTCCTTCTTGAGCTCGGCGCCGTCGGCGGGACGTTGATCACGACCCAGTGCCACCAGCCGCAGCGCCACCGGTCGGCGCGTCGGGATCGTGAACGCAGCAGGCGAAGCTCTTCGTCCCCTTGGGCGCGCCCGACCACTTGAGGGCCGGCGAGACGTTCTTTGCCCGTGCAACCGAAGCCGTTGAACACCTGCTCCTCCGCAATCGCCGCGTTCGGCTTGACGTCGGCGCCTCGAGCTTGAACCCTCTGCGCGAACGCCGGCCCGGCGCACGCAGAGCACCACGGCGGCCATCAGTCCGATGCGAGCCATGTGTTCCCTCACTTCCGGCGCCGTCGCGGCGCCTCGAGCCTCGCCATTCCCAGCCGGGTGAGCGGACGCGTCAGGGGTCTCCCCGGACCTCGGCCCCTCGGATCATGCGAGAATAGCCTGGAGCTGCCCTCATCGCCAGCGCCGCAGCCGGGCCAGCATCATCCGGCCAGCAAGGGCCTCGCCCCCGCGGTGCTGGACGATCGGGGCCATTCCTCGAGGCGTAGCCCGTGACCACGTGAGGACCCGGGCACTGATCCTGCATTCTGTCCCCGAGGGGACGGCCAGTGCTCTCGCTCGTCGACGCGTGGCCCCGGGAACATCTCTTCGCCGTCGTGTTCCTGGGGAGCGATCGTCGATGCCATCGGCATTCCCTTCCCGGGACGCATCATGCTGATCACGGCCGGGTCGCTGACGGATCCGGCGCGTTGGACAACAGCGCGGGCACTCTCCTGGTGATCGCGGTGGCGGTGGCGGGTACCGTCGCCGGCGACCACGTGTGGTATCTCCTCGGCCGGGCTCATGGGGCGTCGCCCTGCTCGACCGCTACGGCCGGCGCATCCGCCTGTCGGGGCCGCGGCTCGTGACCGCGGATCGCTTCCTGCGCCGCTACGGCGCGTCGCGCTGATTCCTGGCGTCGCCTCGCGGCGACGCTGCGAGTCGTGATCACGCCCCCCCGGCGGCTTCCCGCGCGGGATGCCGTACGCGCGCTTCCTGGCGTTCGACTTCCGCGCGGCGCGCCCTGCTGTGTGGGTCGCCGGGTTCGTGTGACGGAGTTGGGCTGGGGCTGCGGGGCGTCGCCTCGAGGCCAGCGGTGGCTGATCGGCACGCCTCGCCGTGGTGAGCGCCGTGACGGTTTCTCGAGCGTCGCGATGAGCGTCATGGTCCGGGCGGTGGGGTGGCTCGCGGGCCGCGCCAGGGTGTCGTGACCATGACCGCGTGTCGCACCCGTGAAGGCCCCGTCGACCTGCCGCCACGGTCTCGCCAGCGCGGAAAGCGTCGGCTCGCCACCTACCAGGCGAAGCGCGACTTCACGAAGACCCCGAACCTGGGGCGGCGCGCGGCCGAAGCCGGGCGGCTCCACGTTCGTGGTCCAGAAACACGCCGCGAGCGCGCCTCCACTACGACTTCCGGCTGAGATCGACGGCGTGCTGCAAGAGCTGGGCCGTTCCCAGGGACCGAGCCTCGATCCCGCCGACAAGCGCCTCGCGATGCACGATCGAGGACCACCCGCTCGAGTACGGCGGCTTCGAGGGCATCATCCCCGAGGGCGAGTACGGCGGCGGCACGCGTCCTCTCTGGGATCGGCGGCACCTGGGCGCCCGACGTGCGACCCGGCGCCGGGTTCGCGACGGCCGAGCTGAAGTTCACGCTCCACGGCGAGAAGCTTCGGCGGAGGCTGGACGCTGGTCCGTCATCCGCGGCCGGCGATCGGCGCGACGCGGACCACGGAGCTGGCTCCTCATCAAGGAGCGGGACGAGCACGCGCGGCCGGCGAGCGACGTCGACATCGCGACGACCCGGCCGGAGAGCGTCGTCAGCCGACCGCGATCGTCGAGGACGTCGCGGGCGCGCACCGACAAGACATGGCATTCGAACCGCGCCAGCGACGCGCGCATGGCGCGCGCCGCCGCCGCCGCCCGGCCGCCAGCGCGCGCCGAGCCGGCTGCGGTCGCGCATTCCCGGGGCCCGGTCTGGCAAGCTGCCGACTTCGTCCGAGCCGCAGCTCGCCACGCTGGTCGACGCGGCGCCCCGGACGGCGACGAGTGGCTCCACGAGATGAAGTTCGACGGCTACCGCATCCTGTGCCGGATCGACGACGGCGACGGTGACGCCTCTTCAGCCGCAACGGCAACGACTGGACCGACGCGGTTCCGCGCGATCGCGGCGGCGGCCGCTCGCGCTGCCGGCGTCAGGCGCTCCTCGACGGCGAGGTCGCCGTCCTGCTGCCGAACGGCGCCACCAGCTTCCAGGCCCTCCAGAACGCGCTCGACGGCGACGGGCAGCGCCGATGCCCTCGTCTACTTCGTCTTCGACCTCCTCCACCTCGACGGCAGCGACCTCGACCGGCAGCGCCGCTCGAGGCGCGCAAGCAGGCGCTGCGAGGATGCTCGGACGGCCGCCACGCGGGCCGGCGCTATGCGCTACAGCACCACGTCGCGGGCAAGGGCGAGGAGTTCTTCGCGCCAGGCCTGCCGGCACGTCGCTCGGAGGGCATGGTCGTCGCAAGCGGCGCGACGCGCCCTACGAGATCGGCGAGGTCGCAGCTGGCTCAAGGTCGAAGTGCATCCAGGAGCAGGAGTTCGTCGTCGGCGGCTTCACCGGAGCCGGAGGGACGCGGAGCCGGCCTCGGCGCCCTGCTCCTCGGCGTCCACGAGCGACGACGGGACGCTCCGCCTACGCCGGGCAAGGTCGGCACCGGCTTCACCGACGCGAGGCCGCGCGGACCTCCGCAGCGGCTCGACGCGCTCGCGCGGACGCGCGTCGCCGTTCGCAGGAGCGGCCGCCTGGCGCGCGCGGACGCCCGCTGGGTGAAGCCGCGTGCTGGTCGCCGAGGTCGAGTTCACGCGAGTGGACGAACGACGGTCGGCTTCGCCATCCCTCGTTCAAGGGTCTTCGCGAGGACAAGGCCGGCGACGCGAGATCGTCGTACGCGAGCGAGCCCGCCGGCCCGCGCGCGCGCAACCGGCGTCCGGGATCGGCGGCGGCCGCGCGCTGCGAAGGCGCGCGCTCGCGCGAGCGACCAGGCGGCGACGCCGAAGGCGACGCGGCCGACGCCGTCGCGGTCGCGGAAGTCCGGATCACGCCATCCCGATCGCGTCGTGTATCCGGACGACGGCGTCACCAAGGCTCGGCCGTGGCCCGCTACTACGCGGCGGTCGCCGACCGCATCCTGCCCCACCTTCGCGCGACGGCCCGTCGCCGCTGCTGCGCTGCCCGGAGGGCTGGGCGAGCCAGTGCTTCTACCAGAAGCACTCGGCGTCTGGGCGCCGTCGCGCTCCGCCGGGTCCGCATCCGCGAGAAGACGAAGGTCGGCCGAGTACCTCGTCGTCGAGGACGCCGGGCCGGTCTGGTCGCGCTGATCCAGATGGGCGTGCTCGAGATCCACACGTGGAACGCTCTGTGCCGAGCGGCCTCGAGCGCCCGACCGGGTGGTCTTCGACCTCGATCCCGGCCCGACGTCCCCGGGCCGGCGGTGGTGACGGCGTGCTCGCCTGGCTCCGGAGCGACGCTCGAGGCGTCAGGGGCCCCAGAGCTTCAGTGAAGACCACTGGCGGCAAGGCGTTCCCACGTCGTGGCGCCCATCCAGCCGGGGCCCGGATGGCTCGGACTGCGTCGCGTTCGCAGCGCCGCGTGGTGGACCTCCTCGTCGTGCGGAGACCCCGAGGGCCTTCGTGGCGACGATGGCCAAGTCCGCCCGCAAGGGGAAGATCTTCATCGACTACTTCCGCAACCAGCGCGGGGCGACCTCCGTGGCCGCCTCACCTCCACGCGGGCGCGCTCCCGGCGCTCCCGGTCTCGGCGCCGGTCACGTGGGAGGAGCTCGACCGCGTCCCGTCCGGGAGAGCCACTTTCACGCCTGGGCGCTGCTCGAGCGCCGGCTAGGTCAAGACTCTCGACGCGACCCGTGGGCGGGCTACGAGACGGCTGGCGCAGTCGCTGCCTCGTAGCCGGGCGGGCCGCGACGCAGGGCGACGACCGAACGCTCACTCGTCCGCCGCGTCACGGCGTCGTCCCCGCGACGTCGTGACGGCGCGTCAGCCACTCGCAGTCCGCGATTCCCGCCGCCCAGTGGCCCGGTTCTGCTCCCAGTCGAGCAGGGTCACTGCGGGCCTTCGCCGCTCGAGCGCCGGTCGTCCGGGCAACGGGATTGCACTGAACGACGTCGTGGGCATCGACACGTCCGGCGCCGTGGCCCGTACGATTGGCGGCACGGAGAGGAGACGCACCAATGGCGCGGTACGGCAGAGGCGCCGGCCAAGGCGGCCAAGCCCGCCATGCGCCGCCGCAAGTTAGGGATCGCTGCGAGCGGGAGCGGAGGGCTGCGTGACGAGCCGGAAGCAGGCCATCGCGATCGGCCTCTCCGAGGCCCGGGAGAAAGGCGCCCGGGGTGCCGAGAAAGCCCAAGCGACGGTCGGAAAGGCGAGCCGGCTCCCGGGGCCGTCCTGTCGCTCGCCGACCGTCCTGGCGCTGCCTCGGGGCGATGGCGTACCGCGGCGTGCCTCGAACGTGCCTGCGCACCGCACGCCTGCCGGCGTTGAATCTCGGCGAGCCCTCGTGTCTTTCCCGACGCTCGAGGCGCACGCCGGAGCGCCGATCCGTCGGTGGCAACACCGCCCAAGCTTCCTGCTGAACGGCGAGCAGATCTATCCCGTCGCTCGTCGAGCGCCATCCGGGCCGCCACGTCGACGATCTCGTACGCGCAGTGCTTCTTCGAGGACGGGCTCGTGGCCCGGCAGGTCGCGCCGAGGCGCTGGCCGAGCGCTGCCGCGCCGAGCGTCCGGCGCCCACGTGCTGCTCGACGGCGTGGGCACGCTCTCGATGCCCAGGCCGAGTACACCGACCTCGACGAAGCGCTCGGGCTGCGAGGTCGTGTCGTTCGCCCGGTCGGGCCACTGGGCGCTACCTGCGCGCACAACAACCGCAATCACCGGCGCATCCTCGGTCGTCGACGGACGCGTGGGCTTCACGGGCGGCTCCGGCGTCAGCCGGAAGTGGATGGGCAACGGACGGACCGTGCACCACTGGCGCGACACCGACGTGCGGGTCGAAGGGCCGGCGGTGGAGTGGCTCCAGGGCGCCTTCGCGGAGAACTCGGGTCGAGGCCACCGGAAGGGTCCTGGGCGGCGCGGACCACTTCCCGGCCCCGACGCGCCTCCAAGGGGCGGATGCACGCCCAGATCATCTCGGGAGTGCCCGCTCGGGCGGGCAGCCACGCCATGCAAACAACGACCTTCCCTGCCCGGCTCTGTCGTCGGCCCAGCCGCACCGATCCGGATCACCAAACCCGTACGTGCTGCCGGACGAGCAGATGATCGAGACGCTGGTCCAGGCGGCGGGCCAGTGGCGTCGAGATCAGCTTCCTCGTCAGCCCGGCGTCCAGCGACCACCCGCCCGCGCGCCACGCGGGGCGCCGGCAGTTCGGGGAAGCTGCTCGGGTGCACGGGCAATCCAGATCCACGAGTACCTCGGCGGACGTCTCCTCCACGCCAAGACCATCGTCATCGACGGATCTGGGCGACGCGTGGGCAGCACGAACCCTCGACTACCGCCTCCTTCCGGCTCAACGACGAGTCCCACCCCCGCAGGCCTACGACCGGGAGTTCGCCGCCCAGCTGGAGAAGGCGTCTTCCAGGAGGATCTCGCGCGTCACTGCCGAGCGGATCGGAGCCCGAGGCCTGGACGCGACCGGAGCGCGCGAGGGACGCGTGTTCGAGCTGCTGGCCATCCCCTTCGAGAGCAACCTCTGCATGCCCGCGCAGGCTCGGCTCGGCGCGGAAGCGGCGCGCTGAGCGAGGACGCCGGCCTACCAGGGAATGGTCTGGCCGGGACTCAGGACCGCGACTCGGGATCCTCGACGCCGCGCTGGCGGGCCTCCCGCAGGAGGGCGATCCGGGGGCTCCCGGAAGGGCTCAGCGGTCATCGCGAACGTTCCCCAGTGCATGGGCACGTGAGCAGGCGGCCCGTGACGTCCTCGAAGAGCTGGACCGCCTCCTCGGGGCTGACGTGGTTCGGATGGCCCGTCTTGAACAGCAATCGCCGCAAATCTGAACGGAAGTAC
>ERZ1370068.2530-contig-1674_pt1 | contig 32560 bp, 30 predicted proteins | sample MGYA00561227_ERZ1370068 | MGnify/ENA primary metagenome ERZ1370068 (study PRJEB38410, sample SAMEA6850437) | metagenome | study: Metagenomic assessment of the ecological functions of the soil: analysis of the soil microbiota associated with the...
ACCAAGGTATTTCTCGCTCAGACGCTCCTGAACGCTCTACCCGGATTCGCTGAGAGTCCGTAGTTCATGTCGTGTCCATGGTGCCGGAGGTTCCGCAGAGGCGATCGCTCGCCGATCGGTCCAGATTGACCGTCCCGGCTCCAGGGCGCAACCGAGGAGAGAATGACCCAGGCGCAGCAGCCGCCGTGTTCGTCGCGCGCATTGGGCGGACGCTCTTCGAGCGCCCCGTCCGCGAGAAAACAGGAAGGTTTCGATGCCGTGGGCTCACGCGTGCTCACGGACAGGAATGCCGCGGCCGACGCCATCTGAGAAGACGTTGACTTGTCCAGGGGTCTCGTCGAATCGCATCTGAGCTGCCACTCGGCTCACCGCTACGGCTTCGAGGTGCGGTGGGTGGTCGTGCACGCCAGCAACCGTGCGCCGCGTGCCGGCCAGCGACGCTGAGGAAAATATCGTGGTAATGGAGCTTCCAGCCAGAACTGCGACGGCGAGGCGCTGGCGAACTGCGGTCGCGTAAATGGCTGTCAAGGGCCGGCTTTATAGGCGATTGATAGGTTTGACGGTGTTTGGCGGCTGACCTCAGACCGCGCCTGCGCCTGCAAAGTCTCTGGCGGAAGGCCGATCTCTCTTATATCCTTCTGACGACTTCTACACGGAGAACGGTCCGCGATCGTCCACAGCTCTGGATTCGTGAGCGCGCCTGCGGTGCCGTGCGATCGGCTGGTTGGTGATGGCGGCGGCGGCACCGAAGCAGGCCACGCTCCAGCCCGACAAAGCCGATCATCCTCAGCACCACCGACGCTCAGGCGCGCGACGATCCGCGTCCCACTGCGGCTGGCACACGCTCCGGTGTGTGCCTGGCCCGGCGCGGGCCATGTTTCGTCAGCTCATCGCGACCCGACAGCACAGCCAAAGTCGTCTCGCTCGGTACAACGGCGGGTTCTTCCCCGAAGAGGAATCGTACCCGACCAGGACGTGCGTGACCATGATGGACGCGATGGAGACGCTCCACATCGATCGCCTTCAGCGTCGGCGAGCGCGATCTGAAGTGGCGGACTCCGCCTTCCCCGTCCCAGCGCGCCATAAGAAGGATGCGGCTTGCCGGCGGTGACGCGCCAACCTGCTCGACAAGAAGACGCGCAAGCCAATCTGCGCGCCGTACGTCATCAAGACCGTCATGGCACGGTGAAGGTGGGCTACTTCGGCCTGATCTCCGACAAGCGCCGAGCTTCTCGCGCGGCATCAAGGACTCCCGACAGCGGCTGGACGACCGAGCTGACCGCCGCGCGCCAGGTCGCGCCCGAGATGCGCAAAGAAGGGCGCAGCAAGCCGTCAGCGCTGTATCGCGGCCCTGGCAAGCGTCGAGTAGCCGAGGCGACCTGTCACCGCCGCCGACGGGATCGACGCCGCGATGGCGGGGCCGCAACACGCCGATCCTCCAGAAGGCGCAGGATGATCCAGAACACCGTCGCGCCGCTTTAGCGGCGGCGAGCAGGCTGTAGCGATACGCGTGCCGCACGACTGGCATGACGCGTCGACAATGCGCGCACGCGAGGCAGATCTGGCGATGCCGAGGGCGGCGATCATGCCCGGGCCGAGGTCAGGAGAGAAGCCCTTCCGAGGATGCGCGATTTGGCGAAGAGCTTCGAGTGACGGCTTCAGCGAGGAGATGCGCGAGGTGGAGAATGGCGCGCCCTGCGCAGCAGGGCGCGAATCCGGACTGACGACCGTCCCACTTCATCGGCTCCGAGCTGTACATCCGCTGCCACTCAGGACGACGCGAGCGAGAACAGCGGAAGACGACGACTGCCGCACCTGAAGGCGTGGGAGACGCCGATCGACGTCAAAGAAGGACGCTGACGCCGGACTGCATCCCGCGCCACGTGATGGGCTTCAAGCAGCCGTGAGCGGCTTCCGTGCAGCGGACCTCGACCTCGAACCTGGTCGCGCGCGGTGCGAAGAACTGCCACTGGCAGCAGGGCACCGGTTTGCGCACGCGCCTCGCGACCACGCCGCATCGGGTCACCGAAGCAGGTGCGCGCGGGCCGCCACCACTGGCGAGAACGGATCCCAGAGTTCGGCTTTCAAGCCTCGACTGCCCAAGATCATCCACTCGAACTCGTCGGGGCGGGGCGATCAAGGCGAAGAAGGTCTCAAGAGCCCGGGCGACGCCGCCTCCGCTGATGGCGATGAAAGGGCCTGCGCCCGGCGTCACCCTCCGGAACGCATGACATTGGAGGCTCTCGCGCAATCCGGCGGCGAGCCCCGGATTGTTGGGGTCCGGCTCAGGTGAGCTCGGGGCGATCCGCGCGCCTGCGCGAGGCATCGTCTCAGCCGCCCCGAGTCCGCGCCGCCCCTCCCTCGTGGTCCGAGCCCTCGATCAAGCGCGGCCGCGTGAACCTGCCGAAGACCCGATCAGAGCGATCCGCTCCGAGCGGCCTCGAAGGGGCCAGGGAGGCGGGTCGGACCAACCGTGGAGGTGAGTCATGCGGGAGGATTCAGATCCTCGCGGGATCCTCGCCGCGTGTAAACGCGACGACTGGCGCTCGCGCGCCCGCGAGCCTCGGCGGCACGATGTGTCTGGCGCGGAAGTGTATGATCGCGGTCAAGACGCATGCGGCGACGGCGCGCGGTTTCAACAATCGAGACCGATGCGCTGAACGCGCCAGGCGCCACGGCGATGAGTCATACGATCCTGGCTGGCGCCACGGAGCGGCGGTCAGCCTGCGCGCGTCGCCGATTCCCGGCTTCATGATCGCTCGGCCGGGGCCGGGAGCCGCTCCTCCTGAGCACCGCAAGGACAAGAGCGGCAGCAACCTCGAGGAAATCTGCAGACGAACGTCGCCCCGCGACGGGCGCCTGCTATCCTCCCGGTTCGGGTCCGGCAGGATTCGCAGACTTCTGGCGCCGGCACGTCGGCGTACTGCCTGCTGGGCGGCGAGGTGAAGGATCCTGAACGGCGTCTTCAGCCTCGGCATCCGAACCACGCGGACGTCGCCCGACCACACTGGCGGGATCTCCACGTCCTCGGCATGGCCGAGTTCGGCGCGAGTTCCCGGGTTTCGGCATCACCGCCGCGGCCGGCTATCGCAACGCGAAGTATCACCGAGTTCGAGGAATCAACGGACCAGACGCAGGGAACGGCGACGTCGACTACTCCGGCTTCATCGGACGAGATCGTTGGCTCGCGTTCAGCGACCCCGGTCTCTAGATCCGGCATGGGCTTCGGGCGCGCCGCCGCCGCGGCGAGCCCCACATGGTCTGCATGTGCCTGAAATGCTGGCCCTCACGCCTCCGGTCCCTCGAGTGGGGGCCAGCGCCCGCCTCCGCTTGGCCTTGCGCGGTCGGGGGAATTGCCCCAGGGGCCTCGAGAGGTCGGCCCTCCCGAGCCCTCTCTCCCGGGCTCAAAGTCGTCGCCAGAACAGGGTCGATACCTTCGCCGGCGCCGGTGGGGAACCGGGCCGGCGCCGATGCCTGGCCCCCGCCCGGTCGGTCGTAAAACCCCAGTAAAGCGAGGCAGCATCCATCGCGTGGTGGCGTGCAGCTCGTTTCCGGTCCTGGCGATCGCCGCGTCGATGGTGTTCGCGTGCGCCGCGCTGCGTCCGCCGCGACGTTTGGCGCGGAAGCGGCGTGGCGCATTCAACACGCACTCTGATCGGGGACTGGAACGATCTGATCGACCAGGCCAACGCGTCGAGGAGCGAATGCCAGCCAACATACCAACAACGGCATCACGGGCGGCCCTTCGGCCTCCCGTGTGCGTGGCGACGCCGGAGCTGGATGTCTCCCGCCCGGAGCTGGGAGCCGCTTTCCTCTCAGCACGCGAGCGATCGAGAACAGCGGCGACAAAGATCTCGCACTCAACGCCAACTCGATCCAGCTGACGTGGCGCGCACTTCTTCCCGACGGCCGGCAAAGTGCCAGGTTGCCGGAACCAGCGCGGAGGCTCGCGGCTACTACGCGCTCAGTCGGCGCGGCACGGTTGAGAGAAGTGGGCCCCGCCGGGAAACCCCGCAGGCGGACATCACGGGAAGCTCGCGCTCGGTCTGCAGATCCTTCAGCATGGGTGAGTTCGCTTCGCCAGCCACAGGAACTTCAAACATCACGGCGGGCGCGGGCTACCGGATCGCCAAGATCGGCGACACCAAGATCGACGACCAGTCGCGCCAAACCCGAAGTTCGAGACGGATTGATGCTCGGGCTTCCGCTGGCGCGTGCCAGCGCGTCGTTCCACATGCCGCAGCACTGAGTACCTGTCTTCACCGACATCGCCGGGCCTCCTTCGGGAGCGCCCGGCGCGGATTCGTCTCAGTGCGGCGCCACACTCCGCGCCCCTGCCTTGACGTCCCCCCGCGCGCCCGGCCGAGAGCAGTCCGTTTCCCGCCCACAGTACGCGGCCTCGCTCCGTTGGGAGCCCCACGGCGAAGGCGCGCGCCGGCGTGCGCCCGTGGTACCGCCGTCCACTGGGCCAGGAGCAACTGCGACCCACCCGCTCGGCGTCCGCCATCACCATGGTGAACGAAATGGTGGCACTGAGACGCTGCGGGGAACACGTTGCCTGCGGCTGCGTTGGTCGCCTGCGATCGAGTTGCCAGCGCCTCGCCGTGGCGTCGAGGCGTTCAATCCCGGCGGTGAGCGCGTCAGCGATCACCCGCATCGGCTCCCGCAGATGGTAGGTCGAGGCCGCCGGAGAAGGCGCACAGCCTTTCGCTGGGGCGGTGCACGATCACGAGTGCACGCCGGCAACACCGGCTCGGGCTCGGCGATGGTAGTGGAAGGTGCGCGCTGACGTCACGCCAGGTTCTGCATGCCGGACAAGGTTCTCAGCGAGAAGGCCGCCTCCCCAGGCCTTCGCGCCGAAGTGCTGCTGAGCCCGACAGCGGTCGAGCTGCCCGGAACGCCGACAGCGCCACCCGGTCGCCAGGTGCCCATCACGTCCAGATGCCCGGGAGTTGCCCTCACCAACCAGTACTTCAACTGGTCAACCCAGCAGGCGCGTGACGCCCGCGCCAGACGATCGGCCCGAGCTGGGGAGTGCGGCAGACGGGCGGCGTGGTGATCAGCCGCACGCTCGGTCGCCGCGATGGGCACTTTGGCGGTACGCGATCAGCGGCGGACGCTATCTCGGGCGGGAGAAGAACCTCGCATACCAGATAACATCATGCCGATCCGTGGTGGACCATCCCCGCGCGAGCCGGCGAAGAGACTGGCTTCACCGCTCGTGGTTTTGATAGTACGGCGCGCTACGGTAAGATTTAGGTGCGGCGTGGAAGCGAAGACCCCATCCTGGCGCCAACGACACTCCTCTGTCATCGACCGCGTCGTCTCTTCGTGCAAAATCATCAGGCGCGACGCCGCTGGCGTCGAATGATGGCGCGTTAACAATCGCGCGCGACGGATCTTCTGCCTCAGCGGTCAGGCATAACGCGGACGCGCCTCGAAGTGGTCTTCCGAAGCTCGCCAGCTGATCCTGCCGCAATGTCCAAAGCGCTTGCTGACACGGGCGAGGCTGGTATCCCCAGCGTGGCGTACGGCAACTGAGCCCACGCGCTACTGTTCCACCTGCTCGATCCGGCGGTGACGCGCGCGCGGCCGACGTGGTCGGCAGCAAGGTCCGCGGGCTGCCGCCGCTCCTGTCGGTCCAGGTCGGCGAGTCCGCTGCGCGTGGCGCTGACGCTGATCGAGCAGCACGACGTCAACCAGATTCCCGTGTTCCGCGGGCCGCGAGGTCGTCGGCACGCTCTACGACAGCGGACATCCTCCGCGCGGCGCGCCAGGACGCGAGCGTGCTCGACCGTCCGGTGGAAAGCCTGATGGCCGAGGCGCTGCCGGTGGTGCCGAGCGACGTGTCGGTCGAGCAGGTGACGCGCCTGCTGCACCGCGCGCACGCCGGCGGTGCTCGTCCAGCAGAACGGCTCTGTGGTCGGGATTCTCACCCGCTTCGACATGCTGCAGTTCATCGCGGGGGCACAGTGATGGGAGGCGAGCATCGCGTCCGCCCGGGCGCGGCTTCAGCACGCGCGCGATCCACGCCGGTCAGGTGCCGGACCCGACGACCGGCGCGGTCGTCGTGCCGATCTATCAGACGTCGACCTACGCGCAGGAGAGCGCTGGGCCAGCAACAAAGGGCTTCGAGTACGCGCGCACGCACAACGCCACGCGCTTCGCGCTCGAGGCGCAACCTCGCGGCGCTCGAGGGCGGGCAGTTCGGGCTTCTGCTTCGCGTCCGGGCTGGCGGCCACCAACACGCTGATGCAGACGCTGTCGCGCGGCGACCACGTCGTCGCCGGCCACAACCTGTACGGCGGCACCTACCGGCTGTTCGACCGGTGCATCCCGCGCGCTTCGGGCTCGAGTTCGCGTGGATCGACACCACCGACCTCACCGCGCGTCGACCGCGGCGTTCACGTCCGAACACGAAGCATGGTGTTCGTCGAGACGCCGACCAACCCGATGATGCAGCTCACCGACATCGCCGCGTCGCCGACGCGCGCGCAAGCCGCGCGGCGTCCAGCGTCGTCGTCGACAACACGTTCATGACGCCGTACTTCCAGCGCCCGCTCGAGCTCGGCGCCGACGTCGTGCTCCACTCGGTGACGAAGTACCTCAACGGCCACAGCGACATGGTCGGCGGCGCGCTCGTCACGCAGCGATGACGGCGCTCGCCGAGCAGCTGCGGTTCCTGCAGAACGCCTCCGGCGCGGTGCCGGGTCCGATGGATTGCTGGCTCGCGCTGCGGGGCACGCAAGACGCTGGCGGTGCGGATGGCAGCGCCACGAGCGAGAACGCCCGGTCGGTCGCCGACTTCCTGGCGGGCCATCCGCGGTGAGCGCGGTGTTCTACCCCGGCCTCCGAGCCATCCCGCAGCACGCGCTCGCGACGCCGCCAGGCGTCGGGCTTCGGCGGCATGATCTCGTTCGTTCCCGGCGACGGCTCGCTCGAGGCGGGCCGCCGGTGTCTCGACCGCTTCCAACCTGTTCACGCGCGCCGAGAGCCTGGGCGGCGTCGAGAGTCTGGTCTGCCATCCCGCGTCGATGACGCACGCGCTCGGTGCCGCGCGAGACGCGGCTCGCGATGGGCTTCGCCGATGGATTGCTCAGGCTTTCGGTCGGAATCGAGGACGAGGCCGACTTGCTCGATGACCTGGCTCAGGCGCTTGAAGGTCTTTCGTGAGAACGAGTTGAGCCCGGTGATCGGGGGCGAGATCGTGGAAATCTCTATTGACAGTCGTCCCCAGCCTTCGCATACCCTCGCGCCCGCATTTCGGCTGGAGCTTTCAGTGTCCGTCGCGAAAGCGCTGCGCCGCAAAAAAGAGATCACACGCGGGCAGGGATGCACGTGAACGGGGACACCGCTTCAGTGTGGTGTCCTTCACTTTATTCAGACGACGAGAAGATTTGGGGCCGCGGCCGGAGGATCCGGGTGCGGCGAGTTCGGAGAGGAGGTGAATGGAGTGAAGATGCGGAAATGGTTTGCTCTCGCGATGGTGGCGCTGCTAGCGAGCACGATCGCGCTCCGCCGCGGTGGGGTGTGGGAAGAAGGCAGAGGACGGAGTCCACGACGCCTCCGGCTGAGACGTCTATGCCGTCGGACTCCGGGATGATGTCCGGCGACTCGACGATGCAAATGTCCGATACAACGTCGCACCCCTAATCGGCGTTCGCCGACCGTGGGGCTGCTTCTCGCGGGAGGGGAGGCCTTCGAAGCGAGGGCTTCCCTCGTCGCGTTTCATCCTCCCAATCCGTTGCCTCGAACCGGTCCAGGCGGCCCATGGGGTCGAAATGTCTCTGACCGGCGCAACCTCCTGCGGGTTGCCCGCGTAGAAGGGGCACAACCGGGAGGTCCGAAGTGAAACGCCGGTATCACACCCTCTTGTCCTGCATCGTCCTCGGCGCCCTCGCCGTTGCCGGATCGGCCCTGGCCGGCGACACGTGGCGCGAGATGAGCGAGCAGGTCGTCGACGCTGCCAAGGTGAAGACCCTGGACGTCAACAACCCCGCGGGATCGTCAGCGTGAGCCCGAGCACGGACGGCAAGATCCATCTCTCGGCGCTCAGGATCGTCCGGACCGGGAACGAGAAGAAGGGCCGCGAGCTCCGCCAGCCAGATGCAGGTCCGAAGCCGGCGTCCAAGGCGACCGCTACGCGGTGCGTGTGACTCTATCCGCACCGGAAGATCCACGTCAATGTGTGGGACGTGCTGTCGGGCGGCGACATCGACGTGCGCGAGCCTCGAAGTGCGCCTCGTGATCAAGGCGCCGGTGGCGGTGACGGTGCTGCTCAAGTCGACGAGCGGCGATCTCGAGAGCGACGCCATGTCGAGGGCGGCAGCAGCTCGAGACGACGAGTGGAGACGTTACGCGTCCCGTCGGCGCGCGGTCCGCTGTCGGTGCGCGCCTCGAGCGGCGACCTCGAAATCGGCGACGCCATGGCGAGCGCGGCTCTCGACGTCGAGCGGCGAGGTCAACGTCGACCGCTCGCGTGGGCCGCTCAGGGTCCGGCACGACGAGCGGCGACATCACCGTCGAGTCCGCGGACGACTCGCTCGCGATCACGACGGCGAGCGGCGACGTGAAGGTCTCGCAGGCGACGCGCGGCGCGGACCTGCGCTCGACGAGCGGCGGGATCGACGGCGCGCGCGGCGAGGCTCGGTCAGGCCGAGACCGCGAGCGGCGACGCCACGCTGACCCTGCTTTCGCCGCTCGTGCAGGCGGACATCGCCACGGTGAGCGGCGACATCGAGGCCCGGCTCGCGCACGACGTCGCCTGCCGGCTCGGAGATGCACACGACGAGCGGTAGTCTCGATGCCACCGTCCCGATCGATTTGAGGCCAGGCGACCCGACGCGAGATCGTCGGGAGCGTCCGCAACGGCTCCGATCCCGGTACGGCTCCGCAGCACATCGGGCGACATCAACGTTACGGACTGAGTGGAGGGTTTCATGCGACGACATCCCCACGGGCTCCTCGGCCCCAACGCCACCGGGAAGGTGATCGCGGTCATCGCGGGCGCCGCCCTGGTTCTGGGTTCGATCGAGATCGGGCGGGTGCCGGGGCACTCGCATGGCTCGCACGTCTCGCCGTGGCCACGGCGCATGCGCAGGAGCCGCTCAACTTCCGGCCCGTGCCCGCCGAGAGCGCGTCACGCTTCGAGCGCAAGGAGACGACGAAACGCTCGTCGATTCCCGCGCCGCCTGCCGCGCCCGCGCCGCCCGCGACGCCTTGCCTCCTCCGGCCGCGCCCGAGCCGCCGACCGAGCGGAAGCACAAATGGGAAGACGCGGACGACGACATGATCTCGGGCAAGAGCGGCAGCACGATGCGCATCGGCTCCGACATCCACGTCGGTCCGGACGAGGTCATCAAGGGCGACCTCAGCTCCGTCGGCGGTGACATCGAGATCGAGGGCCACGTCGAGGGCGACGTCGTTGCCATGGGCGGCGACCTGACGCTGCGCTCGAGCGCGCGCGTCGACGGCGACGTCGTGTGCATCGGCGGATCGCTCAACGAGGAGCCCGGCGCTTCGGTCGGCGGCCGCCGCGTCACCGCGATGGGCGTGCACGACCTGCGCGAGCTGCGCCGGGAGCGTCACCACGACTTCGACGGCGGCCGCGCGGGCCGCATCATGTCGTCGATCATCACGATGCTGATCCTGCTCGGCCTGACGTGGGCGTTCGTCCGCTTCGCCCCAGCAAGTCGCAGGCGGCGGTCGACACGCTGCGGCGCGAGACGGCGCTGTCGTTCGGGATCGGGGCGCTGGTGTGGGCGCTCATCCTGCCGTCGATCGTGGCGCTCGCGCTCGTGGTCGCCCTCCTGTGCATCACGATCATCGGGATTCCGCTCGCGCTCGCCGCGCTGCTTGGCTACGTTCTGTTCCTCGGCATGCTGTTCGTGTGGGGCTACGCGGTCGGCGCCGCGGTGATCGGAGGCCAGCTATCGAAGCGCGCGCAGCACACCGCGGTCGCGGGCGTTGCCCCGCAGCCGGAGCCCTCGCTCCAGCGCAGTGCCGCGATGGGCGTGCTGGTGCTGGGCGGAACGGCCGTGATCGCGCAGATCATGAAGTCCCTGGGCGGCGTGCTCTACGGGCTCAGGGCGTTCATTCACGTGATCACGATCATCTTCGCGTGCCTGCTGACGACGGCGGGCGCCGGCGCGTGGCTGCGCGCCGAGTTCATGACCGGAACACTCGGAGTGTGGTGGCGCGGGCGGAGGCTCGGTGGTGGTGGCGGTCCCGGAATCCCCGTGCCGCCGTCCCCGGTTCCTCCGCCCGCGTCGCCGATGGCGTCCACGCCGACGGGCTTCTGGCTCGCCGCCGTACGCGTCGCCGGGCAGCCCGAGCGCGTACGCTCCGCCCGGCGGCTCGACGCCGAGTGCCTTCGGCGTGACGCATCCCGGGGCCTTCGCTCCGCCGTCGCACCCGACGTACCCGCGGCCGAGCGAGCCGGATCCTCCCAACCCACCGCCGGCGTCCGTCGGTTGACGATCGCGAGCCCTCCGGCGCGCACAAGACCCGCACACGGCCTCGGCCGCTTCGCTTAAGCGGAGCGGCCGAGGCCTTTCGCGCGCGCTCGATTCCGCACCGGCACCGCAGCCGCGCTCGGCCGAGCCCGAGGTGAGCCCAGAATCCCTGTGGGTGCTGTGCCTGCTGCTGTTCATCGACGGCGCGACCATCGCCGCGACGTCGACGGTGCTGCTGCTCAAGTACGGCCATTACCATTGAGCCGTGGGTGGTCGCGGTCGCGGGCAGCGCCGCGAGCTCGCTCGGAAGCGCCGTGCAGCTGCGGCTCATCAAGTGGGCGCTGTCGAGCCAACAACCGTGGATGCGGCGGTTCACACCGTCGCGCGAGAAGATCGAGGCGTCGCTCAAGCGCTACCCGTCGGCGTCGTTCCTGGCGCTCACGATCGCACGCGCGACCCTGCTCCCGGACGCGCCGCTCAAGATCGTCGCCGCGGTCATCGGCTACCCGATCCGGCTGTACGCGCTCGCGACGTTCCTGGGATCGATCCCCTTACTTCTACGTGCTCGCTCTGCTCGGGCACCACTTCGAGATCCCGAACTGGGTGTTGTTCGCGCTGCTGGGGCTCGTGGTGGCCGGCATCGTCGTCGATCGCGTGCGCGCGATGCGGCAGCAGCGGACGGCCCAGGGACCCGAAAGACATCGGCGCCGTCATGACGCGGGTGCCTCGACGTTCGCCTGCATCGCGAGCGCCGCGCGTGTCCGCCGTCGGCGTCGACACCGGCGGCACGTTCACCGACGTCGTCGCGCGGACCCACGGCGGGCTGGTGACGCTCAAGGTCGCATCCACGCCGAGCGAGCCGCATCGCGCGACGCTCGAGGGGCTGTCGCGCGTCGGCGCTAAGTCGGGCACGCGCGTGCGCTACGGCTCGACGCTCGCGACCAACACGCTGCTCGAGCGGAGCGGCGCTCGGGTCACGCTGGTCACGACCGAGGGCTTCGAGGACGTGATCGAGATCGGGCGGCAGGATCGTCCCGATATCTACTCGCTGTCACCGCGGCGCGTCCCGCCGCTTGTGCCCGCGGAGCGGCGCATCGGCGCGCGCGAGCGCCGCGGGCCTCACGGCGAGCGGTGGCGGGCGCTAACCCCGGCCGAGATCGCACGCGTCGTGCGTCGCGTGCGGCGGACGGGACCCGAGGCGATCGCGATCGGACTGCTGCATGCGTACGCGGATGCGTCGCACGAGCGGCGCCTGGCGCGTGCTTTGAAAACGCTCGGCGTCCCCGTGACGACGTCGTCCGACTTGTGCCCCGAGATTCGCGAGGTCGAGCGGCTCGCCACCACGGTCACGAACGCGTACATCGAGCCGCGGGTTCACGCCAACCTCACGCGCATCGCGCGCGGCACGCGGGCGCGCGTCGAGGTCGTGCTGTCGCACGGCGGCACCGGCACCGATCGCGCGCGCGGCGCGCGAGCCGGTGCGCCAGCTGCTGTCCGGTCCCGCGGCGGGCCTGCGCGCGGCGCGGGACGTCGCGCGCGCGTGCGGTTACGCGCAGGCGCTGACGATCGACGTCGGCGGCACGTCGACCGACTGCGCCTACGTCCACGGCGAGCTGCCGCGGCGGCGCGCGCGAGGTCGCGGGCTTCCCGGTGCTGCTGCCGCTGCTCGACGTGCACACGATCGGCGCCGGCGGTGGATCGATCGCGCGCGTCGACGCCGGTGGCCTACTCCACGTCGGACCGCAGAGCGCGGGGCGAGCCCCGGTCCCGCGTGCTACGGCCGCGGCGGTCCACCGACGCTCACCGACGCGCTCGTGACTCCTGGGTCGCATTCCGGGCGAGACGATCGCCGGTGGCGCGCTAGCGCCTCGATCGCGCGCGGCCGCGGCCGCGATGGCCGGCATCGCGCGATGGCTCGGTGCGCGCGGGGTCACCGCCGCCGCCGAGGGCGTCGTGCGCGTGGCGGAGGCGTCGATGGCGGCGGCGCTGCGGCGCGTCTCAGTCGAGCGCGGCCACGATCCGCGGAGTGCAGCGCTCGTCGCCTTCGGCGGCGCGGGCGGTCTGCACGCGTGCGCGCTGGCGGACGCGATCGGGTGCCGCGCGGTGCTGTTCCCGCGCCACGCCGGACTCTTGTCCGCCATCGGCGCGCTCACCGGGGTCCGCGGCGCGAGCGCGGGCGCTCGCTGCTCGTCGACGTGCGCGACACGCACGCGATCGCCGCGAGCCTCGCGCGCCTCGAGCGTGAGCTGCTCGCCGGAGTTCGACCGCGACGAGCGGCGGGAGGTGCGGATCGAGCGGTGGGCGGAGCTGCGTTACCGCGGCCAGGCGCACGAGCTGTCGCTGCCGGTCGATGCGTCGCTGACCGGGCGCTTTCACCGCGCGCACCGCGATCGCTTCGGGTTCGACGATCCGACCGCGCCGATCGAGGTCGTCACGCTCGAGGTGCGCGGATCGCTGCCGGACCAGCCGCTGCCGGCGCGGTTGCTCGCGGGACCACGGTCCGTACAAAGCCGGGCCACGCGCATGACAATGCATCACGACGGCCGTGACGTCGGCGCCGCGGTGTGGAACCGCCCCGGCATGCCGCGCGGCGCGAGTGCTTCGCGGGCCCGCAATCGTGCTCGAGGAAGGCGCGACGCTGTGGATCCCGCCCGGCTGGAACGGGAGGCTCCATGCTTCCGGAGCCGTCGTGCTCACTCGATCGGGAGCGGGTCGATGAAGCGTCCGCGTTTCGACGGCGTGACGCTCGCCCTCTATCAAGGCTGGTTCGCGGCGTGCGCCGAGGAGATGGGCACGGCGCTCATGCGCACCGCGCACTCGCCCAACATCACCGAGCGCCTCGATCACTCGTGCGCGGTGTTCGACGGCGATGGGCGACTGGTCGCGCAGGCGGCGCACATCCCGGTGCATCTCGGAGCCTGCCGCGGGCGGTCGAGGCGGCGCTCGAGGTCGGCCCGCTCGCCCGGGGCGACGCGATCGTGCTCAACGATCCGTTCGCGCGGCGGCACGCACCTGCCGGACGTCACGCTGGTCTCGCCGGTGTTCCTCGACGCGCGAGCGCCGCCCCGACTTCGTGGTCGCGAACCGCGCGCACCACGCCGACATCGGCGGCGCCGCACCCGGCTCGATGCCGCTCGCGCGCGAGATCTACGAAGAGGGCCTGCGCATTCCTCCGCGTGTTCCTCGAGCGCGGCGGGCGCGTCAGCGACGACGTGCTGCGCTCGTGCTCGCCAACGTGCGCACGCCCGACGAGCGCCGCGCCGACCTGCTCGCGCAGCTCGGCGCGCAGGCGCACCGGCGTGCAGCGCCTCGCAGAGCTGGCCGCTCGGGTCGGCGCCGACGACGCTCACGGCCGCAGCCCACGCGCTGATGGCGCACGCCGAGCGCTGCGTGCGCCGACGCGCTGCGCAAGCTTCCGCGTGGGACGTACCGCTTCGAGGACGCGCTCGACGACGACGGCCTCGGCAGCGAGCCCGTTCCGATCCGCGTCGCGCTCACGATCGCGCGCGACCGCGTCCGCGTCGACTTCACGGGCTCGAGCCCGCAGGTGCCGGGTCCGGTGAACGCCGTCGAGGCTGTCGCGCGCGCAGCCGCGGCTTACGTGCTGCGCTGCGTGCTCGGCGGCGATTTCCCGGTCAACGACGGCGCGTTCCGCCGGCTCGACGTCGTGGCGCCGCCGGGGACCGTGACGAACGCGCGCCCGCCCGCGGCGGTCGGCGGCGGCAACGTCGAGACCTCGCAGCGGATCGTCGACGTCGTGCTCGGCGCGTTCGCGCGCGCGCTGCGCGGCGCGCATTCCGGCCGCGAGCAGCGGCACGATGAATAACCTGTTGATCGGCGGCATCGGATCCGCGCCGCGGCCGTGCGTTCTCGTACTACGAGACGCTCGGCGGCGGACACGGCGCGGGGCCGGCATGGGACGGCGAGTCCGCGTTGCAGGCGCACATGACCAACACGCGCAACACGCCGATCGAATCGCTCGAGCACGCGTATCCGTTGCGAGTCCGCGCGACGACGATTCGGCGTGGCAGCGGGGGACGAGGGCGCTTCCGCGGCGGCGACGGCATCGTGCGCGAAATCGAGCTGCTCGCGGATGCGCGCGTGACGCTGATGTGCGATCGCAGGCTCCGCGGACCCGTACGGACTGGAGGGGAAGGCCCGGTGCGCCCGGCGTGAACGCTGCACGTGTGCGCGTCGGCGCACCGCTTCGAAACTGCCTGGAAAAACACAAGTTGACCTGCCGGCCGGCGCGGTGCTAACCGTCGCGAGCCCTGGTGGTGGCGGCTACGGCCCGAGCACAGGTGGCCCCGCCCGCGGTCGCGCACGCCGTCGCCCGGCGCGCGGCCGCTGACCGCGTGTCGTGGGCCTCGTCGCCGCAGCGGCGGCGAGCGCGCATTCGAAGGAGCCGTCATGCGCCGGAGTCTCCGCTGGGTTCCCTGTTGCTCGTGGCCGCGTCGCTCGCCCCCTGTGGCTCGAGAGCGCGAGACCGTTCCCCTACGCCGCGCGTACCGGCAACCAGTGCCAGACCTGCCACTTCGATCCCAACGGCGGCGGCCCGCGCAACGACTTCGGCTTCACTTTCGCGCGCAACCGCCACAGCCTCGACCAGGAGCCCGAGGGCAGCCCGTGGCGCGACCTGACGCTCACGAACCGCGTCGGCGAGAACATGCCGCTCTACATCGGTACGAACCAGCGCTTCATGGTGTTCACCAATGACGCCGGCGATCCCAAGGGCGTCGATAGATTTGGGTTTTTCAACATGGAGAACGCGATCAGCTTGACGTTCAAGCCGCACGAGCAGCTGACCCTCGTCTACGTTCACGACTCGTTCGCGTCGCAACCCAACGCCACCGATCAGACCCGCGATGCGTTCGGGATGCTGAGCGGCGGCCCGTGGAGCACGTATCTCAAGGCCGGGCGCTTTCGGAACCCGTTTGGATTGCGCCTGGACGATCATACCGTCGCGACGCGCAACGCGTTCCTGGATTTCGCGGGCGGCGAGACGTTCCTGCCGTACGATCCGCGGTATCCGGATATGGGCGTGGAGATCGGCACGCTGCAGACCAACTGGTTCGGTCGCGCGTCGTTCACGAACGGCAGCGAGGATATTTTCCAAGGCGGGCACGCGCAGACTAGCGCTGCGAAGATCGGGCATAACAACGCGGCCTTTCAGAGCGGCGTCTCGTTCTACGATGCCTTCAATCGAGTGACGTTCGCGCCCATCAAGCGCGGCACGCGCTGGGGCTATTACGGCCTGACCCACCGCGGCCCGTTCGCGCTGCTCGGCGAGGTCGCCGCCGGCACCGACGAAGCCCAGCCGCCGCCCGGGTTCGCGAGCGGCGCCAAGCGGAACTCGCTCGCCTGGTACGCCGAGCTGGACTATGCGCCGGTGCGGTACGTCAACGTGCGCGGTCGTTATGACTATCTCGTGCACGACCACAGCACCGATGACGCCGTGCGCGAGGCGAACACGCACTCACGCTATGCGCTCGAAGCGAGTGGGTGCCGGTCCCGTTCTGTGAGATCCGCGGCGCCGTGCGCCGGATCGATCACAAGGGACGACGACGGCTACAGCGCGATCGTTGGGCAGGCGATCAAGGACGAGACGCAGGCGTTCCTGCAGTTTCATTTCTCGTACTGAGGCGCACAACAACTAGTGCCCCCAATTTGTTGTCCTGGGTAGTACAATCGTCGTCAGACGAGTCCAAAATGACTGACCCCGAGATCGCTCTGCGCACGCAAATCACAACCGGGCCGGGAATTGCCCGCCGTGGCCGTTGCGGCCTGGAAGGGAAGAATCAGGGACCGCCTCATCGAAAGATGGCCGGCTGGATTGCGGCGGTTGTCCTGGCAACCTCATTCTTTGCGACTCTGCCTGCATGGGCCCAATGGCCAGCGGGCGGTGCCCCGGTGTGCACCGCTGCGGGCGAGCAGACTGGGCCTTCAATTGTGACTGATGGACAGGGTGGCGCGATCCTGGGTGGAACGACGGGCGCGACTCCTGGAGGAACGTTTTGCGCAGCGCATTTCTGTGACCGGCGAGATCGCATCCGGATGGCCCCTCAACGGCATTCCAGTCTCCACGTCACCTTACGCGCGACTGGACCCGGTTCTCGTCGATGACAACAGCGGTGGTGCAACCATATTCTGGATTGAAAAGCGGCCGAATGTCGACGCGGTCTACGCGCAGCACGTTGATGCGTCGGGCCAGCTAGCTGAGGGGTGGCCGTCTGAAGGCTTTCCGATCGTCAACTTTGGGGTCAACTGCTGTTTGAGAGCCGTTCGCGATGGTGCAGGAGGAGCCCTGCTGACGCTGGTCCACTACCATTACGAGTGCACCGAAAGGTGCCAGCCAAGTCCGCTTGAGGGCCGAGCGATAAGGATCTCACCCTCGGGTGAACAACTCTGGGCGGTGAGTCTTGGATCATACGTGGAGGCATCGACTGACGGTTTGGGGGATTCATTCTCGCGTCGCGTACGGCACAGGGAGCACTACTAGCGCTTCGACTAGATGCGAGCGGCGCAGTTGCTCCCGGTTGGCCCTCAGGGGAGTAATCCTTCGGCCTCAGCTACACGCCGACGCCGGAACAGCGATAGTGCCGGACGGTGCTGGAGGGGCATTGATCGCCTGACGGACCTTGCTGGGATCGACGTCGGCGCCGTGCTCGGCGGCCTCGACTACGGCGCCATCGATATCTTCGCCCAACACGTCATGGCCGACGGCAGCACAGGGGAAGGGGTGGCCAACGGATGGTCTTTCCGTATGCGGCGCCCCAGGGGATCAGGTCTTCCTTGCCATGGTCTCTGACAATGTGGGCGGTTTCTACGTTGCTTGGCAGGATACTCGCGATCTTGGATATGCGGTCTACGCACAACACTATAGAAGGAGACGGGTCGATCTCCCAGGATGGACGGCCAACGGCACCCAGGTCAGCAGGCCAGTTTCATCTGGGGGCAGCCTGATCGGCATCGCTCAAGACGGCCTTGAGGGAGTGTTCTTGACCTGGTACGAGAACTTCGGCGCCGCGGCCGACGTGTTCGCGCAGCACCTGACTCCTGAGGGACGGCCCGCTCCAGGGTGGACCGATATGGGATTGCCAATCTGCTCCGAGCCAGGGGGTCAGGTGACCCCAGCAATCGCCCAAACGGGTGAGGGAACAGCCATTGGCGGCATGGGAGGATCTTAGAGACGGCGTTGCGGACATCTATGCCAGCCGGGTACTCGACGACGTCGGAGTATCTGCGAAAGCAAGCCTCCTTCTAAGTCGATGCTCGGGCCGGATCAATTCGGCTCACTTTGGTTCGTCCCGGGAACGGGATCGGATCTCTTTGTGTCTCGCAGAACTGAATCAACCTTCTGGGAGTCAATCGCCTCGGTAGAGGCTGAGCCCAGTAGGCGGGTTGTTTTCGAAGACATTCGAGTGGTTCCTGGTGTGCGCTATGGCTACAGGCTTGAGCTACGGCATGGGCTGAGTTCGAATTCACCGAGCCAACGTGGATAGAGGTGCCTGCCAAGCCGCACCTACTCCTTCACGGCGCGTACCCCAATCCAGTGACGGATCGTCTCCGCATCGCGTTTGAGCTTCCGGACTCCAAGAGCGTCAGGCTCGAGATCCTTGACGTGACGGGCCGCGTCGTCCTGCGCAGGAAGATGAGTGGCCTCTCGGAGGGAGGCCATGTAGTTGACGTCGGACCATCCAACCTATTTGCTCCGGGGCTCTACTGTCTATCTATCGAGCAGGATGGTCGGCGCGCAGTGAGCCGAGTTCTGATTTCGAGATAGGCCAGAGGAGCTTGTCACCATGCCGCCCTGCGGAGTCGATGCGGTCCCCGAGGCATTGAACTAGACGCGCTCACGAGCAAGGATGGCTCACCTGCGCCAGCCGCTGCGCTATGACCCGTCGCGTGAGTGGCGTGGCATCCGCTGCCGAAATGCGCACGACCGCCTCGGGGGCTGCATCGAGGAACGCGTCGTTCTGAAGCCCGACGAGCACGGTCGGCCTCTTCCGAGCCTCGTCGCGCAGCCGGGCGATCTCCGAGTCCGCGAGCGGCACACGCGTCGCCACGGCCTCGACATGAACCGCGGCCCTGCCGGAGCCCGTCACTTCAAGACCGGCCGCACCTAACTCCTCGCCCAAGCTCGATCCAAACGCATGCGCCGGCTCGACGATCTTCCACGCTCCGCGAACCCCGGCCGGCAACGCCCCGCGCACCTCGAGTCCGCGCTCGATGATTGCGCCCATGCGATCTACCCAATCCGGCGGCGTCAGCGCCTCCAAAGGCTTCGCCAGCTCAGCCTCTGTCGGCTCCGGGTGATCCGCATCGAACCGCGCCAACCTCGGCCGAGCGGCGTCGAAGTTCGCGCGATCGATCTGTCCGTCGACCAGTGCTCGCGCCAGCTCGAGTCGCGCGCGCCGCAGGGCTTCGTCATGAAATGCGAACAGCACCAGATCGCAGCCGGCCTCGAGCCTGCCGAGCCGCCTCGGCCGGCTCGCGCGACGATGACGCCCCCTTCATCTCGAGGGCATCCGTGATGCACACGCCATCGAAGCCCAGGGCCCCGCGCAACAAGTCATGCAAGATCAAACGCGAGAACGTCGCCGGACGCTCGGGGTCGAGCGCGGGCACGACGACGATGCGCGCTCATCACGGCGCTCAGCGCCGAGATGCTCGCGAAACGGCGCCAGCTCCCGGCGCTCGAGCAGCTCGCGGGGCGCCGAGTTCACGGGCAGCGCGTGATGCGAGTCCAGCAGCGTGTCGCCATGTCCCGGGAAATGCTTCAGGCGCGGTCGCGATGCCGGCCGGCGCGGAATCCCTGCAGCGCTTCGCCGACGCGCGCGGTCACTTCCTCTGCTGTCCGCGCCGTACGCTCGGGGTCCGATGACTGGATTCAAGGGCTGGGTGTGAATGTCGGCGACCGGCGCGAACACCCAGTCGATGCCGAGCGCGCGCAGTCGCTCTCCGGTGACCCGGCTCGCCCACTCGATATCGCCGGGCTTCGGCGCCGCGCGCGAGCAACAGAGCGTTGGGCGGCACCACCAGATGACCCGACGAGCTGCGAGACGAACCCGCCCTCCTCGTCGATGGCGATGAACAATCGCCGCGGCCTGGCCAGCTCGCGCAGACGCCCCGTGAGCCGCCGCAAGTCTTCCAGATCCCGGAAGTCGCGCCGGAACACGATGACCCCGGCGGGAGGGTAGGCGGCGAAGTCCTTCTCCCACGCCGGCGATGAGGCCCTCGGCGGGAGGCCGATAATCATGCGTCTCGCAATGCCACGCTGCGCATCCATGGCCGGGGAAGCTCCGCGAGGCGTCCTGCAATGTCAACCGCTACCCCGCACTTGGGGCCGCTCGGCACACGGGATTACACTCGCCCCTGCCATGGCGCGTCCCTCGTTTCCGAGCGCAGCACTCGATTCACCGAGTCGGTGATCCGCGAGATGACCCGACTGTGCCAGCAGCACAATGGCGTAAACCTTGCCCAGGGATTCCCTGACTTCCCGGCGCCGCAGGCCTCGAAGGACGCGGCGGCGCGCGCGATTCAGGCCGACGTCAACCAGTACGCGATCACCTGGGGCGCAAGCGCCTGCGCGATGCGCTGGTCGGAAAACCGAGCGCGTTTACCGGCCTCACCTACGATCCCGAGACCGAGGTCACCGTATGCTGTGGCTCGACGGAGTGCATGGCGGCGACGATGCTCGCGGTCGTGAATCCCGGCGACGAGGTGATCGTGTTCGAGCCGTTCTACGAGAACTACGGCCCGGACGCGATCCTGTGCGGCGCGGTCCCGCGCTTCGTCCAGCTCCGCGAGCCCGACTGGTCCTTCGATCCCGAGGAGCTGGAGCAAGCCTTCAGCAACCGGACGAAGGCGATCGTCATCAATACTCCCAACAACCCGACCGGCAAGGTCTTCACCCGGTCGGAGCTCGAGCGCATCGCGGCGCTGTGTCGTCAGTGGGACGTGGTCGCGATCACCGACGAGATCTACGAGCACATCGTCTACGACGGCGCCGAGCACATCTCGCTGGCCTCGCTCGACGGCATGCGGGAGCGCACGGTGACGATCAGCGGGATCTCGAAGACGTACAGCCGTCACGGGTTGGCGGATCGGCACCTGCCTCGCGCCGCCGGCGATCTCGCAGGCGATCCGGAAAGTTCACGACTTTCTGACCGTGGGGGCTCCTGCACCGCTTCAGGAGGCCGCGGCGGAGGGCTTAAACTTTCCGCGGACTATTACGCCAATCTGGCCGAGGATTATCGCCAGCGGCGCGATTTCCTGGTCCCGGCACTCGAGGCCGCAGGCTTCAAGACGTTTCGGCCGCGAGGTGCGTACTACGTGATGACCGATATCTCGGAGTTCGGCTTCTCCGACGACGTGTCGATTCGCTCGACACCTGGTCGCGGAGGTGGGGGTCGCCGCGGTCCCGGGATCCAGCTTCTATTCGAAACCGACAGTCGGGCCGACATCGGCTCCGCTTCCATTTCGCGCGGCGGCGCGAGACGCTCGAATCCGCCGTCGAACGCCTCGGCCGGCTGCGCGATCGCGCACCGGCGGCGTGACCTACACCCGCAGGGAGAATTCAATGACACCGATCCGTCGCACCTCGCTAGGCCCCCTCGCGCGTCGCCATGGCGCTGGCCCTGCTCCTCGGCTTCGGCTCGCCCGCGGCCTCCAGGCCACGGACGACCTGCGCAGCCAGCTCGACCTGTTCTCCCAGGTCCTGTACCTGGTGCAGAACAACTACGTCGAGGTGCCCGACAACCAGAAGCTCATCCAGCGGCGCGATCGACGGCATGCTCAAGACGCTCGATCCGCACACCGTGTTCGTGCCCGAGAAGCGCGCCGAGCGCATGGACGAGGACTTCCGCGGCGAGTACTCGGGCATCGGCATCCAGTTCGAGATCCGCAACGGCGCGATCGTCGTGATCTCGCCGCTCGAGGGCACGCCCGCGTTCCGACTCGGCATCACGCGCCGGCGACCGCATCGTCGAGGTCGACGGCAAGCCGCTCGCCGAGGACACTCACGAACGAGGACGTGTTCAAGCTGCTGCGCGGCCTGACGGCAGGCGACCGTCGACGGTGACGATCGAGCGCGATGGACGTCGCCGATCCGCTCCACTTCTCGATCGAGCGCGCCGAAGATCCCGATCGAGAGCATCCCCTACGCGTACATGATCCGTCCCGGCGTCGGCTACGTGCGCATCGTGCGCTTCTCGCAGACGACCGGCGACGAGCTGGAGAAGGCGATCGCGACGCCTCAAGTCGCAGGGCATGAAGTCGCTGCTCGTCGACCTGCGGTCCAACTCGGGCGGCCTGCTGTCGCAGGCGGTGGACGTGCTCGATCAGCTCGTGCCGCGCGACAAGCTGCTCGTCTACACGCGCGGGCGCATCCCCTCGGCCAACGCCGACTACCGCAGCACCGACCGCAAGAAGCCTCGCGGACGGACCGATCGTCGTGCTCATCGATCACGGCAGCGCGTCGGCGTCCGAGATCGTCGCGGGCGCGATCCAGGACCTCGACCGCGGCCTGGTCGCCGGCACGAACTCGTTCGGCAAGGGCCTGGTCCAGAACCAGCTGCGGCTCTCCGACGGCTCGAAGCTGCTGCTCACGATCGCGCACTACTACACGCCGAGCGGCCGTGTCATTCAGCGCGACTTCAAGAAATTCCACGGATCGCGGCGACTACGCCGAGGACGCGTACAAGGTCGACGTGCCGAGCGACTCGGTGCTCGCGACGCTGCCCAAGTTCAGACGACCAGCGCCGGCCGCACGGTGTACGGCGGCGGCGGCATCTATCCCGACGTGGTCGTGAAGGACCTCGACAACCTGACTCTGGCCGAGGCCGACATGCTCCAGAAACGCGTGTTCTGGGAGTTCGCGACCCACTACCTGCACAAGCACAAGGGCCAGCAGTGGACGTCGAAGTCGTTCAACAAGGACTTCACGCTCACCGAGCCCGATTGGACCGACCTCAAGTCGGCGATGGACACGCGCAAGGTCACGGTGTCCGACTCGCTGTGGAAGGCGGACCGTCCGTTCATGCTGCAGCAGGTGCGCATGGAGCTGGCGAACCTCACGCTCGGCACGCTCGAGCGGTACAAGATCTTCACCGAGTCCGATGCGCAGCTCCAGTCCTCGCTCGAGCTGTTCCCGCGCGCGAGCAAGCTGATGTCGCAGGCGATCGACACGCAGCACCATAACTAGTTTTTCGCGAACAACACGAACGCCCCGGCGGGGATCGCCGGGGCGTTTCGCGTTTCAGTCGCAAAACTACGAGAGGCTCATTCCCGTCCGCGCACCCTCACCGCATAATGGATCCCCGACGCCGAAGCCGAACCGCGACGCCGCGTGTCCGCCGACTTCGGCGACCTCGAGCCGCCCGCTCGAGCCCACGATCGCGACCAGCGTCCCGATCGACGCGTCGCCATAGGAGCGCGCGATGCCGTCGATCTTGCGGCCCACGATCTCGACCCAGAGCTGGTCCTCGGCGACGCGCGGAACGCCTCCTCGAGCGACTCGGTGGTGATCGTCGTGAGCGCGTTGCCGAAGTGATCGATGTAGGCGACGCGGCCCAGGATCCCGCCGTCCCGAGGCTCGAGGCGGGGACGCGCGAGCCGCACCGGATCCGTGATGCGAGGCCCGAGCTTCTCGATCGGGACGCCGAGTGCTACGTGGGCCGCCACCGGAGCGAACACATCGCGGCCGTGGAACGTACGACTCACCGGATGGCGAAAGAACCTGGACTCGTTGAGCGCGTGCGCGATCGCGTGCGGTCCATCAGCGCCCACTCGAGCACACCGTTGTCGGGGCCGACGAAGACGCTGTCCATGCGCGGCCACCGCAAGCGCGCGTGCGCGCCGTGCCGACGCCGGGGTCGACGACGGTGAGATGCACGGTGCCGGCGGGGAAATCGGGCGCCGCGGCCTCGAGCACGAACGCGGCACTCGCCAGGTCGCCCGGCTCGATCGCGTGCGAGAGATCGACGATGCATGCGTCGGGGGCAGCGCTCGTGGATCACGCCGTGGACGACGCCCACGAACCAATCGCGCATCCCGAAGTCCGACGTGAAGGTGATGATCGGGGTAGGCACGTCTCGTCGACTCCGATGCCCGGCGCGGCGAAGGCCAGTCGCTCGGCGGTCCGAGCGCGGCCGCAGACTCAGCACACGCCGCGATGCCGCCGTCTCACGAGGTCGAACGCCATAGCGCGTGGGAGCGGCGAGTGCGTCCGATGACGTCGCCGATCACACCGCCGCGCTCGCCGGCCTCCGCTCGAGCATCGATCGCAGCAACGTCCACGCGCCGTCGACCGTGAGCCGATCGAGGCAGCGCAGGTCGTCGCACTCGTCGCGGATGGCATGGGCTGCACTCGACGCGCGCGTAGTACGCGCGGTGTCCGAGCGCGAGTCGGGTAGGGGAAGAACATCGACGGCCGATTGCGCGAGATGAGCCCCAGCGTCGGCGCACCCGCCGCGACCGCGGTGTGGAGCGGACCCGTGTCGCCGCACACGAACGCCGCGCACCGCGCCTGGAGTGCTATGAAGCGCGCGATCGGCCAGCCGAGCGCGACCCGAGTGCGATCCGGCGGCAGCGACGACGCGACGCTCGCGACGAGGGTATCGTCGCCCGGACCGCCGGTCACCAGCGCCACGCCACGTGGCTCGTGCTCCAGGAAGTGTCGCGCCAGCGCCGCGAAGCGATCGGGCGCCCAGCGTCGAGTCGGCCAGCGTGCGCCGGGATGGAAGCCGACGAGGACCGCGTCCGGTGCCACGCTCATGGCGCGCAATCCGGCGTCCGCCTCCGCGCGCGCCGCCTCCGACACGTGCAGCCTCGGCGTCGTGGCGCGGCGCCGGCCACCCCAGCGCCTCGATCGAGGCCAGGTGGAAGCCGATCGACGACAGCGTGCGCGGTCTCACGTGATGCGTGTACATCGCCGAGCGCCAGCCCTTGAACGGGTAGCCGACGCGCACGCGTGCGCCGCTCGCGCGCGACCAGATCGCGGTGCGCGGGTTGCAGAAGAAATCCAGCGCCACGTCGGGCGCGAACCGGCGCACCCGTCGACCCACGGCCCATGTCGCGGCGGTCGAGCCGCCCGGTGGCACGACGATCAGCTCGTCGACGCGCGCGTCGCCCTCGAGGAGGGGCGCGCACGACGGCTCGGCGACGTAGGCCACGCGCGCCTGCGGGCACGCCGCGCGGGCCGCGTCCAACGACGGCAGGGTGAGGCACACGTCGCCGAGGAAGCGCGGGCGGATGAGCAGGAGCCGCTGCACCGAGCGCGGGTCTATCGGACGGGTCGTGCTCATGGGTCGTGGGTATGATGCCGCCGGACCATAGTGCGACACGCCGCACGACGCCAACGCAGGAGATTCGCGCCCGCATGTCCGAACGTCGGGATGGCTCTAAATGACGTCGCGGGCGACGCCCCGGCGCGCGACGCGCTCGGCGTGCACACGCGCGCGGTCCACGGCTCGTCACCCCCGAGCACGGTCTGATGAGCCCGCCGATCGTGATGTCGTCGACGTTCGCGTTCGAGAGCCTCGCCGAGCAGATGGCCGAGCGCGACCGCGGCGCCACGAGCGGCTTCTACCAGCGCCTCGGTCACCCGACCGTGCAGGCCGCCGAGCGCCGCCTCGCCGACCTGGAGAACGCCGAGGCGGCGTTGCTGTTCCCGTCCGGCATGTCAGCGCTGTCGGCGATGTTCCTCGGCCATGTGCAGACGGGCGACCACGTCGTCGCGCTGATGCAGTGCTACGGCGGCACCATCGACGTGTTGAACTGGGGCCGTCGAGCGTCTCGGCTGGTCGTGCGACTTCGTCGACGCGCGCACGCCCGAGACGTGGGAGGGGCGGTTCCGTCCGCGAACGCGCGTCCTCCACATCGAGACGCCGACCAATCCGACCGTGTGCGTCGTGGACATCCACCGCGCCGCCGAGCTCGGCGCACCGCCGCGGCGCGCTGCTCACCGTCGACAACACGTTCTGCCTCGCCGATCGGGCAGCAGCCCCTGGCCCTGGGCGCCGACATCGTCGCCTACAGCGCCACCAAGTCGATTGGTGGGCACGGCGACCTGCTCGCGGGCGTCGCACTGGGGCGGCGCGCGTGCTCGATCCGCTCTATCGCGCGCGCTCGGTGTTCGGCGCCCCCGTCGATCCGCAGACCGCGTGGCTCATCGACCGCAGCCTGAAGACGCTGCCGATGCGGGTCGAGCGCGCGAACGCCAACGCGCCTCGGGCTGGCGCGCCGCCTGCGCGCGCACCCGCGCGTCGCACGCGTCCACTACCCGGGGCTCGAGGAACATACCGGGCAACGCGCTCGCCGCGAAGCAGATGCGCAGCGGGTTCGGTCCCGTGGTCTCGTTCGAGGTGCGTGGCGACGCGCACGCCGCCGTGCGCGTGAACGACGCACTGAAGCTGTTTCGCCAGGCGCCGAGCCTGGGCGGCGTCGAGTCCCTCGTCAGCCTGCCGCTCCACGCCTCACACCGCCACATGTCGGCCCAGGAGCGCGCGAGCGCCGGCATCGCCGACACGCTCGTGCGGCTCGCGGTCGGGATCGAGGACGAGGCCGACCTGTGGGCGGACCTCGAGCACGCGCTGGCGCAGACATGACCGAGACGAACGAGGCCGCGCGCGCCGACCATGCCGGCGTCATCGTGCTGCCGCCGCTGCTCTACGTCGCCGGGCTCGCCGTCGCGTTCGCGATCAACTTCCTCGTGCCGCTCCCATGCGCTTCGGCCCGGTCGGCCGCGTCGTCGGGATCGCGCTCGTGCTGGCGGCCTTCATGTTCGCCGCGTCGGCGCGGGACACGATGACCGGGGCCGGCACCAACGTGAACCCGCGGGAGCCCACCCTGGCGCTCGTGACCGGCGGCCCGTTCCGGTTCAGCCGCAATCCCATGTACGTCGCGATCACGGCCGGCTTCATCGGCATGGGTCTCGCGATGTCGACCTGGTGGGTGTTCATCCTGCTCTTCCCCATCGCGGCCACCATGCACTGGGGCGTGGTGCGGCGTGAGGAGCGCTATCTCGAGGCCAAGTTCGGCGAGCCCTACCGGGAATTCCGGCGGCGCGTCCGGCGCTACCTGTAAGGACGATGCCAAGCCCGGGGCCGCGGCTGGGCGGGCGCGCACGGGCCGTGCTTAGCATTCTCGGCCGTCCTGCCCGTGTCCCTCGTAAGGAGTGTTCCATCGTGAAGAATTGGTTCGTCGTGGCGCTATGCCTCGGAGTCATGGCCGGGGTCGGTCTCTCGGGAAGCGCGGCGCGCGCCGCGGACACCAAACCTGCGGGACTACCAAGCCGGCTGCCAAGCCGGCTGACACAGCCCGCGGCCGACAAGTCCGGCCAAGTCGGGAGCGGCGGATCAGCCTGGCGATGCTCGAGCACGCCGTCGCCAAGGACTCGACCAAGTTCGACAACCTCTACCGTCTCGGCACCATGTACCTCGATCGCGATCGCGTCGACGAGGCGCAGAAGGTGCTGGCGAAGGCGCACACGATCAAACCGAAGGATGTGCCGACGATCGTGAACCTCGGCGCGGCCTACGACGCGCTCGGCAAATCGGCCGAGGCGCAGAAGCATGCTACCGCGCGGCCCTCCAGCTCGCGCCGGGCGACTCGGTCGCCACGTGTCGCCTCGCCAGCTCGCTCTACGCGGGCGGGCAGTATCAAGAGGCGATGGACATGCTGCGCGACCTGATCGTCAAGCGGCCGAACGCGCACTGCGCGTACTTCACGCTCGGCGTCGCGTTCGCGGACGCCGGCATCTACAAGGACGCGGTGCGGATGTGGAAGAAGGTGGTCGAGCTGGCGCCGACCTCGCCCGAAGCGCATCAGCGCCAAGGAGAGCATCGAGGTGCTGGAGCGGGTCATCCAGGGCAAGTGACTGCGCGGGCCGCGTCGCGCGGCCACGAGGATCGTGTCGTATCGATCCACGCGACGTCGCGCGCCGCGGCCTCGCTCGGGAGCCACGCCGTGATCTATCTCGACCACAACGCTTCGACGCCGGTGCGGCCGGAGGCGGCCGAGGCCCTGCGCGTTGCCGTCACCGAGCTGCTCGGCCAACCCTTCGAGCGCGCACCGTGAGGGCCAGCGCGTGCGCGCCGCCGTCGAGGCCGCGCGTGCGCAGGTCGCGCGTCTCGTCGGCGCCGAGCCCGCGGACGTCGTGTTCGTGAGCGGCGGCACCGAGGGCGACCATGCCGCGCTGATTGGCTCCGCGTGGGCGCTCGAGGCGCGCGGGCGCCGCGTCGCGATGTCGGCGATCGAGCACCACGCGATCCACGGCGCCGCCGAGGTGCTCGAGCGCATGGGCTTCGCGATCGAGCATCTCCCCGTCGGCACCGACGGGCGGATCGACCCGGCCGCGATCGATGCGCTGCCGCAGGACACGACCGTGATCGCCGTCATGCTCGCCAACAACGAGACCGGCGTGATCCAGCCCGTCGCCGAGATCGCGCGGCGCGCCGCCGCGCGCGGCATGCGCGTCGTGTGCGACGCCGTGCAGGCCGCGGGCAAGATCCCGATCGACGCGCGGGCGCTCGGCGCCGACTACCTGGTGATCTCGGCCCACAAGCTCGGCGGACCGAAGGGGATCGGCGCGTTGATCCTGCGCGCGGGCGTTCCGTTCGAGGCGCTCCAGCGCGGCAGCAGCCATGAGCGCGGGCGACGCGGCGGCACGGAGAACGTGCCCGGCATCGTCGCCTTCGGCGCCGCCGCCGAGGCGGCGCGCGCGACCTGACGGCGGAGCACGAGCGCGTGCGCGCGCTGCGCGACCGCTTCGAGGCCGGCGTGCGCGCCGCCGTTCCCGGCGCCGTCGTCCACGGCGCCGCGTCGCCGCGGCTGCCGAACACCTCGAACCTGTCGTGCCCCGGAGCGCGCAGCGATCACATGCTGATGGCGCTCGACGCGCGCGGCATCGAGGTCTCGGCCGGCGCGGCGTGCGCGAGCGGCGCGGTCGAGCCGTCGCCCGTGCTGGCGGCGATGGCCGTGCCGCGCGACGTCGCGGTGTGCGCGCTGCGGGTCTCGCTCGGTCGCACCACCACGCCGTCCGACGTCGACGCCGCGATCGCCGCGTTCGCCGAGTGCGCGTCGCTCGCCCGCGGCATGACCGCCGCCGGCGCGGGAGCGAAGCCGTGAGCGCCGTCGACACGACCACGCCCGTTTGTCGGGCGAGCCGCGCGCGCGGTGGCGCTGCGCGTGCTCGCCGCCATGAGCGGTGGCGTCGATCTCCGCCGTCGCCGCGGCGCTGCTCGCCGAGCAGGGCCACGACGTCACCGGTGTCACGCTCAAGCTGTGGTGCTACGGCCAGTCGCCACTGTCCCCGCGCGCCTGCTGCACGCTCGACGCGATCGATGACGCCCGCGCCGTGGCGCCGGCGGATGAAGTTCTCGCACTTCGTCGTCGAGGCCGAGGAGGTGTTCCGCGCCCGCGTGCTGCCAGCCCTTCCTCGACGCCTACGCCGGCGGGCGCACGCCGTATCCGTGCGCGCTGTGCAACCAGAACCTCAAGTTCGGCGACCTGGTCGCGCGCATGGCGCTGGTCGGCGCCGAGCGCCTCGCCACCGGACACTACGCGCCGCGTCGAGCGCATCCCCGACGGCTCATGGGCGCTGCAGCGCGCGCGCGCGACGCCGAAGGACCAGTCGTACGCGCTGGCGCTGATCCCGTACGACGTGCCTGGCGCGCGTGCTGTTCCCGCTCGGGGCGCTGCACAAGGATGAGGTGCGCGCGCACGGCGAGCGACTGGGCTTGAGCGTGTGGGACAAGCCCGAGAGCCAGGACCTGTGTTTCGTGCCCGACGGCGACTACGCCGGCTTCATGGTGCGCAACCTCGGCGAGACGCGCGGCACGACGCCGGGCGCCTTCGTGCGCCACGACGGACGGCGCCTCGGCGCGCATCGCGGGCTCATCCACTACACCGTGGGCCAGCGCCGCGGCCTGGGACTCTCCGCGCGCCGAGCCGCTCTACGTGCTGGCGCTCGACGCCGACGCGAACACCGTCGTGGTGGGAACGCGCGCCGAGCTGGACCGGCCAGCGCTCGTGACCGAGCGCGTCAACTGGCTGGTACCGGCGCCGCCACCCGCCGGCACCGAGGTCACGGTGCAGATTCGCTCGCACCACACGCCCGCCGAGGCGCGGATCGAGCCGCGCGAGGACGGCGGCGTCGAGGTCGTGTTCGCGTGCCCGCAGGCCGCCATCACGCCTGGGCAGCTCGCCGTGCTCTACGATGGCGAACGGGTGGTCGGCGGGGCCACGATCGCGCGCGCGGCGGGAGAGATGAGCGCGCCGCCCAAGGCTCACGACGGTTCGGGATTGGCGCGCGACGCATCGCGCGCGAGCCACGACGCTCCGCTCATCGGCGTCGAGACGTCACCCGTCCGCCGGGGATGAACGCTCGGAAGCCGCTCGGAACCCGCACGCTCGACCGCTGTCTCGCCTGTGGCAGCGCGCGACTCAGGCCCATGGCGATGCGCTACGAGCACCGCGGCACGTTCCCCACTCGTGCGCTGCCGCGACTGCGGCATGCGCTTCCTCGCCGTCCAGCCGACGGGTGACTCGCTCGCCGATCTGTACGGCGCCGACTACTTCGCCCGCGACTTCCGCTGCGGCCGCAGCGACACCGACTACTTCCGAGAGGATGCGTTCCGAGCCGAGAATGATGGCCTGCTCGACGCGTTCGAGCGGCTGCGCCCGCCCGGCCGTCTGCTGGAGGTCGGCGCCGCGGGCGGATGGCTGCTCAAGCGCGCACACGAGCGCGGCTGGAGCGTGAAAGGGTCGAGCTGTCGGAGTCCGCGGTCGCGCACGCGCGCGGGCTCGGGCTCGACGTGCATCTCGGAGATCTCCTCGAGGCCCAGCTTCCGGCGAACGCGTACGACCTCGTCTACCTCGGCGACGTGCTCGAGCACGTGCCCGATAGCCGCGCCGTGCTGAGCGAGGTCGCGCGCGTGCTGGCGCCGGGCGGGTTCTCTATCTGCGCGGGCCGATCACGACGCACTCGCTGGCGCGTTCGCTCGCGCTGGCGGCGTTCGAGGCGGCGGGCCGCACCATCGTGCTGCACGAGCCGCCGTACCACCTGTGGGAGTTCACGCCGCGTCCGCTCGCGCGCCTCGTGCGCGCCGTCGGGCTCGAGATCGTGAGCGTGCGGCAGAGCAAGATCCCGCCGGGCCACGCGCACGGGAGAAGACGGCCTCGCAGCGGGCGGCGATGGGGGCGCTGGATCTGATCAACGTGCCGCTCACGCGTGCGCTCAACGCGCGCGGTGACCGCATCGTGCTGATCGCCCGCAAGCCGGCCTGAAACGCCGAAGCGCCGGCGACGCGTTCGGCGTCACCGGCGCTTCCTGGGTCCTGGGCGTTGGCTACTTCGCCGCCGTCAGCGCGTTCAGCGCCTTCGCGACGCCCTCACCGTCCCGGTCACGCAGGCTGACACACGTCTCGATGCCTTCCACGACCTTGGCGACCTCCTTGTCGGTTCCGAACGGCGCGTGCTCGGGCTGCGCGAAGAACGTCTTCGCGGACTCGATGCGCTCGCGCCTCGCAGCCGGCGGCCATGTACGGCAGGAAGGTGCGGTAGGCGGGCGGAATGCGCCCGGCGATTTTTTCATAGTTCGCCTGGAAGAAGGCCCACACCTTGTCCCGCAGCGGCGGCGTGTGGAACCCGCTGAAGATGGCATTCATCTCCTGCGGCCTGAGCGGGCCCTCGACGGCGTACTGCATCGCGCGATCGACCAGCTTGGCATCGCGGAAGTAGCCCAGCGAGCTGAGATAGTAGCGCCGCTCGCTCGGCGTCTGCGCCTTCTCGAAGCGCGACTGGTACGTGTCGAACAGCGGCGGCGTCACCCTCGAGCGCCGACAGATGCAGTCCGGTCTCGGCCAGCGCCGGATCCGCCGACTTGGGATCGGCGACGTACGCCTTGGCGATCGCGCGGCCCTTCGCCATCACCTCGGGATCATGACCCCATTCGCCGAGCGTGCCGAGCAGCTCGGCGCGCAGCGCCGCCACGGTCTCCGCCTCGCCGGTGCGGCGTTCCAGGCCGATGCGATTGAGGGCGGGACGGAACGCGAGCCGCACGTAGTTCGCGTACGCATCCTGGAGCGACGGCGTGACGAACGACGTCTGGATCGTCTGGAGGCCCCGCAGCCCCGCCTGCACGACCTGCGGCTGCGGGTCACTCCCCACAGCGCACGAGTGCCCTCAGGAAGTCGTCGCCGTGGAGCACCCCCGCGTCCAGCAACACGTCGGAGTTGGTGAGGTAGCCGACGCGCCTCACGCGGCGTCAGCTCGTTGCGATACTTGTCCATCAGCTCGACGAGCTTCGCCGAGCTCATGTTCCAGTGGTAGTAGCCGCGCTCGTCGGCGTTGGGGTGGAGCCACGTCGGCGTTACCGCCGGCTTGAGCGCCACGGTCTGCGTGGCCTCCGTCAGCATCACGCGCTGCGTGTGGACCTGCTTGCCGTCCGAGAACCGCATCACGACCGGGATCTTCCACAGCTGGGACGGCGCGGTGCGGCGCATCGACGAGGCGTAGCGCTGCTGGCTCAGCCGCAGCTTGCCCGGGCCCATGACCTCGACGTTGACGAGTGGCACGCCCGGCTGGTCGAGGAACGTGGACATCGCGGGGCCGATGTCCTGGCCGCCCGCCTTGGACAACGCCCCCACAGATCTCCGGCCTCGGCGTTGGTCCACGCGTACGTGTTGATGTAGTCGACGACGCCGGAGCGGAACTTGTCGGGGCCCATCCACGACCTCGAACATGCCCAGCATGCACTGGCCCTTCTCGTAGGCGAGCGCATCGGCGATCTGCTCCAGATTGACCGTCTCGTCCACCTTCTCGGCGAATGGCTCGCGTCGCGAGCTGATCGTCCTCGCGGTAGGCGCGCGCCGTGCCCTCGAGCCTCCGCGATCGGCATCTCGAGGCTCGGGGAAAACCTCGTGGGTGATCTTGTCGCCCATCCACGACGCGAACGGACTCGTTGAGCCACAGGTCGTCCCACCACTTCATCGTCACGCAGGTCGCCGAACCACATAGTGCGCCAGCTCGTGCGCGATCACCGCCGCGAGGCGGCGCGCTGCTGGACGCTCTGGACCGCCGGATCGATGAGCAATACGTAACCT
>ERZ1370068.11330-contig-9953_pt1 | contig 32559 bp, 38 predicted proteins | sample MGYA00561227_ERZ1370068 | MGnify/ENA primary metagenome ERZ1370068 (study PRJEB38410, sample SAMEA6850437) | metagenome | study: Metagenomic assessment of the ecological functions of the soil: analysis of the soil microbiota associated with the...
CCGGCATCCTCGGGCGCGAGCCGTCGCTGACCGAGCTCGGCATCTTCTCGGTGATGTGGAGCGAGCACTGCTCGTACAAGTCGACGCGCGCAGCTGCTCAAGCGCTTCCCACCAAGGGCCCGCAGGTGATCCAGGGCCCGGGCGAGAACGCCGGCGTGGTCGACATCGGCGACGGCATGCCGTCGTCTTCAAGATGGAGAGCCACAACCACCCATCCTACATCGAGCCCTACCAGGGCGCGGCGACCGGCGTCGGCGGCATCCTGCGCGACGTCTTCACCATGGGCGCGCGCCCGAGCAAGCTGCTGATCGAGGCGTGCCTGGAGCTGATGGCAACCGACGTCGATCGTCGCCATCCAGGACATGGGCGCGGCCGGCCTCACCTCCTCGACCTCGGAGATGGCCGACAAGGGCGGCGTCGGCATCGAGCTCGACCTCGACCAGCGTGCCCCAGCGCGAGGCCGGCATGACCGCCTACGAGATGATGCTCTCCGAGTCCCAGGAGCGCATGCTGATGATCCTCGAAGCCCGGGCGCGAGGCGGAGGCCGAGGCGATCTTCAGCAAGTGGGGCCTCGACTTCGCGGTGATCGGCAAGACCACCGACACGGGCCGCATGATCGTGACCCACAAGGGCGAGGTGGCAGCCGACCTGCCGGTCGACAAGCTCGCCAACTCGGCGCCGCTCTACGAGCGGCCGTGGGTGCGCGACCGTGCCGCCCAAGGTCGATCCTGCCCGAGTGGGTGCCGGCGCCCAACGCCATCCTCGGCGCGCTCAAGACCATGATGGGCTCGCCGCACCTGTGCTCGCGGCGCTGGATCTGGGAGCAGTACGACCACATGGTGATGGGCGACACCATCCAGCGCCCGGGCGGCGACGCGGCGGTGGTGCGCGTGCACGGCACGAGCAAAGGCGCTCGCCATCACCTGCGACGTGACGCCCCGCTACGTGCTGGCCGATCCCGTCATGGGCGCCAAGCAGGCGGTGGCCGAGAGCTGGCGCAACCTGATCGCCGTCGGCGCCGATCCGCTCGCCATCACCGACAACATGAACTTCGGCAACCCCGAGCGGCCCGAGATCATGGGCCAGTTCGTCGGCGCCATCGCAGGGCATGAAGGAAGCCTGCGAGGTGCTGAAGTACCCGGTCGTGTCGCGGCAACGTCTCGCTCTACAACGAGACCAACGGCGTGGCCATTCCGCCGACGCCGGCCATCGGCGGCGTCGGGCCTGGTGCCGGACCTCGCCCGCACGGCCACGCTCGCGCCTGAAGGCCGAGGGCGACCTGCTGGTGGCGATCGGCCGCGAGGCCGGCCACCTCGGCCAGTCGCTCTATCAGCTGATCCACACCGGCAAGAGCGAGGGCGCGCCGCCGCCGGTGGACCTGGCCGACGAGATCAAGGCCGGCAACCTCGTGCGCTCGCTGATCCGCGAGGGCAAGGTGGGCGCCGTGCACGACGTCAGCGACGGCGGCCTGCTGGTGGCCATTGCCGAGATGGCGCTGGCCGGGCGGCATCGGCGTGCAGCTCTTCCCCTACGAGGGCAAGCTGCCGGCGCACGCCGCCTGGTTCGGCGAGGACCAGGGCCGCTACGTGCTGGAGGCCGCGCCCGAGCTGGCCGAGGAGATCATCGAGCGGGCGCGCCTGCTGGCGCTGCCCGCGCGCGTCGGTGGGCCGGGTCGGCGGCGATGCGCTCGCGCTCAAGGACGAGGCAGCGCTGGCGCTCGGACGATCTGCGAGCGGCGCACGAGGCACTGGCTGCCGGGCTATCATGGCACGCCGTCGCCTGATGTTCCTGTCTAATGTTCTTGCATTCGCGGACTCGTGCCTGGTAGCATTGCATCGCTATGACCGAGGAGACTGACCAATCTCGTGCTCGAGCACCTGCGCCACATCCGCTCGCGCGTCGACGGCCTGACGGATGACATGCGACAGGTGATCCTGCGGCTCGGCGCCGTCGAGCGACATGTCGCCGGCGTGCACATTTCGGATGTGAGCCAGAATGCGGAGATCGACCAGATCAAGGCACGGCCTGCAGCGCATCGAGCGGCGGCTGGAGCTGACCGAGCGCTGAGCGGGCGGTGGCGTGCGGCGCATGCCTTCGCTTATGATATCCACAAGCGATGCGGTTCGCCCGGAAGGCCACGCCCCATGCCCATGGATGCCAAGGAGATCGAGCGGCTGATCAAGGCCCGCTTCCCGGACGCCGAGGTCGCCATCAAGGACCTGGCCGGCGACGGCGACCACTATGCCGCCCACGTCGTCGCCAAGGAGTTCGCCGGCAAGACCCGCGTGCAGCAGCACAAGATGGTCTACGAGGCCCTGCAGGGGCGCATGGGCGGCGTTCTGCACGCCCTGGCGCTGACCACCGCGGCGCCCAAAGATTGACTTTGCGAGGCCGATGCCCACATCTTCGCTCGAGACGAGTTCAGGGCTGAGTCGGCCCGCGTTCGAGCGGCCGCCGCGCATCAAGCGAAAGGAAGCTCAATGAGCGAGCAAGCCGTCCACGATTGGATCCGCAAGACCGTCGCCAGCAACGACGTGGTGCTGTTCATGAAGGGGACCAAGAACTTCCCGCAGTGCGGCTTCTCCGGCCAGGTGGTGCAGATCCTCGGCCACCTGGGCGTCGACTACAAGGACGTCGAACGTGCTCGAGGACATGGGCATCCGCGAGGGCATCAAGAGCTTCTCGCACTGGCCGACCATCCCGCAGCTCTACGTCAAGGGCGAGTTCGTCGGCGGCTGCGACATCATCCGCGAGATGTTCCAGCAGGGCGAGCTGCAGCAGCTGCTCGACGACAAGGGCGTCGCCTACGACCGGGCGAAGATGACGGCCTGAAGGCCCGCCGGCCCGAAAACTTCGACAAACACCGGGCTGCGCCGACATATTGCCACCGCCGCCTCTGCTCGGCGTAGGATGGGGCGGCGATTTCTTGTGGGAGATGTCGCGGGGACCATGACGCTCGGCGGCCGTCGATTTCTGTTGAGCCTGGCCATTGTGGCGGCCAGCGTCTGCCTGGCGCTGGGCGTGAGCCTGCCCATCATCAAGCTCACCAAGTTCGTGTTCTTCACCTACGAGCATTCGCTCATCTCGACCGTCAACGCGCTGATCCGCTCCGGCCAGATGTTCCTCGGGCATCACGGTGCTGGTCTTCTCCATCGTGCTGCCCGTGACGAAGCTCCTCTATCTGCTGCTGCTGCTCGACGCTGCCGCAGCGGGAGCTGCAGGCGCCTGTCGCGCCAGCTGCGCGCGCTGGAGTGGCTCGGCAAGTGGTCGATGCACGACGTGCTGGTGCTGTCGCTGTCGATCTTCTTCATCAAGAGCCAGGGCGTCTACGACGCCAAGAGCCTCAACGGCGTCTATTTCTTCACCGCCGCCGTGCTGTTCATGATCCTGGCCTACGCGTGGCTGCAGGAGCGACGTGACCGCCGCGGACGTGCCGGCCGGCCCCGGCGCCGCGCCAAGAAGCCGCCGCAGCCGCCGTCGACGCATGCGCAACTTCGCCTTCAGCTTCCTCATCATCCTGGCCACCGTGTTCTTCGCGCTCGGCGTCATGCTGCCGGCCATCCGCTTCACCACCGTGTTCGTGTGGACCAACCAGCACTCGGTCGCCACCATCATCTGGGCGCTCTGGAAGAACGAGGAGTTCTTCCTCTGCTTCGTCATCTTCATGTTCTCGATCTTCTTCCCGTTCATGAAGCTGTTCTACCTGCTCACCCTCGTCACCTCGCCCGACATGCCCGCCGAGTTCCGCAACAAGTCGATCTCGGCCATGGAGTGGCTCGGGCGCTATTCGATGACCGACGTGATGGTGCTGGCGCTGATGATCTTCTACATCAACGCCTCCGGCTACTCGGAGGCCTCGGTGCTGCCGGGCATCTACTTCTTCGCCGCCTCCGCGATCATGACCATGCTCGCCTACGGCTGGGCCAACTCCGTGACGCCCGGCCTGCCGGCGCCCAAGCCGGTGAGCCTGCAGGCGCGCCTCGCCAAGCTCGCCCGCCGACCCGGCCAGCGCCGCATCTGGCGGGAGGCGGGCTTCGAGCACTCGTCATCTCAGCCGGAACGTCGGCACGCGGCGAGCCACGCAAGGGACGCGTCGAGCCTCGCGCACGAGTCCGATTGCGTCGAAAGCCCGAGACGACGCGGTCTGAGCCCTACCGGCTATAGAACTCCACCACCAGGTTGGGCTCCATGTGCACGGGGAACGGCACGTCGCTCGAGAGCCGGCACGCGCGTCAGCTTGGCCGTCATCTTGTTGTGGTCGACCTCGATGTAGTCGGGCACGTCGCGCTCGGCGCTCTTGATGGCCTCGAGCAGCAGCGTCATCTGCTTGCCCTTCTCCTTGACCTCGACCAGGTCGCCGACGCGGCAGCGGAAGCTCGGGATGTTGACGCGCCGGCCGTTCACCGTGACGTGGCCGTGGCTGACGAACTGGCGCGCGGCGAACACGGTCGGCACGAACTTGGCGCGGTAGACGATGGCGTCGAGCCGGCGCTCCAGCAGGCCGATCAGATGCTCGGAGGTCGAGCCCTTGAAGCGGCGCGCCTCCTTGTAGATGCGGTTGAACTGCCGCTCGCACGATGTTGGCGTAGTAGCCCTTCAGCTTCTGCTTGGCGCGCAGCTGCTGGCCGTAGTCGGAGAGCTTGCCCTGGCGGCGCTCGCCGTGCTGGCCGGGACGCGTACTCGCGCTTGTTGAGGGGGCTCTTCGGGCCGGCCCCAGATGTTCTGGCCCAGGCGGCGGTCGATCTTGTGCTTGGCGCGGATGCGCTTCGTCATGCGGGACACTCCAAAGTCGGACAGGAAATGAGACCGTGAGCAGTGAAGCGCTCCCTCCTCTGTCCGCAGCTCGAGCTGCGGACCGACAGGTCCCCGATATCTCGACATCGGGCACCGCGGGTGCGCAAGAGCGGTGGCGGGCCCAACGGCCCGCGCGCGGGTTATAGCGCAAAGCGCGGAGGGCGCAATAGGCGGCAGCCGTATTGCGCCGTGCTGCGGCAGCGGCGCAATACGGCCGAACGCGCCCTACTTCTTCTGACCGGCCGGGTCTTCTGGCTGGCCGGCGTCGGCTGTCGGCTGGTCGGCGGCGGGTCTGCGCCGCGGCGGCGGCCGGAGGAGCTGCGGGACGGGGCTGGTGCTCACGAAGGCCATGATCTGCTCTTGCACCTTCTTGCGTCTCCGTGTCCGAGCAGGTTCCGGTCTTGGCCGGCTTGCTCTCCTGCACGATCACCTGCTTGTCGCCGTCCTTCTCGACCAGCGCCACCTTGCCGGTCAGCGTCATCACCGTGAAGAGGTGCAGCTGGTTGATGAACAGCATCTGCTGATCGGTCCACTTGGCCTTGGCCTCCTCGCGGCGCATCAGCGTCTGATAGTTGGCGCGCTGCTCCTCGGTCAGCTCGCACAGCTGGGCGTAGGCCGACAGGCGGGCCGACGTGGATCACCTCGCGCGCCGTCTCCAGCGGCACGATCGAGTCGCTTGGCTTGGTCTTGTCCACCTCGATGGTCTTGCCCAGCGGGGTGGTGAACTTCTGCGGCACCATCCCCCAGGCGTATTTCATCAGCGTCAGCACCGATTTGTCGCTGAGCTCCTTGGTCTGGGCCAGCGCCGGCGCAGCCGCTCCCGCAACGCAAAGCCGCCGCCCACACCAATGCCACGCCCGCCTTCGTGCCTTTGCCCATCATTTCCAAGCCCCTTCATTGCCCAGCCCGTGCAGTGCGTTCTCGTGTCGTTCGTGTTGGCAGCCCCACCCTGCCCCGCATGCGCGCATCGCTTGATGGAAAAGGAGGCATAACTATGGCGATTCTCGCCTCGGATCGCTTGCCGCCGCGCAAGGGCCTTGACGATTCCTCGCAGGGTGCGGATTTCCTGCTCCGTCGCGCCCATGCGCGTGAACATGCTGCGCATGTTTTGCACCACGCTGGGGCGCTTTTCGGGCGCGGTGAAAAGCCGCTGCCGGTCGAGCTCGCCCTCGAGCTGCTCGAAGAAGCCGATCAGCTCCTCCTTGGTCGCCGGCGGCGAGCCGCGCGTCCGCAGTCCCGGCTGCAGCGGCTCCTCGTAGGTCGTCACGCGCCCCAGCGTGCCGGCGTTGGCCTGCTTCATCCACTCGTAGCCGACGAGCAGCACCGCCTGGGCGAGGTTGAGGGAGGCAAAGTTGGGATTGACCGGGGCCATCACCGCGGCGTCGGCGTTGGCGACCTCCTCGGTCTCGAGCCCGTTGCGCTCCGGCCCGAACAAGATGCCGCAGCGTTGCCCCTCGCCGATCCGCCGCCGCATCTCGGCCACGGCCTGCTCCGGGCGTGAGCACGGGCTTGGCGAGGTCGCGCTGGCGCGCGGTGGTGGCGCACGACCCAGTTGAGGCCGGCTAGCGCCTCCTCGAGCGTGGCGAAGGCCTCGGCGCCGTCGACGATGAAGTTGGCGCCCGAGGCGGCGATGCGCGCCTTCTCGTTGGGCCAGCCGTCGCGCGGGGCGACGAGGCGCAGCTCGCCGAGGCCGAAGTTGGCCATGGCGCGCGCCACCATGCCGATGTTGTCGGCGAGCTGCGGGCGCACCAGGATCAGCGCCGGCGTCTCGCCGGCGCCGGCGGGCGGCTCGCCGGTCTGGCCGGCGCGGCGGATGCCGTGGCGCAGCTTGCGGATGCACGCGCCGGGCCCAGAACCAGTACTCCTCGCCGGCCCAGGTCTTGGCCAGCGCTTCGAGGCTCGCCGCCGTGCAGCGTCTCGCGTGCCGGCGCCGCTGCAGGCGCACGGCGGAGTCCGCGAAGGCGATCTCGGCGTGGCGCGCGACGAAATCGTCGAAGGTCTTGATGCCGAGCTTCTCCATGCTGCAGCCGGCAGCCGGGACAGGTGGCATCGTCGGCCTCGCAGCGCCGCTCGGCGCAATAGGTGAGGATCGGCTCGAGCGTCGTGCGATCGAGCCCGGGCACGGCCAGCTCGGCGAGAGGCCCACATCGATGGTCTTCTCGTGGCACGCATGCACGACGGCCGCGACGGGCAGGTCGCGTTCCGGCAACCCGTGGCTCACCATCGCTGACGGCAACGCCGATCAATGTGTCTGGACCTCGAGAAAATCGCGGATGTGGCCGATCACCTCGGCTGGTCTTCTGGTGCACGACCCAGTGGTCGGCGCCGGCGATCTCGCGCGACCGTGAGGTCGTCGCAGTAGTCGGCAGAGCGTGGCGCGCGTGACGGGCAGCAGCGCCCGATCGTCCATGCCCCAGATGACGAGATGCGGCATGCGCACTCTGAGCTGCGCCGGATCGAGCTTCGGCACGCTTGCCGGATCGACCGTCTCGCCCGGCTTCGGCACGACCAGCGGCGTCGCCCGATACCAGTTGAGCATGCCGGTCAGCGCACCGGGCGGCGACCAGGCCTCGAGGTAGCCGGCGCGCTTCTCCGGCGTCAGCCAGGGTTGCGGGCCGAAGCGGCTCAGCATGCCCAGCAGCTTCTCGAAATTGTTGGCGGACAGGCGCGCCTCGGCCTTCGGGTCGCGCAGGTAGTGGATGTAGGCGCTGGCCTGGCGCTGCGCCTCGTCCTCGATCAGCGCCCGCTGGAACGGGCCGGGATGCACGCCGTTGATCACCACCGAGCTTGGAGATGCGGCTGGGCGCGGCGATCGCCGTGGCATAGCCCACCGAGGCGCCCCAGTCGTGCGCGACAACGGCGAACGGCCGCCCGGCGAGAAGTGCTCGCCGAGCGCCAGGATGTCGCGCACGAGGTGCTTGATGCGGTAGGCCTCGAGCCCCTCGGGCTTGGAGGAGCGCGCATAGCCGCGCTGGTCGGGGCGCCACGGCGTGGAACGCGCCGGCGAAGGCCGGCAGCACCTCGTCCCAGGCGCCCGAGTATTCCGGAAAGCCGTGCAGGAAGAGGACGAGCGGCGCTGCCGGCTCGCCCATGGCGCGCGTATCGCAGGTCGATGCCGTTCACCTCGCACCGTCGATGTGCCGCATGCCAGCTCCTCAGGCACGCGTCGACGCCGCAGGCGTGCCGCAATACTGCAGCACCGTGTCGAATAGGCGTGCAGTCTGCGATGCGCAGGACCCGCGCCTTTGCGCAGCGTCGAGCGCCGGTGCTATAGGGCGGCCGCAGTTCGAGGCGCGAAGCACGCGAGGGTTCGCCACATGCAGAAGATCAAGGTCAGCGGCACCGTCGTCGAGATGGACGGCGATGAGATGACCCGCATCATCTGGAAGCTCATCAAGGACAAGCTGATCCACCCCTATCTCGACGTGAAGCTCGAGTACTACGACCTCGGCATGGAGCATCGCGACGCGACCAGCGACCAGGTCACGATCGACGCCGCCAACGCCACCAAGAAGCACGGCGTCGCCGTCAAGTGCGCGACCATCACGCCCGACGAGGCGCGCGTGAAAGAGTTCAACCTCAAGGAGATGTGGAAGATCGCCCAACGGCACCATCCGCAACATCCTGGGCGGCGTCATCTTCCGCGAGCCCATCATCTGCAAGAACGTGCCGCGCCTGGTGCCCGGCTGGACCAAGCCGATCGTCATCGGCCGCCACGCCTACGGCGACCAGTACCGCGCCACCGACTTCCAGCTTCCCCGGCAAGGGCACGATCACGCTCAAGTTCGTCGGCGAGGACGGCAAGGTGATCGAGCGCGAGGTGTTCAAGGCGCCGGGCTCGGGCGTCACCATGGCCATGTACAATCTCGACGACTCGATCCGCGACTTCGCGCGCGCCTCGTTCAACTATGGCGCTCGCCCGCAACTATCCCGTCTACCTGTCGACCAAGAACACCATCCTCAAGCGTCTACGACGGCCGCTTCAAGGACCTCTTCCAGGAGGTGTTCGACGCGGAGTTCAAGGCCGAGTTCGCCAAGAAGAAGCTCACCTACGAGCACCGCCTGATCGACGACATGGTGGCGGCCGCGCTCGAAGTGGTCGGGCGGCTACGTGTGGGCCTGCAAGAACTACGACGGCGACGTGCAGTCCGACACCGTCGCGCAGGGCTTCGGCTCGCTCGGCCTGATGACCAGCGTGCTGATGACGCCGGACGGCAAGACGGTGGAGGCGGAGGCCGCGCACGGCACGGTGACGCGCCACTACCGCGAGCACCAGAAGGGCAAGGAGACCTCGACCAACTCGATCGCCTCGATCTTCGCCTGGACGCGCGGCCTCGCGCACCGCGCCAAGCTCGACAACAACCCGGCGCTGGCCAAGTTCGCCGCCACGCTGGAGAAGGTGTGCGTCGACACGGTCGAGGCCGGGCTTCATGACCAAGGACCTGGCGCTGCTGGTCGGCGACCGAGCAGAAGTGGCTCTCCACCACCGGCTTCCTCGACAAGGTCGACGAGAACCTGAAGAAGGCGATGGCGTAAGAGCGTCAGCGCGCGGCTGACCGAGCTACTGGGGCATCATCGCGCCGACCGGCGCATCCGCCGTTGCCTCGATCCGAGGCGGTACTGCTGAAGAGCCCGATCCTTCAGGTGGTGAACGAACCCCGCCCGCAGCGCCACGCTCCACATGAAGGGCACGAGCGCAAAGGCGCTCACCATGCCCGTCCTCGCGCCGCCAACACCCAGGCGACGCTGACGGCCGTCGCCGCCGCGGCGCCGAGCAGCCAGAGCAACAGCCGTCAGTATTTTCGCGCATCGACATGGTTTCTCCAGATCGTCTCGTGCTGGCTCGGCGTCCTGCCGCTCGAGCAGGTGATATAAAGCGCGCGATGGTTGAACACGCAGTTTCCAGCGGGAACACGGCATGCGCGCCGAACAAAACTCTGTGCCATGCCTGCGTTACAGCACTTGACGATCTGAACACTGATCAATCATATCTCGTGCGCGCGCTGGGGCAAGCTGAAACTGGAGCAACGGACGGCTCATGTCCTGGTATCGTCACTAGGGTCGAGCGCGACCTCGCGCGCTGGCAGACCGCCGGCTGGGTGAACGAGGCGGGCGCCTCGGCCATCCGCGCCGACCTGCAATCCCGCAAATCGCCGTTCGGCGTGGCGCCGATCTTCGCCATCCTCGGCGCCGTCCTCTTCGGCTTCGCCGTCATGAGCTTCGTTGCGGCCCACTGGACCGGCCATGTCGAAGCTCGCGCGGCTCGCCCTGCTGCTCGTCGACGCTGTGGGGCTGCTACGGCGCCGCCGCCGTGCTCTTCCAGCGCCAGCTCAACGCCTTCGCGCAGGCGGCCGTGCTCGGCGGCATCGCCGTCTACGGCGCCTCGATCATGCTGATCGCGCAGATGTACCACATGGAGGGCAATCCGCCCGACGCGGTCCTCATGTGGGCGCTCGGCGCCCTGCTGGCCGCCGTGCTGGTGCGGTCCAACCCGGCGCTGGCCGCAACCTTCGTGCTCCTGGTCGTGTGGACCTGCTGGGAGCGCGGGCTCAGCGAGGCCGCGCACTGGACATTTCTGTCGGCTGGGCGCGCGACCGCCGCCGCGGCCGCCTGGCTCGGCTGGCGGCCGGGCCTGCATCTCGCCGCGCTGAGCCTGGTGGTATGGCTGGTGCCGCTCGGCTACTTCATCTTCGATCACCACGCGCACTGGATCGTGCGTCGCTGATCGGCGCCGCGGCGGCCGGTTGCCGCTGCCGCCGCCGGCCCGGCCGATCGACCGCACCATCCCGCTCTCGGCCGCGCTCTTCTCCTACGGCCTGATCGTGGCCTTCGCCGGCCTCTACATCCTGCAGTTCATCGACCCGCTGATGCTCTTCGGCATGCAGCAGGACACGGCCTCGATCCAGCGTCTCGTGCTGCTCGCCATCCTGACGCTGGCCATGCTGCTCGGCGCCATGCTGTGGGCGCTCCGCACCGACAACCGCGCGCGCGCTGTGGCTCGCCTATGCCGGCCTTTGCGCTGGAGATCTTCACACTCTATCTCAAGACCTTCGGCACGCTGCTCAACACCTCGCTGTTCTTCCTCATCGCCGCGGTCATCGTCAGCCTGCTGGCCTGGGTCGCCTACCGGTTGCATCAGCGCAAGACTCCCGACAGGAGGCCGCCGCATGACCGCCTCCGCGCAAGATCCTGCTGGCGCTCGCCATCGTGGCGCTGGCCCAGACCGGCGTGCTCGCCGCCATGGTGATCGACCGCGTGCGGCTGCTGACGTCGGGGCGCGAGATCACGCTGCCGATCGTGTCCCGTCGACCCGCGCGACCTCTTCCGCGGCGAGTACGTCCGGCTCGGCTACGAGGTCGGCAGCAGTGCCCGCACGCCTGCTCGAAGGGCCGCCGCCCGCGCCGCAGATAGCGCCGTTCTACGTCGTGCTCGAGAAGAAGCCCGACGGCGGCTGGGCGCCGCGTCAAGGTGATCCGCGCGCCATGCCGCAGCGAGACCTCGCCCGACCGCATCGTGCTCAAAGCGCGCTCGGCCTTCGGCTGGCCGGCGGACAGCCTCGACCCAACGCGGTCCTGGGCGTGCGCTATGGCATCGAAAGCTATTTCGTGCCGGAGGGCCAGGGCAAGCGGCTCGAGGCGCTGGCGCGCGAGAAGAGGATGGCGGCGCCTGATCGCCGTCGACGCCAGCGGCAACGCCGCCATCAAGGGCCTCATCATCGACGGCGACGCTGCAATACGAGGAGCCGCTTTTCTGAACTGGCGCGGCGCTCGGCCCATGCTATGAAACGTGCCGGTTGCAACCGCCACCAACGGGAGAGAGACGCCCATGACCATCAAGCGCCACGAGCCATCGAAAATCTATTCCAAGGTCGTCGAGGCCAACGGCTTCGTGTTCACCGCCGGCATCACCGCCGGCGATCCTTCAGCAGGATGTGAAGGGACAGACGCAGCAGGTCCTCAAGGAGATCGACCGCCTCCTGAAGCTCTGCGGCACCGACAAGACCAAAGTCGTGTCGGCCACGATCTGGGTCCCCGACATCCGCCTGCGCGATCGCCATGAACGAGGCTTGGAACGCCTGGACGGGCGGCGAGAACCTGCCGGGCCGCGCCTGCATCGAAGCCAAGCTCGCCGATCCGCGCCTGCTGGTCGAGATCGCCGTCGTCGCCGCCAAATAGGGCGCAGCTCGAGCATTGAGCGACTGTCAACGACATCCGGCTCGAGCGGAAGCGCTCGGGCCGGTGCATCTGCTGCGCACGCATAAGCCGCGAGCCCAATCCCGACTCCGTGGCGAAACATTTCTGCGACTGTGACGCAAAAGCTTCGGCGCCCGGAAAAAGTTGCGCCGGCGGCACTGGACCAATCCCCACCCATCGGAATTAAGGGTGGCTCACGTATAATGCTGCGGGCTGTTTGCAACATGAGGTTGGGGGACATGAAGAAATCTCTGGTGTTGTGCTGGTGCGCTCGCCCTGGTGCTGGGCATGCCGGCGGGAACGGCGCAGGCGCAAGGAATGGACGATCTGCATTCCAAAGTAAGGGTCGGCGGCAGGCTCTGCATGGCCGATCATTTCCACGACGGCAGCGGCACCGGCTCGACGCGAGGCGCGGGCGCAGGCTGCCGCCATCCGCGCCTGGATCGACTTCACGGCTTGGGAATACGGCAGCCGTTGGGGCAGCTACGGAGCGGCCATCAGCAAGAGCATGTCGTGCTCGGGCGGACCCGGCAACTACAGCTGCAGCACCTCCGCGCGGCCTCTGCCGGTACTGACCGGCTTTCAGTCGAGGTAGACGCGTTCAGGCCTCGCCGCGCTCGCGCGGCGAGGGTTTGCATGCGCGCGACGCCTCATCAGCCGAGGAACGGCAGGCGGACGGCCAGCGTGAAGCCGTTGAGCATCAACAGCGTGCCGAGCCCGCCCAACCCCCGCTGAGCCCCAGCAGCCACGAGTTGCCGATGATCAAGGTGCACGGAAGCGAGCACGATGGCGATCTGCAGCAGCGCCTGGCTCCAGTCGAAATAGGGGTCCTTGCGCAGCGCCACGTCGCGCACCGCCTCGAAAGTCCCTGCCGCGCTGGAACAAGCTCATCGAGCCCCTCTTGCTTGGCGGGATCGGTGGTGAGGCTCTGGTACTGCGCGCGATAGCTCTTGATCTTGTCCTCGAACTTCTTCTTCGCCTCCTCCGGCATCGCCGGCTGCGAAGCCAGCATCAGCTCGAGGTCGTCGGCGGCAATGCCGATCGAATTGCGGCGGATGTTCTTGGCCTGGAAGAAGGCCCAGGTGTTGGCGGCCGCGATATTGGAGTGGGTGGCGTCCTTGGTGGCGTTGGCGCCGCCGACATTGCAGATCGCCAGCAGCACCGCCAGCACGCCGATGTAGACGCCCGACCCACTTGCTGCGCTCGTCCTTGTGGTCCTTGTCGCCGCTCGGCTCTGCCGCCATGCGCCCCTCCCGATCCCGTTCGCGCGCCCACCCAGCGCGCTGTCCCCCGCGGACAGCTATGGCTTCGCCTTTGGAGCCGTCGATCCCCAGCACATCCATCATGGAAAAAGCCCTGGGCCCTTGCCGCGGCCCCACAGGGCGGCCTTGACGGCGCCGCGGGCGAAGATGCCGCGGTCGGAGGCGCGGTGGGTCAGCTCGATGATCTCGCCGTCGGCGGCGAAGATCACGGAGTGATCGCCGACCACGCTGCCGCCTCGCAGCGAGGCAAAGCCGATGTCGCCGCGGCGGCGCGCGCCGGTGTGGCCGTCGCGCCCGCGCGCGCTCGACCTTGCCGAGGTCCACGCCGCGACCGTCGGCGGCGGCCTTGCCCAGCATCAGCGCTGTGCCCGACGGCGCATCGACCTTGTGGCGGTGGTGCATCTCCACGATCTCGATGTCGAAGTCGGCGTCGAGCGCCTCGGCGACCTTGCGCGTCAGCGCGGTCAGCAGATTGACGCCGAGGCTCATGTTGCCCGAGCGTGATGATGGTGGCGTGGCGGGCGGCGGCGGCGATCTTGGCATCGTCCTCGGGCGTGAGGCCGGTGGTGCCGAACACGTGCACGATGCGCGCGTTGGCGGCGAGGCCCGGCGAACTCGACGGTGGCCTTGGGGACCGTGAAATCGAGCACGGCGTCGACCTTGGCGAACAGCTCGAGCGGATCGTCGGTGATGACGACGCCGAGCTTGCCCAGACCCGGCCAGCAGGCCGACGTCCTGGCCCAGCGCGATCGACCCTTCCTGCTCGATGGCGCCGGCGACGCACGCAGTCCTGCCGGCCGTGGACGGTGCGGACGAGCTCGCGGCCCATGCGGCCGGCTGCCCCCGTCACGGCGATCTTCATCTTGCTCATGGGCTCGACCTCGAGCTGCCCGCATCGAGGCGGGTATAGCACGGCCGGCCGCCCGCGGAAGAGCGCCCGCCGGCAGCCCGGCGGCCGAGGATCTCTTTCTCGCCGCCGCGGGATATGTCATTGCTGCGCCCCGAAAGCCGGATAGACGGCCAACAGGCTCTCGTCTCGACGGGAGGAGACGATGGTGCGCTCCCTTGCGCCAACGATGGTGATTGCCGGCTGCCTGGCGCCCGCCCTGGGCCCGGTCCCGGCCGCCGCCAACCCGGTGAAGAGCCTCTACACGACGGTCGACCTCAAGACCTGCAAGCAGGTCAAGCGCCACCGCGACGGCGGGGCGTGGCGCTGCGACGGCCTCGGCGGTCTGCCGGTGTACGTCGCCGAGGGCGATCTGCGGCAGTTCGTCAGCGTCGGCGCCAACGCGGAGAAAGCGCCGCGCCGCCACGCAGACGCTCGGCGCCTTCAACTCGATTTTCGAGAAGGGCGGCAGCCGCGCCACCATCGAGTGGCGCTTCGATCGCCGCGGCGAGCGCAAACTCGCCTACGCCATCATCGTGCGCTTCCACACCTCGCGCGACGGCCGCAACGGCGACGTGCTGGTGGTGTCGAAGGTGTCCGACACCGAGACCTGCCACGTGGCCTACATCGACGCGCTCGCCAACCGGACGCCATCGCGCTGGCCCGCCAGATCGCCGACAAGCAGGCGAAGAGCTTCGATTGCCGCCAGGAGCCGCACACCGAGGGCGCGACGGGGCAGCAGCCCGATGTGAGACGCCGTTCCCGCTCATCGGGAAGCCGACGTTCGGGCTGTCCGGATAGCCTGCGTGGGATCCCCGCGCGTCCGACGTGGATGATGATGACGCTGATCACCGCCAGGCGAAGCGCGACCTTCTCCAGCCGATCGCCGCCGATCCTGGTGAAGGCGTTGGCGATGGGCCGGCCGCCGCGGCGCCAGTAGAAATCGCAGGCCGCCGTGTTGTCGAGCAGGGCCCACACGATCAGGCCGTTGAGCTTCCTCATGTCGAGCGCATGGCGGCAGCCCTCGAACAGGTGCTCGCCGAGCCCCAGTCCCTGGTAGATCGGATCGAGATAGAGCTCGTAGATCTCGCCCTGGTACGGGCGCGCTGGCGCGCGCTGCCGATCGTTGCATAGCCCGCCACCGTGCCGGCCATCTCCAGCACCAGCGTGCCGTCGCCGGATTTCAGCGCATCGCGCCACCATTCCGGCGTGCGCTGGCGGATCATGCTTTCGAGATGCAGGTGCGGGATGATGCCGCGGTAGGCGAGCTGCCAGGCCTCCTTGAAAATGCGCGACAAGCGCCTTGGCATCGGCAGGCTTGCCGTTGCGCACGCACACCTTTGAGCCGGACCCGAGCATGGGCTCACTATAGCCGCTCCCGACGCGGTGCGCTCGCGCGTTTTTCGCTTGACGCGGGCGAACTGCGCCGGCGCGCGCTCAGCCCAGCGTCTCGAAGGCGCTGCGATAGCCCATGGCGGCGCGGTCGAAGAGGATGTCGGAGGGCTTGCAGCGGCCGGGCGAGCGCCAAGCCCTCGAGCGTCCGGCAGCGCGACAGCGCCACGTAGGCCTGCCCGTGCGCGAACGTGCCGCGCCCGAGATCGATGTAGACCTTGTCCAGCGTCAGGCCCTGGCTCTTGTGGATGGTGAGCGCCCAGGCGAGCCGCAGCGGGAACTGCCGGAAGGTGCCGGCCACCGTCTCGACGATCTTCTCGGCGTCCTTGTCGTAGGCGTAGCGCCGGCTCTCCCAGGAGGCCTGCTCGATCTCGTGCTCGTCGCCGTCGACCTCGACCCACACGCGCTCCTCCTCAGGCGCGAGACGCGGGCGATGGTGCCGTTGACCCAGCGCCGGTCGGGATCGTTGCGCAGCAGCATGACCTTGGCGCCGGGCTTGAGCATCAGCGCTTCGTCGGTCGGCTGCGCCGATCTGGTTGAACTCGCCGGTCGTGGCGGCCTTGTAGGGCCGCGGCTGGCCGGGCAGCGCGTTGAGATAGGCCATGTTGATGCGGCCGCGCGGCGGCGTTGGTGGGCGTGAGGATCACGTAGGGCTCGCCCTCCGACAAGCGTGCGGATCGGATGCACGCGGCTGTTGAGGAGGGCGAGGTCGTCCTCGTCCGACGTCGCCCTCGCGGATCTTGTTGAGGACGCGCGAGCAGCGCCTCGTCCCGCTGGCCGGAACACCTGGGACAAGCTCGATCAGCGAGGTGCCGGCACCCTCGCGCAGCGCCGCGATGCTGAAGAAGAACGGGCCGCCGTAGGCCGATTCCAGGTGCTCGGCCACCTCGGCATCGTTGATCACGGGGGCAGCTGGTGCAGGTCGCCGAACAGCGCCAGCCGCACGCCGCCGAACGGCCTCGCGCGGCCGCCCGCGGTTGACGCGCAGCGACTGGTCGATGGCCCACATCAGGTCGGAGCGCACCATCGACACCTCGTCGATGACCAGGAACTTGAGCCGCCGCATGAGGCGGCCGTTGCGGCTGCGGCGGATGTCGTCGGGCCGGATCAGCCGCGGCGGGAAGCCGAAGAAGGAATGGATGGTCTGGCCGCCGACGTTGACCGCGGCGAGCCCGGTGGGCGCCAGCGATCACCATCTCGTCGGCGATCGAGGTCCTTGAGGCAGGTCGAGCAGCGTCGACTTGCCGGTGCCGGCGCGCCCGGTCACGAACAGGTGGCCGGCGCCTCCTCGAGGTAGGTGTAGGCCGCCAGAAACTCGGACGTCGGGCTCGACGCCCGACGGCCAACCTTGCGACGCCGGTCGGGGCAGGCGCGGCAATGGGCGACAGCTGGGCCAACTGGCCTCCCTGGGCTGCGCAGCTTCGCAGATCGTCAGCGCAACTATAGGCGACTTGCGGTCCCCGGTCGTCTCCCATGCCTCTTCCGGCATGGGGAGAGGGAGAGGCGCTCAGGAGCCCGCGGCCGCCGGCGACGTCGAAGAAGCAGGCCGGTGCAGTAGGAGAGCCTGATCGGAGCACAGCCACACCACGGCTTCAGCCACCTCCTCGCCGTGCCGCCGCGCTGCATCGGGCACGAGGTGCTTGTACTTGCCGACACGGTCGCCAACGCCGAAGTCCCTCTGGATGTCGGTGTCGATCAGGCCCGGCCGGACCGCATTGACGCCGAATTCCTTCCACGTGCCAGCTCCTTGGCCAGGCCGATGGTGAGGCTGTCGATGGCGCCCTTGGCCGTGGCGTAGTCGGTCGACTCGTTGCTGCCGCCGCAGCTTTGCCGCCATCGACGACATGTTGACGATCACGCCGCCCTTGCCGCCGAGCCGCGTCGACATGCGCGCGCACCGCCTCCTGCGCGGCGATGAAAGGCGCCGACCGTGTTGATGGCGAGAATGCGCTGCAGGCGCTCGGGCGCGATCTCCGACGAACTTGGCGGCCTTTTCGACGATGCCGGCGTTGTTGAAGAAGGCGTCGAGGCGGCCGAGCTCGGCATCGACGGCCTGCTGAACAGGCGCGCGATGTCCGCTGGATTGCCGACATCGGCCTGAATGGCGACGGCCTTGCGTCCGTTCTTGCGATATCGGCGACGACGGCCTCGGCGGCGGCCCTGTTGCTGACGTAGTTGACGGCGACGTCGTAGCCGCGCCTGGCGGCAAGCCGTGCGGTGGCAGCGCCGATGCCGCGGCTGGCGCCGGTGATGAGCATGACTTTGGCGCCGGCGCTGCTCATGCTTTGCCACCCTTGCGCCGTCTTGGCGAAGTAGTCCATGGCGGCGCGCACGCCCTCAGGCTTGTGCGGCACGCCGGCGAGCGCCGAGCCCCATCTCGACGCCGGCCAGCGTGGCGATCATGGTGAGGTCGTTGGTGTCGCCGAGATGGCCGATGCGGAACACCTTGCCGGCGACCTTGGCGAGGCCGGTGCCGAGCGACACGTCGAAGTGCTCGAGCGCCGTCTTGCGGAAGGCGTCGGCGTTGTGCCCGGCGGGCATCAGGATGGCGGTCAGCGAGGAGGAGTAATACTTCGGGTCCTTGCACCAGATCTCGAGGCCCCACGCCCGCGTCGCCCGGCGCACGCCCTCGGCGTGGCGGTCGTGGCGGGCGAACACGCGGTCGAGGCCCTCCTCGTGCAGCATGTCGATGGCCTCGGCCAGGCCGTAGAGCAGGTTGGTGGCGGGCGTGTAGGGAAGAAGCCCTCCTTGTTGGCGGGCAGCATGTCCTCCCAGGAGAAATACGACTTCGGCAGCTTGGAGGTCTTGGTCGCGGCCAGCGCCTTGTCGCTCACCGCATTGAAGCCGAGGCCCGGCGGCAGCATCAGGCCCTTCTGCGAGCCGCCCACGGTGACGTCGACGCCCCACTCGTCGTGGCGGTAGTCGATGGAGGCGAGCGAGGAGATGGTGTCGACCATCAGCAGCGCCGGGTGCCTGGCCGCATCGATGGCGCGGCGCACCTCGTCGATGCGCGAGGTGGCGCCCGTCGAGGTCTCGTTGTGCACCACGCACACGGCCTTGATGGTGTGCGCCCTTGTCCTCGCGCAGCCGCGCCTCGATGGCCGCCGGCGTCGGCGCCGCTGCGCCAGTCGGAGGCGATGAACTCCGGCTGCAGCCCGAGCTTCACGGCCATGCTCTTCCACAGCGTGGCGAAGTGCCCGGTCTCGTACATCAGCACCTTGTCGCCGGGCGAGAGCGTGTTGACGCAGCGCCGCCTCCCACGCGCCGGTGCCGGAGGAGGGATAGATGAACACCGGGCTCGACGGTCTTGAAGATGGTCTTGATGCCGGCGAGCACCTTCAGCCCCAGCGCCTTGAACTCCGGGCCCGCGGTGATCGATCACCGGCATGTCCATGGCCCGCAGGATGCGGTCCGGCACCGGCGTCGGCCCGGGGATCTGCAGGAAATGGCGGCCGGCGCGGCGGGGGCGTTGGACATGGGGTGCTCTCTCGCTGGGCGTAAGGTACGCGATAGCGCCTGTCATGCGGGGCTTGTGCCCGGTATCGCAATATCCGCGCGCCGGACTACCGGCGACGCATTGGATCCGGTGACGCGGCACCGGGATGACGCATACTGAGACGCCCATGATGTCCGCAAACCAAGCAGACCCATCTCGCACCGCTCGCCGAGCGCCTGCGCAAGGAGCTGCAGGGCGAGGTGCTGTTCGACCGCTTCTCGCGCGGGCGCTATTCGACCGATGCCTCGCACTACCAGATCGAGCCGGTCGGCGTGGTCGTGCCCAGGACGGACGACGACGTGCGCGGCGGCGATGGCCATCGCCCGCGAGGAGGGCGTGCCGCTGCTGCCGCGCGGCGGCGCCACCTCGCAGTCCGGGCAGACGGTGGGCCGGGCGCTGGTCATCGATTTCATCAAGCACCTGAACCGGCTGGTCGAGATCAACGAGATCGACGCCACCTGCATCGTCGAGCCGGGCATCGTGCTCGACGAGCTCAACCGGCAGCTCAGCCAGTCCGGCCTGTGGTTCCCGGTCGACGTGTCGACCGTCGAGCCGCGCCACGCATCGGCGGCATGGCCGGCAACAACTCCTGCGGCACGCGCTCGATCCGCTACGGCATCATGCGCGACAACGTGCATCGCCATCGACGCGCATCCTCGCCGACGGCAGCGAGGCGCGCTTCGGCGAGGTGGGGCACAACCTCGCCCCGCTCGCGCCAGCCGGCTCCCCTCCCGCGTGGGGGAGGGACGGGGTGGGGGACCCCAACGTGGCGTCGGCCCACCTGACCCCTCCCGCAGGGGAGGGACCGTCGCGCAAGGGGAGGGGACGCTCCATCGCCCTGTTCCGCGACCTGCTCGCGCCTGGGCCGGCGCGAGGCGGAGCACATCGCGCACGCCTTTCCCGAGGTGTCCGCGCCGCGTCGGCGGCTATCTGATCGACGCGCTGGTGCCCGGCGACCAAGCCGGTCAACCTCGCCACGCTGCTGTGCGGCTCGGAGGGCACGCTCGCCGTCTCGCGCCGCCTCGAGCTGAAGCTCTCGCCGCTGCCGAAGAACAAGGCGCTCGGCATCTGCCACTTCGCCACCTTCCGCAAGGCCATGGAGGCGGCGCAGCACATCGTCAAGCTGGGCCCCGTGGCGGTCGAGGTGGTCGACCGCACGCTGATCGAGCTGGCCCGCGACATCGCCATGTTCCGCCCGGTGATGGAGACCTACGTGCGCGGCAAGCCCGACGCGCTGCTGCTGGTCGGAGTTCGCCGAAGCCGACCAGGCCGAGAACCTGCGCCGCCTCGACCGGCTCGACGAGCTGATGGGCGATCTCGGCCATCCCGCACAGCGTGGTGAAGGTGGCGGACGCGGCCGGCCAGCGCGCGGTGTGGGAGGTGCGCGCCTCCGGCCTCAACATCATGATGTCGATGAAGAGCGAGGGAAAGCCCGTCTCCTTCATCGAGGACTGCGCGGTGCCGCTGGAGCACCTCGCCGACTACACCGAGCGCCTCACCGCCATCTTCGCCAAGCACGGCACCAGCGGCACCTGGTACGCGCACGCCTCGGTCGGCTGCCTGCACGTGCGCCCGTGCTCAACCTCAAGCTGCGAGAAGGACGCCAGCACCATGCGCGCCATCGCCGAGGAGGCGTTCGCGCTGGTCAAGGCCTACAAGGGCTCGCACTCCGGCGAGCACGGCGACGGCCTGGTGCGCTCCGAGTTCCACGAGCAGATGTACGGCGCCAAGACCGTGCGCCTGTTCGAGGAGGTGAAGGACCGCTTCGATCCGGCCGGCCTGATGAACCCCGGCAAGATCGTGCGCGCGCGCGCATGGACGACCGCACGCTCTTCCGCTTCAAGCCGGACTATCGCGTCGCCGGAGATGCAGATGGCGCTCGACTGGTCGGCCTATCCGGGCGCCGGCGGCGGTTTCCAGGGCGCGGTCGAGATGTGCAACAACAACGGCGAATGCCGCAAGCACGCGGCCGGCGTGATGTGCCCCTCGCTTCCGCGTCACCGGCAACGAGCGCGACGTGACGCGCGGCCGCGCCAACACGCTGCGGCTCGCCATCTCCGGCCAGCTCGGGCCCCGACGCCTTCGCCTCCGACGAGATGCTGGAGACCATGAAGCTGTGCGTCTCCTGCAAGGGCTGCCGGCGCGAGTGCCCGACCGGCGTCGACATGGCCAAGATGAAGATCGAGGTGCTGGCCGCCGCCAACAAGCGCCGCGGGCTGTCGCTGCACGACCGGCTGGTGGCCTATCTGCCGCGCTATGCGCCCTATGCCGCGCGCCTCGCGCCGCTGCATGAATGCCCGCAACGCCATCCCCGGCCTCGCCGCGCTGACCGAGCGCCTCACCGGCTTCTCCGCCAAACGCCAGCTGCCGCGCTGGCGCCGCGATCGTGTTCGACGATCGTCGCCGTCGGGTCCGGACCTCTCCCCTCGCGAGGAGGGGTCGGAGTGGGGGCCAACGAGGAGACGCTCGCAGCTCACCCCACTCCTAAGCCCCTCCCCGTCAAGGGGAGGGTGAACGCGGTCACGCGATCCAGCTGCAGACGCGCGAGGTCGCGCTGTTCGCCGATACGTTCAACACGCTACTTCGAGCCGGAGAACCTGCACGACGCCGTCGAGGTGCTGACGCGCCTCGGCTATCGCGTCAGCTCCGCTCCGCGCAGCAGGACGAAGCACGGCCGCTGTGCTGCGGGCGCACGTTCCTGTCGGCCGGCCTGGTCGATGAGGCGCGCGCCGAGGCGCGGCGGCTGCTGCGGCCGCCGCGCCGTATCTCGAACGCGGCATGCCCGTCATCGGCGCTGGAGCCCTCCTGCCTGCTGACGCTGCGCGATGAGTTCATCTCCATGCTGCCGGGCAGGCGACCGAGCGCCTGGCCTCGCAGGCCCTGCTGCTTCGAGGAGTTCCTGGCGCGCAGAGGCGGCCGCAGGGCGCATTCCCGGCCGATCGGCAGGCACCAGGGCAAAGTCGTGCTGCACGGTCACTGCCACCAGAAGGCCTTCGGCGCCATGGGCGCGGTCGGCGAGGCGCTGGCGCTGATCGAGGGCTCGAGGTCGAAACCGTGGAGTCGAGCTGCTGCGGCATGGCCGGCGCCTTCGGCTATCGGCGCCGACACCTACGAGGTCTCGCTCGCCATGGGCGAGCTCAGCCCTGCTGCCGGCCGTGCGCCGAGCGGCGCCGGACGCCATCATCGCCGCCGACGGCTTCTCCTGCCGCCACCAGATCCACGACGGCACCGGCCGCACGCCGCTCCACGTCGCCCGCATCCTGCGCCAGGCCATGACGGGTGCTGCCGCCGGCCGCCATCACGCGATCGTGACCATGCCCGGGGTTGCGACCAATGGCGGTCCGCCGCCGGGTGGACGCTGCTGGGCGAGAAGGTAGGCTGCACCGCCGCCCAGGCAAAACCAACAACACGGGCATTCCGTCGGCCTGCGCGGCGCCTTGGGAGGAAAGCGATGGCTGAACGCGCCGCCAGATCGGTCTGCAGACACGCGAGGCATCCTGAAGTCGCCGCTCGACTTCGCCGGCGGGCTGTTCCTCATTGGGCTTGCCGATCGTCGGCTATGCCGGCGGCTTCAGCCTGCCGTTCGGGCAGCTCTCCGGCATCGGCTCCGGACTGATGCCGAAGACGGTAGCCATCTGGTCGGCTGCCTTCGGCGTGCTGCTCTGGCGCAGAAGCGCTTTTCATCGATGGCGACCGTCTCGAGGCCTGGGCGGTCCGCGGGCCGATCTTCGTGCTCGGCGGCGGTGCTCGTCTTTGCCGCCACCATCCGCCCGTGGGGGGCTCGATCGTCGCCGGTACCGCTCTGCAGTCATCGTCTACCGCGCTTGCCGACAGGGACTCGCGGCCGGTGGAGCTGGCGGTCGTCGGCCGTGGCGCTGACCGCTGGTGTGCGGCTTGCTGTTCAAGGAGTTGCTGAGCCTGCCGATCCCCTTCGATCCGGCGGCCTGATCCCGGGCCGATCTTCCGCGCCTATGTCGGTGTCAAGGCCGGGCTAGCGCAAGCGTTCGCTGGCATCGAGAGGCCATCATCAGCCGCTGAGGGCCTCGACCGTGATCGACCTCATGTGCCAATCTGTCACTGGGCCTGCAGGTCGCGCTCTCGCTCAAGAACCTCTGGTATTGCTTCCTCGGCTGCTTCATCGGCACCGTGATCGGCGTGCTGCCCGGGCGTCGGCCCCATCGCCACCATCACCATGCTGCTGCCGATCACCTTCGGGCTCGATCCGATCGGCGCGCTCATCATGCTGGCCGGCATCTACTACGGCGCGCAGTACGGCGGCTCGACCACGGCGATCCTGGTCAACATCCCCGGCGAGGCGACCTCCGTCGTCACCACGCTCGACGGCCACCAGATGGCGCAAGCAGGGCCGCGCCGGCGTGGCGCTCGGCATCGCCGCCATCGGCTCCTTCTTCGCCGGCTGCGTGGCCACCGTCATCATCGCCGCGCTGGCTGCGCCGCTGACCGCGCATGGCGCTGCTGTTCGGCCCGGCCGACTATTTCGCGCTGATGGTGCTCGGGCTCGATGTTCGCCGTCGTGCTGGCGCGCGGCTCGGTGCTCAAGGCCGATCGCCATGATCCTGGTCGGCATCGCTGCTCTCCACCGTCGGCACGGACCTGGAGAGCGGCGAGGAGCGCCTCACCTTCGGCTGGAACGAGATCGCCGACGGCATCGACGTCGCGGTCATCGCCATGGGCATGTTCGGCATTGCCGAGATCCTGCGCAATCTCGAGACCACGCAGGCCCGCGACGTCGTTCACGCCGCCGATCGGCCGACCTGCTGCCCAACAGCGCAGGACATGAGGCAGTCCGCCGCGCCGATCGTGCGCGGCACGCTGCATCGGGTCGCTCGCTGGGCTCCTGCCCGGCAACGGCGCCGTGCTCGGGCCCTTCGCCTCCTACACGCTGGAGAAGAAGCTGCGCCAAGGACCCCTCGCGCTTCGGCCGGGGCGCGATCGAAGGCGTCGCCGGGCCCGGAGTCGGCCAACAACGCCGGCGCGCAGACCGCGTTCATTCCGCTGCTCACGCTCGGCATCCCGCCCAACGCGGTGATGGCGCTGATGGTCGGCGCCATGACCATCCACGGCATCGTGCCGGGCCCGCAGGTCATGACCAAGCAGCCGCAGCCTGTTCTGGGGCATGATCGCCTCGATGTGGATCGGCAACCTGATGCTGCTGGTCATCAACCTGCCGCTGATCGGCCTGTGGGTGCGCCTGCTCAAGGTGCCCTACCGGCTGATGTTTCCCGTCGATCGTGCTGCTCTGCTGCATCGGCATCTACTCGATCAACAACTCGCCGGTCGACGTGCTGATGACGGCCGGCGTTCGGCCTGTTCGGCTACGCGCTCGATCAAGTTCGGCTTCGAGCCGGCGCCGCTGCTGCTCGGCTTCGTGCTCGGGCAGGCTGATGGAGGAGAAGCTGCGCCAGGCGCTCGTGATCTCGCGCGGCAGCTTCATGACCTTCGTGCGAGCGCCCCCTCAGCGCCGGGCTCTGCTCCTCGTGGCGCTGGTGCTGATGGTGATTGCCATCCTGCCGTCGATCCGCCAGAGCCGCGAAGAGGTGTTCAAGAGGCTGACTAATCCCACGGATGGTCGGAAGCGCGGCGCGGCACCCGCACTGCCGGGGATGCGTGCCGCGCGCGGCGTCGCGAGGAACTGGAATTCGGCATCGCACCAGCGCAGGCGTCTACCCAACTGCGGGGCGGCGAGAATCGCATGCAGGTGCGCCGGGCACTAGCCCATTTGCTCCGTCGGCGGGCGCCGTGGTATACCAGCCAGACCACAAGAACAGATACCTTGAGGAAGCTCAAGGAGGAGATTCGCCAATGAGCCAAACAACGGACGCCGCCGCAAGTTCCTGAAAGGCGGCGACGCTGGCCGCGGCAGCATCACTTGGCCGCGCCGAGCCGTCTGTGAAGGCGCAAGGGCCCGACCAGCATGCGCTTTCAAAGGCACGCTGGCCGTCGAAGGACATCTTCCACGAGTACGCGCTCGACTACGCCAAGAAGGTCAACGACATGACCGGCGGCGACCTCAAGATCGAGGTGCTGCCCGCCGGCGCCGTGGTGCCCGCGTTCGGGCTGCTCGACGCCGTGTCGAAGGGCACGCTCGACGGCGGCCACGGCGTGCTCGTCTATCACTACGGCAAGCAGACCGCGCTGGCGCTGTGGGGCTCGGGCCCGGCTACGCGATGGACGCCAACATGCTGCTGGCCTGGCACAAGTACGGCGGCGGCAAGGAGCTGCTCGCCAAGCTCTATGCCTCGATCGGCGCTGAACGTCGTGTCGTTCCCGTACGGACCGATGCCGACGCAGCCGCTCGGCTGGTATCAAGAAGCCGATCACCAAGGCCGACGACTTCAAGGGCCTCAAGTTCCGCACCGTCGGCATCTCGATTGACGTGTTCACCGGCATGGGCGCGGCGGTGAACGCGCTGCCGGGCGGCGAGATCGTCTCGGCGATGGACCGCGGCCTGCTCGACGCGGCCGAGTTCAACAACGCCTCGTCGGACCGCGTGCTCGGCTTCGCCGACGTCTCCAAGGTCTGCATGCTGCAGAGCTACCACCAGAACGCCGAGCAGTTCGAGATCACGTTCAACAAGACGAAGTTACGATGCGCTGCCCGACAAGATGAAGGCGATCATCGCCAATGCGGTCGAGGCGGCCTCGCAGGACATGCAGTGGAAGGCGATCGACCGCTACTCGCAAGGACTACATCGAGCTGCAGACCAAGGACAACGTCAAGTTCTACAAGACGCCGGATGCGATCCTGCAAGAAGCAGCTCGAAGTCTACGACGAGGTCGCGAAGAAGAAGGCGGCGGACAACCCGCTGTTCAAGGAGATCGTCGAATCGCAGCTCGCGTTCGCCAAGCGGGCGACGCAATGGGAACAGGACACCGTCGTGAGCCGCAAGATGGCGTTCGATCACTACTGGGGCCGAACGCGGTAACGAAGCCGATCTGACGGCACGCTGGAACTGGCAAAGCACCATTCGGGAGCGCGACCGGATGGTGCTTTGCTGTTTCGAGCACCCTCACGCTGAGCGGCCGCGACCGCATGAACGTCCAGCGATTTCTGCACACGATCGACGGCATCAGCACCTGGGTCGGCAAGGCCGCGGCCTGGCTGATCATCGCGCTGATGGCCGTCGTTTGCGTCGAGGTCTTCAAGCGCTACATCATGAACATGCCGACGGCGTGGATCTTCGACGCCGACAACATGCTGTACGGCACGCTGTTCATGCTGTGCGGCGCCTACACGCTGGCGCAGAACGCCCATGTCCGCGGCGACTTCCTCTACAGCTCGATGCGGCCGCGCATGCAGGCGTGCGCTCGACCTCGTGCTGTATGTCGGTCTTCTTCTTTCCCGGCATCGCCGCGCTGATCTACGCGGGCTCCGACTACGCCGCCGACTCTGGCGCATCGCCGAGCATTCGAACGTGACGGCGGACGGGCCGCCGGTCTACCACTTCAAGACCGTGATCCCGATCGCCGGCGCGCTGGTGATGCTGCAGGGCGTCGCCGAGATCGTGCGCTGCGTCGTCTGCCTCAAGACCGGAGAATGGCCGAGCCGGCTGAAGGACGTCGCGGAGATCGACGTCGTCGAGGAGCAGCTCGCGCACAGCGAATACGTCGATGAGGAATCGCGCAAGATCGCCATCGAGCGCGCGCACGAAATCGACGAGACCGCGCGCCAGCGCGGCATGGGCGGGGACTTGAATACATGAGCGATCCGGCACTCGGGCTCTTGATGCTGACGCTCATCGTGGTCGTGATCATGATGGGCTTCCCGACGGCCTTCACGCTGATGGGCCTCGGGATATTCTTCGGCTTCATCGCCTTCTACGACCCGACGCAGTCCTGGGCGCACAACCGCGTGTTCGACCTGATGGTCCAGCGCACCTACGGCGCGATGACCAACGACGTGCTGATCTCCATCCCGCTGTTCGTGCTCATGGGCTACGTGATGGAGCGCGGCGCGCTCGTCGACAAGATGTTCTACTCGATCCAGCTCGCGTTCCGGCGCGTGCCGGCCTCGCTGGCCGTCGCGACGCTGATCGTGTGCACGTTCTGGGGCATCGCCAGCGGCCTCGTCGGCGCGGTGGTGGTGCTGATGGGCGTCATCGCGTTCAATCCGATGCTGCGCGCGGGCTATGACGTGAAGCTCGCCTCCGGCGTCATCACCGCGGGCGGCACGCTCGGCATCCTGATCCCGCCGTCGGTGATGATCATCGTCTACGCCGCCGTGGCCGGGCAGTCGGTGGTGAAGCTGTACGCCGCGGCCATGTTCCCCGGCTTCTTTCTGTCGTTCCTCTATCTCGTCTACATCATCGGCTGGGCGATGATCAATCCGAAGATCGCCCCGCCATTGCCGGAGGAGCAAACGCGGGTGCCGGTGCCGGAGTGGGTGCCAAAGTTCCAGGAGGCCTATTCGCGCAATATGTTGGTCGCGCTGATCAAGGCGCTGCTCTCGCCGTCGAAGGCAAGGCAGATCGACGCGGACGGTCACGGCATCAGCTACGGGATGCTGCTCTCAGAATCTGTGCTACGCGCTGGTGCCGTTTACCTTGGTCGCCGGCACGCTCTGGACTGTCTGGTGGTACGTCGTCATTCACCAGCAGGCGGCCGTCGAGGCCGCCGTGACCGGCGTGCAGCAACTGGGCACTCCAGGGCTGGTCACGACAGCGGCCACGCCTGCCGAGCAGGGGCCGACACGTCGAACTTCTACCTCTGGTTCTGGGGCATCGCCGCCGTCTGCGCGCTGCTGCAGGTGCGTTACTACTGGAGATTGAATGCCGAGCGCCTCCAGGTCGTGAAGCTGCTGACCTCGTCGATGATGCCGCTCGGCATTCTCACCGTCGTCGTGCTCGGCGTCATCCTGTTCGGCATCACGACCGCGACCGGAGTCCGCCGCGCGTCGGCGCCGCCGGCGCCTTTCTGCTGGCGCTTCAGGCGCAGGACGCTCGACTGGAAGCGCACCAAGGAAGCCGTGTTCCTGACGGCGAAGACCACGGCCATGGTGTGCTGGCTGTTCGTCGGCTCGGCGCTGTTCTCCGGGGTGTTCGCGATCCTCGGCGGGCAGGCGCTGGTCGAGCAATGGGTGCTGTCGCTCAACATGTCGCCCGTGCAGTTCATGATCCTGTCGCAGGCGATCATCTTCGTGCTCGGCTGGCCGCTCGAATGGACCGAGATCATCATCATCTTCGTGCCGATCTTCCTGCCGCTGCTGAAGCACTTCAACATCGACCCGATCCTGTGGGGCACGCTGGTGTTCGTGAACCTGCAGGCGGCGTTCCTGTCGCCGCCGGTGGCGATGTCGGCGTTCTATCTCAAGGGCGTCGTCGCCGCCGCACGTCACGCTCGAACCAGATCTTCGCCGGCATGATGCCCTACATGCTGGTCGTGATCCTGTGCATGGTCATCATGTATCTGTGGCCCGGCATGACGCTCTGGCTGCCGAACTATCTCTACGGCGGCTGAGCAAGGCGACCCATCGCGTGCGGCGGGCACGAATCCACGAACAGACGCCATTGACCGATACCAACCTCACCGACCTGACCGTGACCGCGGCGGCCGCGCGGATCGCTCGCGGCGAGACGAGCTCCGGAGGAGCTGGTGCGCGCCTGTCCGCCCGACGCATCGACCGCGCTCGAGCCGCAGCGTGCAGGCCTGGACCTTCCTCGACCGCGAGCGCGCGCTGCGAGCAGGCACGAGGCCGCCGACAGCGCTGCGCAAGGACGGCAAGGGCGTCGGCCCGCTGCACGGCGTTCCCCGTCGGCATCAGGACATCATCGACACGGCGGACATGCCGACCGAGAACGGCTGCGGCGCTCGCCGGGGGCGACGTGCCCATCGCGGACGCCGCCTGCATCACGGCGCTGCGCGCCGTGCCGGTGCCGGTCATCATGGGCAAGACGGTGACGACCGAGCTTGCCACCTTCACGCCGGCCAGACGCACAACCCGCGCAACCTCGAGCACACGCCCGGCGGCTCCTCCTCCGGCTCGGCCGCCGCCGTCGCCGCCGGCATGGTGCCCGGCGCGCTCGGCACGCAGACGGCAGGCTCCGTCATCCGCCCGGGCGGCCTTCTGCGGCGTCTACGGCTTCAAGCCGACCTTCGGGGCTCGATTCCCCGCGCCGGGCGTGCTCCACGCAGGCGCACTCGCTCGACACGGTCGGGGTGTACGGCCGCTCGGTGCGAGGACCTGGCGCTTATCGCCGACGTGCTGCAGGGCCATGACGAGGCGCGATCCTGCCAGCCTGGTCTCGAGCCGCCCGCGTCCTGCTGGCGACCGCCACCGAGGACTGGCCGCTCGCCCCGCTCGTTCGCGTTCGTCAAGACGCACGCCTGGAAGGACGCCGATGCGGCGACGCACGGAAGCTTTCCGGCGAGCTCGTCGAGGAGCTGGGCGACAGGTCACCGAGATCTCTCTCGACCACGACCACCGAGCGCGGCTGTCGCCGCAACAGGCTGGTGCAGAAGGTCGGAGATGGCCGTGCACTTCGGCCCGCTCCTCGACCGGGCGCCGCAGCATCGCTGAGCGACAACCTGCGCCAGCGGCTGTCGAGGACGGCCGGCGCGTGCCGGGCGTCGAGTACATCGCCGCGCTCAATGCGCGGGAAGAATATTCACGCCACCGTCGAGGACGCTGCTGCTCAGCTACGGCACGATCCTCACGCCCGCCGCGCTCGGGGCCCGCTCCCAAGAGCACTGGGGTCCACCGGCAACCCGGTCTTCTGCGGCTTCTGGACCTATCTGGGCGTGCCGGCGGTGACGCTGCCGCTGCTGGAGGTCGACGGCCTGCCCATGGGCGTGCAGCTGATCGGCGCGCGCCGCGACGACGGGCGCCTGCTGCGCTACGGCGCGCGTGGCTCGTGGCGTCGCAAAAAGGCGGACTGAAGCGCGGCTTGCCCGACAGACGCGCGACGACCGGCTCAGCCCGGCAGCATCGCTGGTACGGAAGCCGCCCTTGGCCTTGGACTCCTTCGAGCTTTCCATGATCTGCACCATCACGGCTTCCGGCGACGCGGTTGCACACCACGGCCTCCGTGATGTCACTTCCTGGCGCGCGCCTTCTGATCGATCGTGCGTCCCTCGACGGCATAGACATTAGATTTCGGGCATGTGTCGCCTCTCGACTATCCGCGACAGCGGATCACCGTCTATCGCGCGCTGCCAGTACCGCCAGCTCCCGATATCGGCAGCTCTTGCGGCTCCGTGCCAGATCGGCTATTGGTGACGTTGCCAAGCCGGGCGCCGACCCGGCGCAACGAAAGCATCAGGGAAACGCCATGCTGCAGCTCGTGCCGACAACCTGCAGCGCCTGGGCACGGAGACCGCCTTCGAGGTGCTGGCGCGCGCCGCCGACGCTGCAGCGCCAGGGCAAGTCCATCGTCAACCTCGGCATCGGCCAGCCCGACTTCAAGACGCCGGCAGCACATCGTCGAGGCCGCCATCAAGGCGCTGCGCGACGGCCATCACGGCTACACGCCGGCGCAGGGCATCCTGCCGCTGCGCGAGGCGGTGGCCGACGACCTGAACCGCCGCCACGACGTCGAGGTCGATCCCGACGACGATCGTCATCATGCCGGGCGGCAAGCCCACCATGTTCTTCTCCATCCTGATGTTCGGCGCGCCCGGCGCCGAGATCATGTATCCCGACCCCGGCTTTCCCATCTACCGCTCGATGATCCAGTACACCGGCGCCAAGCCGGTGCCGATCGTCGCTGCAGCGAGGAGAACGAGCTTCAGCCTTCACCGCCGACCAGGTGCTGTCGCAGATCACGCCGCAAGACCAGCCTGATCATCCTCAACAGCCCCGGCAATCCGTGCGGCGGCGCCGCGCCGGCCGAGGAGGTCAAGCGCCTGGTCGCCGGCCTGGCGCAAGCACCCCAACGTCGCCGTCATGTCGGACGAGATCTACAGCCAGATGCTCTACGGCGGCCGCGCAGCACGAGCTTCCTGCGCTACCCCGAGATCCGCGACCGCCTGATCCTGCTCGACGGCTGGTCCAAGACCTACGCCATGACCGGCTGGCGGCTCGGCTTCTCGGTGTGGCCGAAGGCGCTGGTCGACCACGTCGTGCGCCTCGCCGTGAACTGCCACTCCTGCGTCAACGCGCCGACGCAGTATGCCGGCATCGCCGCGCTCGAAGGCCCGCAGGACGAGGTGCACAAGATGGTCGCCGCCTTCGACGAGCGCCGCCGCGTCGATCGTGCCGCTGCTCAACCAGCTGCCGGGCTTCACGCTGCCTCGATCCCGGCGGCGCGTTCTACGTCTTCCCCAACATCACCGGCACCGGCATGGACGCGCGCGAGCTGCAGAACAAGATGCTGGAGAAGGCCGGCGTCGCCACCGTCGCCGGCACCAGCTTCGGCATCCACGGCGAGGGCTACATCCGCTTCTCCTACGCCAACTCGGTCGACAACATCCGCGAGGCCATCAAGCGCATCGCCGCGCTGCTGCGGGACTGAGTTCGTTACCGGAATTGTGTCCGGTGCTGGGGTAATCTACCTGGCCGTTTCAAAGCTCAGCAACCTCCTTCTCGCGACGCGTTCAGCCACCGCCGCTTGCCCGCAAGGTGCAACGCACGCCGGCCCCACTGCTCCGCCCGATGCGAGCGCACCAACGACACACGCTACACATTGAATTGTCCCGACCTTGGCTGCTGTCAGTGCAATACATCCTTTGCAGGCTTCTCGGCGGACCACGCAATCAGGTGCATCGGTTTTAACGATGCACTGGTTGGTGAAGGGATTGTGGGCCTGGCATTTCACGCAATCCTCATCTGGATTGCACCGCGCCTGCGCGCCGGGAAACGACGATGCGATGAGTACGATTAGGCCTATTACAGCTGTCGCGCGGAATTTCATGACAATCTCCCAACAAAAGTGCACTGCCGTTGGGCGACAATACCGCACATTAACGCATAATCAAACAAAAATTCACAATTCTCTCAACATTACCGCGTCAATCCTTCGGAAACGCCAGTCCCATATCCCGATAGCGCTCAAGGGTCGTCGCCCCAGCCTTGGCGCACCTTGACGAACAGGAAAAGGTGCACAGGCTTCTCTCCGGGATTTTGGCCAACCTGGCGCGACTCCATGGAGAGCTGCTTGATGAATTACTGCGCAGCCCGCCGTGGCCAAGCACGATCGCCTTCTGGCATCGCGCTCGACGAAAATGGTCTGCTCGTGCGCCTGGCCTTCTCTTTTTCCAGCCACGAGGTGGTCTCGACAGTGGCCTCGTAGGGCAGCTCGTCGTGCAGGCGCTCGTAGATCTTCTCGCGCGCTGATCTCGAAAGGCCATTACCGGGGAGCGTCCGAGATCTCGTCTTCAGCGGGAAGCGAATGCCGCCGGGGCCCCAGCGCGGCACGGCGGCGGCCAGATGCGACTTGAGATCGCCGACCCGTCGCCGGTCAACGCCGAAGATCATGAAGATCGCCTTGAACGCGGCGGCGAGCCCGCTGCATTGGTTCGCCAGATCCAGCAGGCGCTCCTTCCTGATGCGGTCGATCTTGTTGAGCGGCAATGCGTAAT
>ERZ1370068.7941-contig-6829_pt1 | contig 32555 bp, 30 predicted proteins | sample MGYA00561227_ERZ1370068 | MGnify/ENA primary metagenome ERZ1370068 (study PRJEB38410, sample SAMEA6850437) | metagenome | study: Metagenomic assessment of the ecological functions of the soil: analysis of the soil microbiota associated with the...
ATTGTACTTCGTTCAGTTACGTATTGCTCACCTGGGCAGACCAGTCGGTGGCGCCGCTGCTGCTTGCCGCTGACGCGGCCGAGCGGATCGCGATCTCGTCGCGGTCGGCGCGGCGCGGTGCCGGGGCTTGGTCGCGGCCGCGATCCCGGAGACGACCTCGAGCGTCGTCGTCGGCTACACGATCATCGCCGACGCCGGGATCGCGATCCTGGGCCATAGCCGCGCTGCAGCCCCGAAGGCGTGAATGGTCGCCGGCCGCGGCAGTGGATCCCTCGTCTTCGTCACGGTCCGCAGCGCGTTCGCCGGCGTGGGCCCGTCGCGATGCGGCGCGTTCGGCTCGCGGCGGATCTCCGAGCTGAGGCGGCTGGGCGGTCGGGCGCCGCTGCTCGCGGTCGCGCTCGTGCTGGTCGCGGCGGCCGCGGTCGGATTCACCGGGTGCGCTCGCGTGGGAGGCGCGGGCGAGCGCTGCGTCGACCTGACGATCGCCGGGTCCGATCAGGATCATCGTCGTCGTCGTCGGTCGCGCAGCTCGCGATCTACGGCCGGCTGCTGATCGTCGGGTTGTCGAAGCCGTCCGCGGCGGTCGTCGCGGGGCTGAGCGAGCGCCCCACTGGCCGGACATCGTGGCGGGGCGCCATGTCGTCCGGGCTGAGCCGCGCCGAGCGGGCGTTCGAGCGAAGCGGGCACGCGATCCGGGGGTCGCTCGACGTGCTGTGGGGCATTCCGGCGGCGGCCGGGCGAACCGGGCGCTGCCTCGCCGGGGCGATCGCGGTCCTCGTCGCGGCGCTCGCGCTGTCGCTGTCGGCCGGCGGGTTCGGGATCGTCAGGCGTCGCAGGCCGTGCCCGTCCGGGCGGCCCCGGGCCGGCGGAGGGTCCTGGCGCGCCGTCGTCGGAGGCACCGGGGTCGTCGTCGCCGGGCGGATCGCCGGGGTCGAGTCGCCGCCGCCGCGAGCGAGCCTCAGCCGACCGTGGTCGGCGGTCAGCGTGCGGCCGCCGCCGACCGTCAGTGGGGTATGCCGGTCCTGCCGTCGGCGTCGCCGTCCTGACCTACTCCTCCGGGGCGAGCGCCCAGCGGTCGATCTCGCGGTCGTAGTCGAGCAGCTCGCCGGCGCCGAACCAGAGCGCGAGCTCGGCGGCCGCGGTCTCCGCGCCGTCCGAGGCGTGGACGAGGTTCTGCGCGGTCTCGAGCGCGAAGTCGCCGCGGATCGTGCCCGGGCGCGGCCTCGTGCGGGCCGCGTCGCGCCGTTCATCGCGCGGACGACGGCGATCGCGTTCGGGCCCTCGAGGACGGCCGCGACGAGCGGGCCGAGGTGATGAAGTCGACGAGGCCGCCGAAGAACGGCTTCTCGCGGTGGACGGCGTAGTGGCGCTCGGCCGAGGTCGCGGTCGACGTGGACCAGCTTCAGGCCGACGAGCTTCAGGCCCGCGCTCCTCGAACCGGGCGAGGATCCGGCCCGACGAGCAGGCGCTGGACGCCGTCGGGCTTGACGAGGACGAGGGTGCGTTCGGTCACGTGCAGGGTTCCACTCGTTCGGCGTGGGATGGAGGAGGAACGTGTACCAGCGACGCCGGGGAGCGGTGCCGGAGCTGGCGACCAGTCAGGTGCTCGGGTCCCAGGGGGTCGTCGTCTCGCGGTAGGCGCACCTCGGGCGAGCGCAACCGTGACCGCGCGTCGGGCATCGCCGCCGACGCGACGCCGGCCTCGTCAGACCTGGCCGAGGAATTGCCTGCCGATCCGCAGTCCGGCGGACGGAGCGTCGGCGTCGGCCGGCGACTCACGCTCGGCGGCCGTGCTCGTCGTCCGCGCCGCGGTCGGATGCGGTCGCGCGACGTGCGAGACCGCTGGAGGCTCATCGCCGCGACCGCGGCCGCGTAGATCGCGCGTCGCCCGCCTCGTGGCCCACGATCCGTGTGGGCGTCGCCCGGACGAGCGCGAGGACCGGTTCGCAGCGGCCGGCGAGCAGGTCGAGGACCTGGGGTGCCAGCGTCGGATCGGCGCGCAGGCGCGAGCGCGAGGCCGGCCGCGGCCTGGCCGGGACGGCCTCCTCGCCACGCGCGGCTCGCGACCGGGCGAGCAGCCGCGGCGGGATGGCAGCGTGGCGCGGCGAGCGCCCGCCGTGGGCATCCCAGAGGCCGGACCGCTCGGGCGCCGGCGACGCGCGACCGCATGATCGGCCGCGTCGTCGAGCGCCGACGCCGTCAGGAACGAGCTCGATCCGGCAGCCGCGATGTCGCGGCCGGGTTTGGGCCGGCAGGTCGGTGAACAGCGTCCGACCGGCTCGACCGGCGCTCCCGGGTCGACCGGCCAGATCGGGCTCGGGGCATCCCCGCGAAGATCCGGTCCGAGCGGCTCGTCGGCTCTTCCAGCGCCTGGCCGGCGAGCCGGCGGTCGCCAGGCCGGCCGAGGCTCGCCTGGGCTCGGCCGAGTCCGAGCACAGCGCGTCGTCAGGGCTGGCCTCGAGGTACGCCGCGCGCGGCCTCGCCGGCCCCGGGCAGGTCGCCGGTTCCGCCAGCGGACCTCGGCGAGGGTCGCGGATCCTCGTCGTCGAGGCCGTTGCGGCCGGCGAGCGCTCCAGCCCGCGCGGGCGGGGCCCAGTGACCCCATCCGGAGATGGGACGCGGGCGAGGACCAGGTCGGCGCCGCGCTCGTCCGGCGTCGCGACCGGAGAGTCTGGCAGCCGCGTACGGTCGCCGTCACGCGGCAGCCGCAGGCTGCCGCTCGAGCCCGCGGAGGTGCCGGCGCCGGGCGCGACGACCGCCGGCCGCAGCCCTCGTCGGTGAACAGCTCGCGGGCGAGCCGCCGGACGTCGGCCGACGCCGACGGCGCGCGACCGCCGCGAGCGCCTCGTCGAGCGTGAGGACCCGGTCGTGGAGCGCCTCCTGGCCGCCGATCCACGACGCCAGGTGGCGCGTCTCGTCCATCCGCAGCTCGAGCCCGCCGGAGAGGTAGCGCCTTCGCCTTCGTCGCAGCTCGCTCGCCGGGACTCAGCTCGTCGCGCAGCCGGGCGAGCTCGCGCGAGGATCGCGTCCGAGCGCCGCCGGCAGCCGCTCCGGATCGACGCCGGCCGAGACCTCGAGCGCGCCGGCGTCGGCGTAGTCGACGAGCCCGACGAGACGTCGTAGGCGAGGCCCAGCGCCTCGCGGACGGCGAGGAACAGCCGGCTGCGACATCCCGTCGCCGAGGACCGCGTTGAGCACCGCGAGGATCCACGCGTCCGGGTGGTCGCGCCGGAGCGCCGGCACGCCGATGACGAGCTGGGCCTGCGCCGCGTCGCGCCGCGCGCGAGGACGCAGCGCTCGCCGGCGGGCAGCGGCGGGCGCCGCGGTCGAACGCCGGGATCGACGCCGTTGCCGGTCCCGAACGCCGCCGGCCGCGAGGCCGACCGCCTCCGTCGTGCGTCGAGGTCGCCGGCCACCGCGACGACCGTGTTCGCCGGCCGGTAGGTCGCCGCGCCAGAAGTCGCGGATCGTCTCGCGCCGGCAGCGCGCGGATGCCCGTCCTCGTCGCCGCAGATCTCGCGGCCGAGCGGCGCCGTCGCCGAACATCGCCTGCTGGAAGAGGATCTGGGCGTACTCGGCCGGGTCGTCGAGGTACGAGCGGATCTCCTCGACGATGACCGTCGCGCTCGCCGTCGATCTCGTCGTCGTCGAGCGTCGGCCGGACGATCAGCTCGCCGAGGACGTCCATCGCCCGGCTCGCCTCGCGGCGCGGGACCCGGACCCAGTAGACGGTCGACTCGCGGTCGGTCGCGGCGTTGAACGAGCCGCCGACGCCCTCGATCGCCTCGGAGATCGCGCCGGGTCGACGGGTAGCGGCGCCGTGCCCTTGAAGGTGATGTGCTCCATGAAGTGGGCGACGCCGGCCTCGGCCGGGCGTCTCGAGGCGCGAGCCGGCGAGGACGTACGCGGCGATGGAGACCGAACGCGCGCCGGGCAGCCGGGCGCTGATGACGCGCGGCCCCGCGGGCAGCGCGGTTCGTTCGAACATCGCGCGCGATGGTACAGGAACGTCGGCGGCGACTCCGTCGCGACCGCGCATGGCCGAGTTCGACCGCCCCGGCCGAAATCGGCCGTCCGGCGGCCTCGCGGCGGCTAGCTTCGGGCCTGACCTCCCGGGTGCCGGGAACCCGCGGTCGGTCCCATCGAGGGTGCATCGCCGCGAGCCTGGCGCAGCGTCGCCCGTCGTCGCGCGCGTCGAGCTGAGTCCGCGCGATCGGCTGGTGGTCGAGGAGGAGGATACCCATGGCGACGCAGCGGCTCAGGCTGCGTCGCCTGATGGCGGTCGGCGCCTGGCCGCTCGGTGCGTGCGGCAGCACGCCGAGCGCTGCGCGCGGCGGCGGCGGCGCGGACGACGTGCGCGGCACCGGCGCCGCCAGGTGGCGCGAACCTCCAGATCCCGGACGTCGAGGCACGGCAAGTTCAACGTCGCGATGGTCCTCATCGGCCCGCACGACGACGGCGGCTGGAGCCAGGCCCACTACGAGGGCCTCCAGTACCTCTGCGAGAACACGGCCGGCATCGCACGTCGCCTACATCGAGAACGTCCTCGAGGGCGCCGACTCCGAGCAGGTCTTCCGGAGCCTCGCGCGGAAGGGCTTCGACTTCATCATCGGCACGTCGTTCGGCTACATGGACCCGATGGCGACGGTCGCCGAGGAGTTCCCGACATCGACGTTCCTCCACCTGACCGGCTACAAGTCGAACGGCAAGAACTTCGGCAACTTCTTCGGCGCGGTCGAGGACTTCAAGTACCTCGCCGGCATGCTCGCCGGGCTCGCGCGCGAAGGACGACGGCAACCCGAAGATCGGCTACATGGCGACCTTCCCGATCCCCGAGGAGCTCCGCCTCGGCAACGCGATCATGCGCGGCGTCAAGGTGACCTGCCCCGAGTGCACGATGGACGTCCGGTTCATCAACACCTGGCACGACCCGGTCAAGGAGAAGGACGGCGCGGCCGCCTCGCTCTTCGACGCCGGCGCCGATCGTCTTCACCGGCGCCGACACGCCGCGCCGTCGCCGACGTCGCGCAGGAGAAGGGCAAGTGGGCGGTCACGTACGACCACCCGGCCTCGTGCCACGGTCGACGCCTGCCTCACCGCGCCGTACTGGATCTGGGGTCCCGAGTACGCCCGGATCGCGCGAGCAGGTCAAGGCCAAGACCTACAAGGCCGGCTACGAGTACTTCGACGCCGACTCGAAGGCGATGGGCCTGCTACGGCTTCATGGACGGCCAGACGCCGCAGCAAGGGCGTCGCCGACCTGCCCGCCGCCGACGTCCAGAAGGTCAAGGACACGCCTCGCCAAGATGCTCGGCCGGCACGTTCGGCCGGTTCGACGTCTTCGCCGGCCCGATCAAGGACAACACCGGCAAGGAGCTCCTGCCGGCCGGCAGAAGCTCGAGCAGGCCGACCTCGACCAGTTCCCGCCCGGCGCCGCCGGCAACGCGTGCACGACCTGCATGTACTGGTGGAACGACGGGCATCACGAGCGACCTGCCCGACGCTGACGCCGTGAGTCCGTAGCTGATCCCGGGGCCGCGGGCACCGCCCGCGGCCGGCGCCACGCGTCCAGCGGCGGCTGCGATGACCGCCGACCCGCGATCGACCTCGACCGACGCCGGCGGCGCTGCCGGCTCCGCGTCCGCGCCGCGCTCGAGGCGGGGCATCGTCAAGGCGTTCCCGGCGTCGCTCGCCAACGACGCACGTCGACTTCGACCTGCGCGCCGGCGAGGTCCACGCGCTGCTCGGCGAGAACGGCGCCGGCAAGAGCACGCTGATGAACATCCTCGCCGGGCTCTACCGGCCGGACGAGGGCGAGATCCGCGTCGACGGCCGGCCGGTGGCGTTCCGCTCGCCGCGCGACGCGATCGCGGCCGGCCTCGGGATGGTCCACCAGCACTTCACGCTGGTCCCGTCGCAGACCGTCGACCGAGAACGTCCTCCTCGGCCTCGACCAGCCCGCGCTTCCGCCTCGACGCTGGCGCGCTCGACGACCGAGGTCGGCCGCCTCGGCCGGCGAGTTCGGCTGCGCGTCGACCCGCGGGCGCAGGTCTGGCAGCTGTCGCGTCGGCGAGCAGCAGCGGGTCGAGATCCTGAAGCTGCTCTACCGCGGCGCCCGGATCCTGATCCTGGACGAGCCGACCGCGGTGCTCGCGCCGCAGGAGGCCGACGAGCTGTTCCGGACGCTGCGGTCGATGACCGCCGCGCGGCCGGAGCGTCGTCTTCATCAGCCACAAGCTCGGACGAGGTCCTCGCGATCGCCGACCGGATCACGGTCATGCGCCGCGGCCGGGTCACGGCCGCGGGCCTGCCCGCGGCCGGCGCGACGAAGGCGCGACCTGGCCCGGCTGATGGTCGGCCGGACCGTCCTCGAGGCTCATCGAGACAGACGCCGTTCGCGAGCCGGGCGCCGTGGTCCTCGCGGTCGAGGGACGTCGAGGCCGAGCAACGACCGCGGCTGCCCGCCCTGCGCGGCGTGTCGCTCGACGGTCCGGGCGGGCGAGATCGTCGGGATCGCGGCGGTCGCCGGCAACGGCCAGAGCGAGCTGGCCGAGGTCGATCACCGGTCTCCGCCGCTGCAGCGGCATGATCCGCGATCGGCGGCGAGGTCGTCGCCAACCGGCCGCCGCGCGACGGCGATCCAGGCGCGGCGTCGCCCACGTGCCCGGAGGACCGGACCGGCGTCGGCAGCGCGCCGAACCTGTCGCTCACCGACAACCTGATCATGAAGCGCTACCGCGAGCGCGCCGGTCGCGCGCGGCTGGCTGATCGACGACGGCCGGCGCGGCGCTGGCCGAGCGAGCTGAAGGACGACGTACGCGATCGCCGCGCCGTCGGTCGACACCCGGGCGCGGCTGCTGTCGGGCGGCAACCTCCAGCGGCTGATCCTCGCCCGCGAGATCGAGACCGCAGCCGCGGCTGATGGTCGCCGTCCAGCCGACGCGCGGCCTCGACGTCGGGGCGATCGAGACCGTCCACCGGCTGCTCCTCGAGCGGCGCGACAAGGGCGCCGGCGATCCTCCTGATCTCCGAGGAGCTCGACGAGCTGCTCGCCCTCGCCGACCGCATCGACGTCATGTACGAGGGCCGGATCGTCGGGTCGTTCGACGCCGCCGACGGCCGACGTCCACGAGATCGGCCTGCTGATGACCGGCGGCGGGGCCGACGAGCGCCGCAGCCCGGCCGACGACGGGCCCGGGCGGCGATCGAGCCGCCCGGCGCCGCAGCCGGAGCGGATGCCGGGGCCCGACCCGTGACGATCACGCCTCGAGCCTCCGCGCTCAGCGCCAGCCGCTGGCTGTCGCCGCTCGCGACGATCCGGCGCCGTCGTCGTCGCGCTCGTCGATCAGCGGCGGCGATCATCGCGTTCGTCGGCGGCGACCCGATCCGGTCCTACGTCCACATCCTCAACGCCGCCGTTCGGCAGCGTCGGCGTCATCTCCGACACGCTCGTCAAGGCGACGCCGCTCCTGCTCACCGGGCTCGGCCTGCGCGCTCGCGTTCCGGATGCGGCTCTGGAACATCGGCGCCGAGGGCCAGCTGCTGCTGGGCGCCTGGGGCGCGAGCGCGGTCGTCCTCGTTCCCGCTGCTGCCGGCGGGACGCCCGGCATCGTGCTGATCCCGGCGATGATGCTGGCCGGGGCCGCTGGCGGGCGCCGCCTGGGGCCTGATCCCCGGCGTCCTCGCGGCGCTGCTCGGCGTCAACGAGATCATCGCCACGCTGATGCTCAACTACGTCGCCCTGCTCGTGGATCCAGTTCTGGGTCTTCGGGCCGTGGAGCGAGGGCGGGTTCCAGCAGTCGCGAGACGTTCCCGGACGAGGCGTGGCTGCCCCGCCTGACCGACCTCGCGGACGCCGTCCCGGCGCTTCAGCGGCCTGACGGTCCACCTCGGGTTCCTGTTCGGGCTGGTCGCGGCGGTCGTCGTGTGGCTCGTGCTGGAGCGCGGCGCGCTGGGGCTACGAGATCCGGCTCGTCGGCGACAGCCCGCAGGCCGCCGCGCTACGCCGGGATCGACATCAAGCGGCATGATCATCGTGCGTGTTCGCGGCATCGGGCGCGCTCGCCGGGCTCGCCGGGATGAGCGAGGTCACCGGCGTCGTCCACCGGCTCCAGGACCACTTCTCGCCGGGCTACGGCTACACCGCGATCATCATCGCCTACCTCGCCCAGTTCGACCCGCTCGGGTCGTCGTCGCCGTCGATCCTGTTCGGGGCGCTGATCCTGGCCGGCCGCGAGATCCAGCCGTCGGGCGTCCCGGCGATGATCCAGGGCGTCATCCTGTTCTGCCTGATCGTCGCGGACGTGTTCGCTGCGCTACCGCGTCCGCATCGAGCGGACCCGGCCGGCCGGCGGCCTGACCTGATGGACTGGACGCTCGTCCTCGCCGCGGGCATCGCGACCGGCACCGTGCTGCTGTTCGCGGCGGTCGGCGAGATCTTCGCGGAGCGGTCGGGCGTCCTGAACCTCGGCGTCGAGGGGATGATGCTGATCGGCGCGGTCGCCGGCTACTCGACCGCCGTCTCGACCGGCAACGCCTGGCTGGGCCTGCCGCGATGGCGATGCTCGCCGGCGGGCTGATCAGCCTCGTCCACGCGGTCGTGACGATCCACCTCCGGGCCGACCAGGTCGTCTCGGGCCTGGCGCTGACGTTCCTCGGGCACCGGCCTGGCGCTGGTCCTCGGCGAGGGCCTCTCGAACGCCGGCGTCGATCGGCCGGCTGCCGGCGTTCTCGATCCCGCTCCTCTCGAGCCTGCCGGTGCTCGGCCCGATCTTCTTCCACGACCAGAGCATCCTCGTCTACGTCGGCTACGTGCTCGTGCCGCTCGCCTGGTTCTGGATCAACCGGACGCGGCCGGGGCTCCACCTGCGCGCGGTCGGCGAGGCGCCCGCGCGCGGCCGACGCCCAGGGCATCAACGTCTACCGGACGCGCTACGCGTACGTGTTCGTCGGCGGCGTGCTCGGCGGGCCTCGGCGGGGCGACGATCACGCCTGGCGATCTCGCCCGGCTGGTTCAGCGAGCTGACGACGAGCGGCCGCGGCTGGATCGCGGTCGGGCTCGTGATCTTCGCCCAGTGGAGCCCGCTCCGGGCGGCGTTCGGCGCCTACCTCTTCGGGGCGATCTCGCGCGTTCGTCCTCGACGTCCAGGGCGTCGACAGCTTCCTCGGCGTCGCCAACCCGTTCCTGCCCGGCCGGTCGGCGACGTTCCTGCTGGGCATGCTGCCGTACCTGCTCGTGATCTTCGTCGTGGTCATCGGGTCACGCGACGCGCGCGCGGAAGCGGGTCAGGCGCGCCGGCGGCGCTCGGGACGGCCGTACGTCCGGGGCGAGCGCGGGGTCTGATCGACTCTCCAGGCTGAGCGACGGCTGCGTGCCCTGACCAGCCCTCCGACCCGCTGCGACTTGGTCAGATTCTCACCACGGGAACGTTGGCGACGTTGGCGAGCCGCGTGGCCCGTCATCGCGGACGATTGGTAGCCGTACACGGCTACCCGATGCCGGGATCGAGCCGTTCGCGACGCGTGGGAGCCCGTCTGGCGCTACGTTCGCCCGGCGAGAATTTGGCGGGCGGCGAACGTTCGGTAGGCCGAGCCTGACTGGCAGTAGAATCCTCGGCCGAAGCCGCCGCGGATCGACGCCAGCCTCACGTATGACTCTGGGTCACGAACTCGGCGGGGACGCTCGGCTGCTTCACCGCGAAATCGGACTGTCAGTCAGGCTCGGCGCGGGACGGCGAACCGATCAGCCCTCCGTCGCGGGCGTCGAGGCCCTGGAGCTCCATCTGGACGAAGCCGCTCGTGTCGGAACTCGAGCTGGCGGGCGCCGTGCGCCGAGGCCCCGCCCTCCGCGTCCCCCGACGTCATCGGCGCGTACTCGATGATCACCCGCTCGTCGCCCTGGACGAGCGTGTAGACGAGGAGCTGGTCGGGCCGGGTCTCGAACTCGAGGTGCTCGAACGAGTCGATGTTGAGCGTGATCGAGATCGGCGTGAAATAGGTCGAGGTCTCGGCCTCGTCGGCCACGATCCGCTCGACCCAGCCGGTGCCGTGGGCGATGAGGTCGCGGCCGCGCATGAACCGGTAGCTGACCGTCTGTCCGAGGGTCGGCCGGAGGAGGTTCTGCATGTCCGTCCGGCTGCTGACGACGCCCTGGTTGACGAAGAACTGGGCGGGCGCGGCAGTCGTCACGGGCGGGCTCCTGGGCGGCGGTCGGACGGGCTCCAATGGTACGCCACGGGCTGGACGTCGAGGGCCGCTCAGGCGTCCCTTGATCAGCCAGATGTCGCCGTTGCGGTCGACGAGGTGAGGGTTGCCGGCAGCGTCCTGGCCGAGACGAGCTGATGCTCGTCCGCGCGGTCGTCGTAAGAGCAGGATCGGCGTCTGGGCGTTGGGTCCGGCCGCGTCGAGGCCCCAGACCTTGCCCGAGCAGAAGTCGCCGAACGAGGTAGACGCCCTTGAGGTCCGGGTAGGTCGAGCCGCGGTAGACGTAGCCGCCGGTCACCGAGCAGCCCAGGCGGTGGCCGTAGTCGTGATCGGCATCGTCTCGCCGGCGGTGCTGCAGCCGGTCGACGGGTTGTAACAGCGTGGCTGCCCTCGAGGACCCGCCAGCCGTAGTTCACGCCGCGGCCCGCGTCGGGCGCCTTGCGAGCGGTCGATCTCCTCGTAGCGGTTCTGCCCGACGTCGCCGATCCAGAGGTCGCCGGTCGCCTTGTCGAACGAGAAGCGCCACGGGTTGCGCAGCCCGATCGACCAGATCGAGGTCGTTGCCGTTCCTTCCGACGTACGGGTTCGTCGGCGGGATCGCGTAGGCCCTCGACGTGTCGACGTTGATCCGGAGGATCTTGCCGAGCAGCGAGTTGATGTTCTGGGCGCGATTGCCGGGGTCGCCGGCGCTGCCGCCGTCGCCCATCCCGACGTAGAGGTAGCGGTCCGGCCCGAACGCCAGCATGCCGCCGTTGTGGTTCGCGTAGGGCTGGCTGATCCGGATGCACGAGCTTGGCGTCGGCTCGGCCCGGTTGGCGTTCGTCGCCGAGCGGAGGTACTGCTCGATGACGGTGTTGCCGTTGCGGTCGGTGTAGTTCACGTAGAACTTGCGGTTCCAGCTGTAGTCGCGGATGGAACGCGAGCCCGAGCAGGCCGCGCTCGCCGCCGGTCGAGACCTTCGAGCGCAGGTCGAGGAACGGCGTCGACTGGACGACGCCTCTCCGGATCAGGCGGATTCGGCCGCCCTGCTCGACGACGAACAGCCGGCTGCTGTCGGCCGGCGGCTGGGTGACGAAGACGGGCTGGCTGAGGCCGCGCGCGATCCAGGCGAACGACAGGTGGACGTTGCCGGGGACGAACGCGGCCGGCGCGACGGCCGATGTCGACGGATCGGCGAGGTCGGGGACGGCCTCGGCCACGCGGTCGATGGCGGCGGGCGCGAGGGGGCCGGGATCGGCGGCGAGCGCCGATGGCACCACGGCGGTCGCGACGACGGTCAGCGGCGAACAGCGCGGGGCGCAGGGATCGGGCGGCGGTCCGGCGGACGTCCATGGCCTCTCCTCCGGGCGGGGTTCCCCCGTCGCCAGCCCAGCCGGACGGCGCACCCTCGAGGAACGGATCGAGGCCCATTCTACGGGTCCGGCCGTTCCGGGCGGCCGGGTGGGTCCGCGTATCATCCGGCCATGCTGCTCGCGATCGACATCGGCAACTCGAACCTCACGATCGGCCTGTTCCGGGCCGGGGCGCTGCGCGACGTCGCGGCGGGCGGCCACCGCAGCCGCGGGCGACGGTCGACGAGCTGGAGCTGCTGATCGACGGCCTCCTCCGCCTCGACGACGCGTCGTTCGCCGACGTCTCGGCGATCGCGTCGGCGTCGGTCGTGCCGAGCCTGGGCGCCGCGATCGAGGCGATCGCCGCCCGCCGCGAGCGGCCGCTCGTCGTCGCCGGCGCCGGGACGGTGCCGCTCGCGATCCGGATCGACCGGCCGGCATGAGGTCGGCGCGGACCGGCTCGTGAACGCCCTCGCCGCGGCGCGGCTCCACGGCACGCCGGCGGTCGTCGTCGACTTCGGGACGGCGACGACGCTCGACTGCGTCGCGGCCGACGGCGCCTACGTCGGCGGCGCGATCGCGCCGGGCCTCGAGCTGGGCCTCGAGGCGCTCGCCGCGCAGACCGCGAAGCTGCCGCGGATCGAGCTGCGCGACCCGGACCGGGCGATCGGCCGCGACACGGTCAGCGCGATGCAGGCCGGGACCGTGATCGGCTACCAGGCGCTGACGGCCGGGCTCCTCGCCCGCGTCCGGCGCGAGCTCGCCGACGCGTCCGGGATCGAGCCGGCGCGACGTCAAGGCGATCCTCACCGGCGGACTGTCGGCGGCGCCGTGGGCGCAGGCGCTCGACGGGCATCGACGCGATCGACCCGGACCTGACGCTGAAGGGCCTCGCGATCCTCCACGCCGAGGTCAGCGGCGGCGAGCCGCTCGAGCTGGGCCTCCGCGATGACCCGATGACGCGGTGAGCGCGTGACGGGACGCCTCGCCGGCCGGCTGGTCGCCCTCGGCGTCACCGGCTCGATCGCCGCCTTCAAGTCCGTCGAGCTGCTCCGGCTCCTCCAGGCCGAGGGCGCCGAGGTCGTCGTCCTGCTCACGCCGTCCGCGACCCGCTTCGTCGGCACCGCTCACGCTCGAGGCGCTGAGCCGCCACGCGGTCGAGACCGACGTCCTCGCGCTCCTGCCCGGACGGCCGGATCGGCCACATCGTCGCCGCCGACTCCGCCGACGCGCTCGTCGTCGCCCCGGCGACCGCCCACTGGCTGGGAGCGATGGCGAACGGCCTCGCGGCGGACACCGTGACCGCCACCGGCGATCGCCACCACGGCGCCGGTCGTCGTCGCCCCGGCGATGGACGGCGACATGTGGTCGCATCCCGGCGACGCGGGCGAACGTCGCCCGGCTGCGCGACGACTTCGGCTACACGATCGTCGAGCCCGACAGCGGCCCGCTCGCCTCGGGCCAGTCCGGCGTCGGGCCGCCTCGCCGAGCTGCCGCGGATCGTCGACGCCGTCGTCGCGGCCGTGGGCGACGCGCCGGTCCGGGCCGCGGACCCGGCCGCCCGCCCGCCGGTCGTCGAGCCGCGCACGCGAGCCCGACCTCGCGGGCCGCCACGTCGTGATCAGCGCCGGCGGCACGCGCCGAGCCGATCGACCCGGTCCGGTTCATCGGCAACCGCTCGACCGGCAAGATGGGCGTCGCCCTCGCCGCAGGCCGCGCTGGACCGCGGCGCGCGGGTCACGCTCGTCGTCGCCGCCAACGTCTGCGGTGGCGCTCGCCGGACGATGCGCTGGCCGTCCGCGTCGAGACGACCGCCCAGATGCGGGACGCGGTCCGCTCGACCCTCGTCGACGGCGGCGCGACGCGCTGATCATGGCCGCCGCGGTCGCCGACTTCCGGCCGCGCCGCCCGGCGACGAAGAAGCTGAGCCGCGACGAGGGCCTGACGCATCGAGCTCGAGCCGACCGAGGACATCCTCGCCGGCGCATCGGCCGCCGTCCGGGCACCGGCGCGCGCCGGCCGCGCCCGATCCTCGTCGGGTTCGCCGCCGAGACCGGCTCGCTCGAGCGGGCCGCCGAGAAGCTGCGGCGGAAGGGCGTCGACCTGCTCGTCGCGAACGACGTCGCGGAGGCGGGCTCCGGCTTCGGGACCGACACGAACCGGGTGACGATCCTCGCCGCGGACGGCCCGCGAGCAGGCGCTGCCGCTGCTCTCGAAGCGGGAGGTCGCCGACCGGATCCTCGACCGGGTCGCCGCCGCGCTGGACGATCGCGACGCCTCGACGCAGACTGAGCCCATGCCACAGGAGATCGGCCGATGAGCGCCACTTCCTCCCCGACCGAGGGCGTCCGCCGCCTGACGGTCACGGACATCGGCCGGATGTACGCCGACGGCGAGCGCATCGCGATGCTGACCGCCTACGACTTCCCGACCGCGAAGCTCCTCGACGAGGCCGGCATCCCGATGCTCCTCGTCGGCGACTCGCTGGGCCGGGCGCATGCTCGGCTACGAGAACGAGCGTCCAGCGTGACGATGGCCGACATGCTCCACCACACCGCGGCGGTCACCCGCGGCGCGCGGCGGGCGCTGGTCATCGGCGACATGCCGTTCCTCACCTACGCGACGCCCGAGGACGCGCTCGACAACGCCGGCCTGTTCATCCAGCGACGCCGGCGTCCAGGCGGTCAAGGTCGAGGGCGGCGTCCGCAGCGCGCGGATCATCGAGGCGCTCGTCAAGGCCGGCATCCCGGTCATGAGCCACATCGGGCTGACGCCCCAGTCGGCGAACGCGATCGGCAAGTTCCGCGTCCAGGGCAAGACCGGCGACCAGGCCCGGGCGCTGCTCGCACGACGCGCTCGCGGTCCAGGAGGCCGGCGCGTTCTCCGTCGTCCTCGAGCTCGTGCCGGAGCAGCTCGCCGCCGCGATCACGGAGCGGCTCCGGATCCCGACGATCGGGATCGGCGCGGGGCCGGGCTGCAGCGGCCAGGTCCAGATCATCAACGACCTCCTCGGCCTCGACACCTGGCAGCCGAAGCACGCGAAGCTCGTACGCGAACCTCCACGACACGATCCTCGACGGCCGCCCGGACGTACGCCGGCAGACGTCGCCGCGGGCACGTTCCCCGGCCCGGAGCAGACCGTCCGGATGGACGACGCCGTGCTCGACGAGGTGCTCGGCCGGTCGCGTCCAGGACGCCGCCGCCGGCGTCGGTGCCGATCGGCGGGATCCCGCTCGACCGCGACCTCTAGAATTCGCGACCGCCCCTCGCGCGGGCCGTGCGGCCCATGCCGTGTGGCCCTGTCCCCGGCTCGTGGCGGACCCCGACAAGGGGCCGTGTGTCACATCCCGTGCCGCCCCGAACAGGCGACGCTGACCTCGAACCAATAGAGACACGCAGTGGAAAGAGGTCAGGAGCCATGACCAGTCGACTGAAGGGCCTAGGGGCCGTGCTCGTCATCATCGGGCATCGCGTTCGTCGCGGCCGGTGGCTACGCGTTCATGAAGACACAGGAGGGCGCGAAGTCGCTCCAGGCGTTCAGCGCCGCCGAGGACGGTCAAGCTGACGCTACAACGACCAGGGCCAGCTCGTCGACCGCGGTGAGCCGGCCGAAGCGGCCGCGATCATGTCGCTGCTCACCAACGACTGGGGCTTCGCGGTCAACAAGGCGGACTTCAACCCGAACGATCCGCTCGTCAACACGGCCAGCGAGTACATGTACCAGATGGCCACGATCACCCACCACACGCTGACCGGCACGCAGACGGTGCGTCCTCGCCCGAGGACGTCACGGCGGCCGACGGCACGGTCTACAAGGCGGGCACGTACGACTTCCCGGTCGACGGCCGCTACTGCAGCCAGTTCAACCGGGCCAACCCGATCGAGGCGAGCGGCCCGCGAGCAGGCCTGGACCGGCACGGCACTCGCGCTCGTCGCCAACCTGGGCGTCGGCAGCGTCACCGCGGCGACGATCCAGATGGGCTTCGCACTGGCCGGGCTCTTCGCGGCCCTCGGCGCGACGATCATCCTGACGGGTGGCGGCCTCGTGTGGGCCGTCCGGGCCCCGGCCACCGAGAAGGCTCCGGCCTTCCGGTCGGCGCCGATCCCCGCCTGACCTCGCTCGCGGGTCTCCGATCCGCAAGCACCTAGCCAGAACGGCGAGGGCCTCCCTCGCCGTTCTGTCGTGCCTGCCGAATTCCGGTCGCTGGGGCTGCGGCGCGATGCCGTAGCCTTCGCCCGTGACCCGCGTCGTCCGCACCCGGTCCGAGCTGCGCGAGGCCTCGCCGCGTGCGCCCCGGCCGCTCGGCCTGGTCCCGACGATGGGCTGGCTCCACGACGGCCACCGCTCGCTGATGCAGCGGGCCCGCGCCGACAACGCCACGACGATCGCGACGATCTTCGTCAACCCGCGCCAGTTCAACGAGGCGGCCGACTACCAGCAGCTACCCGCGCAACGAGGCCCGCGACCTCGCGATCTGCGAGGAGGAGGGCCTCGACCTCGTCTTCGCGCCGCCGGTCGAGGAGGTCTACCCGCCGGGTTTCGACACGCTCGTGGCCGTCGGGGCGGTGTCGCGGCCGCTCGAGGGCGCCGCCCGACCCGGCCACTTCGACGGCGTCGCGACGGTGGTCGCGATCCTGTTCAACCTCGTCGGCGCCGAGCACGCCTACTTCGGCCAGAAGGACGCCCAGCAGGTGATGGTCATCCGCCAGATGGCCCGCGACCTCGCGATCCCGACGCGAGGTGATCGCCTGCCCGACGGTCCGCGAGCCGGACGGTCTCTGCCCTGTCGTCGCGGAACGTCCACCTCTCGCCGCGCGGAGCGGGCCGCGGCCCCGGTTCTACGGCGGGCGCTGCTCGCGGGCCGCGACCTGTGGGCCGGCGGCGAGCGATCCGGCGACGCGCTTCGCGCGGCGATGGCCGCGGTCCTGGCGGGGAGCCGCTGGCGGACCCCGAGTACGTCTCGGTGGCAGACGGGCTGACGTTGGCGGAGCTCGAGACGATGCCGAGCGCCCGGCGCTGCTGTCGCTCGCCGTCCGGTTCGGGACGACGCGCCTCATCGACAACGAGCCGAGTCGGCCTCGACTGACGCGCCGCGACGCGGGCCGGCATTCGGGGATTCCATCGATGGCGGCGGTCGGCCGGCGCGTCTAGCGTCTCGGTCGTGGAGCTCTTCGACAAGGTTCCGGGCAGGGCACGATCGCGACGATCACTCGGGGCGATCGCCGCGGTCGTGTTCGTTGCCTTGCTGGTGCTCGGCGGCCAGACCTCGTCGATCCTCTCGAACGTCCGGCAGTGCGATCGGCAACACCGACAACGGCGGGCGCCGCTGGCCGGCGGGGGCACGGCCGGTAGCAACACGACCGGGGAACCAGCACCTCCCGACCAGTCCGGCGGCCAGGTCGCGGACGCCAATGCGACCGCCCCGGAGCTGCTGATCATCCGGACCGGCCAGCTGACGATCGAGGTCGGCGACCTGAACGCTGCAACGGCGGCGGCGCGCGAACGGGTCGCCGCCGCGGGCGGGTTCGTCAGCGGCTCGGACCAGACGGCGGGCGGCGACGATGCCTCGGCCGCGGTCACGTTCCGCATCCCCGCCAGCCGCTGGGAGCGACGCGCTTCGCCGCGGGTCCGGGGCCTCGCGACCACGACCCGGAACCTGCACGTCGAGACCGAGGCCGTCACGACCCAGGTCGTCGATCTGGGCGCTCGAATCACGAACCTGCGGGCAACTGAGGCCGCGCTTCAGGCGATCATGGTCAAGGCGACGAAGATCCCCGACGTCCTCGACGTCCAGGCGAAGCTGACCGACGTCCGGGGCGAGATCGAACGCCTCGTTGCCGAGAAGACGCACCTCGAGGAACAGGCGTGCCTACGGCACGCTCACCGTCACCTTCGTGCTGCCGGCGACCCCCGTCGTCGAGGAGGTCAAGGCGGGCTGGGATCCGGCCGCGTGACGCCGACGCGGCCACGGCGACGCTCATCGGCTTCGGGCAGCAGCTCGTGTCGATCGGGATCTGGGTCGGCATCGTCGGGATCCCGATCGGGATCGGGTTCGGCATCCTGCTCGCATTCACGGTCCTCGCCTGGCGCGTAGCGCGCCGACCCGAGCCGAGCGCCGTCGAGCCGTAGCCGACTTCAATCCGTCGGCGTCGCCGGATGGACTACGCCTGACAGTCGAAGGCAAGCACCGTCGGGCCGCAGAGCTCGACCGCGAGCAGTCCGAGGGCGAGCACCAACACTGAGGCGGCACGACCGTCGCGATCCGCGCCGGCCACGTCACCGCCGATGCGCCGGGTCGACGGCTCGCCACCACCAGCACGACGCCGCCCGCGATCGAGATGTAGATCCCTGCCGCCATGAACCCGCCCTGACGTCGTGCTCGCCTGCTGCCACGCGAATGCCAGTCCGCCGACGGCCAGGAGCGCCGCGATGATCTCGAGTCGCTTCCGCACGGTGTGCCATCCCTTCGCTAGCTCGCTGGCTTCGGAAGGTGACGCGCTCGGCGGGGACCCGTTACGCGGTGACGGCCGCCTCGGTCGCGACCGACAGCATCCGGTCGATGTCGAGGTGCTCCGCGACGAGCGCCTTGATCTCGGCGATCTTGTCCCTGTCGGCCGCGTGGGTCTTCACGAGCAGGTCGTGGACCTCGACGCGACAGCGTACGTGTCCTCCTTGACGATCGTCGCGAAGATCCCGGACTCGCGGATCGCGTCGACGACCGCCTGGCGGGGCCGGTAGCCGCCGGTCAGCACGAGCCCGACCGCGGCGCCCTCGTGACCGGCGATCGAGGCCGCGCTCTCGTTCGTGGCGGCGGCCGCGATAGACGCGATCCTGGCCGCCTCGGCGGCGTTCGCCCGCTGGAGCCGTAGCGCGAAGTGGGCGCGTCGTCAGCGTGAGGATTACGTCCTCGCGGTCGCCCGGGACGATGACGAGGCGTGCCCGGCCCGACCCGCTCGAGCATGTGGCCCGGCCTCCATCGCCCCGACCGCGACGCCGTCGATCACCCGGTCGAGATCGGGGCCCGGATGGATCGTCTCGCCGTGAACGCCCTCGAGGATCATCGCCAGCGTCGGGTTCGAGAGGATCGGCCGGTACGGGCAGCACGCCGAGGAGCGGGATCCCGTGCATCGCGAGGCCGCGCTCGAGGACCGCGGCGATCCCCGGCTGGGCGTCCATGTCGACCTTGTTGACGATCGCCCCCGCGACCTCGACGCCGTGCGCCCGGAACAGCGACGCGTTGAGGACGATCTCGTCGATCGGCCGGCCGACGCCGCCCTCGCTGATGATCACCGTCGGCGTCCCGAGCATCCGCGCGACGACCGCGTTCGACAGCCCGATCACCGCCCCGACGCCGGCGTGGCCGGTGCCCTCGACGAGCAGGATCTCGTGGTCGTGGTACGAGGCGTGCGCCGCGAGGAGCGTCGCCCCGAGGTCCTCGACGACCTCGCCGGCGATGTACGCCTTCGTGAAGCCGCGCGGGATGTGGACCGGGCTCATCGACCGTGTACGGCTCCGGCAGGCCGAACGTCTCCTTCATCAGGACCGCGTCCTCGTCGGCCGGCACGCCGTCCTCGATGACCGTCCGCTGGCCGACGGGCTTGAAGAACCCGGTCCGGAGGCCGCGCGTGCACGAACCCGTCGAGCAGGCCGAGCGCCGCGGTCGTCTTGCCCCGGTTCTGCCCGGTCGCCGCGAGGTAGAGCCTGGCGCATGGGCCGAAGCCTACCCGCCTCAGCAGCCGATCACGGCGCACGGCTCGGCGAACGGCCAGCCCTCGAGCGCGATCCAGCCGACGTAGGCCAGGAGCGTGACCGCGGCCGAGACGAGGAAGAACCGGATCACCGGGTTCGTCGAGCCGCGGGCCGTCTCGCGGACCGTCCAGGCCACGACCGCGATCGAGAACGGGACGCCGAGGATCGTTGTCTCGCCCTCGACCGTGACGAAGAAGAACGTCACGCCCTGATCACGCCCGCGACCGCCGGGATCGCGAGGGCCCCGATGCCGGCGGCCGAGGCGGCGAGGCCACGCCGGGCGGCGGCTCGCGACGAAGAGCATCAGGACGGAGAGCGCCGCCCAGGCGAGGTGCCACAGCCAGTGGCCCAGCCCCTCGTCGAACCAGTGGTCGAGGTCGCCCGCCTCGGTCGCGTAGAACGCGTCGCGAGCCGGGCCCGGGCTGAACATGTCGCCGATCGCGTTCGTAGCGAGGTGGATCGCCTGGCCCTCGACCCAGACGATCGCGATGGCGAGGAAGGCGCAGCAGCTCGCCCCGGCCCATGCCGCCGAGGCAATCGAGGATCCACCAGGCGAGCGGCAGGACGACAATCGGCGTGAAAAGATCGACCAGCTCCTGGGCAGTGAACCCTTGCGGTGGCCCGACCGGGGCCTTGAGGACCGGCGGGACGAGCGAGGAAGAACGCCAGCGCCGCCGCGTAGGCGAGGATCGCGACCGGCAGGGGATCGCGATTGCCGGGCCTCGTCGACGTCCTCGTCCATCGACCGCGGCCCGAGCGGCTAGCCCCGGGCGGTCGTCTTGCGCTCGATGAGCGCGATCGCGTCGCGGAGCCGGCTGAGCGTCTCGGCGTCGACCGCGTCGGACTCGAGGTACGGCCCGAGCCGCTCCATGATGTCCGCGACCAGCCCCAGGAAGACGCCCTGCGTCGGCCACGAAGAACTGCGGCTCGTTGTTGTAGCGGACCAGCGTCAGGCGGCCCTGCAGCACGCGCCGCTCCTCGACGTGGGCGACCTGCGTCGCGAAGTTGTGGCCCTGGATGCCGTCGGGGTTGTTCAGGAAGTTCAGCGCGTTGTCGATCGCCAGGCCGAAGCGGGCGCGCCACGCGACGAGCCGCTCGTGGACCTCGGACGGGATGCGGACCTCGGCGACCTCGTCGAAGACCTCCGGCGCCACCGTCAGCAGCCCGACCAGCGTCGTCCCCGCTCGCGGGCCGAGCATGACCTGGAGGCTGCGCTCGAGCGTGAAGACCTCGGAGTCGAAGCGCGGGCTGGTGATCGACGTCGGTCAGGAGGTCCTCGATGTTGTCGAGCGCCCCGGGCTCGGCGACCGCGTTCGCGAGGTGGAGGATCTCCTCCTTGAACAGGAACTTCTCTTCGTGGTCGAGCATGGCGTGGATCGTAGCACTCGGGTTCGCTGGGTCCCGGCAGTGGTGCCCGACAGACCACGAATCGCCACCCAAGGTCGATCTGACGGCTCGTGGCCGGTGCGCCGGCGCCAATTCGTGGCTCGCGCGACCACATCCGGCCGGCTGGCGAGCAGGGGCTAGCGCTTCGAACCCGATTCGTGGCTTGTCAGACCACGCGCAAAAAGGATCGGCCCCGGGCTTGCGCCACGGGGCCGATCGATCCTCCTCCCGATGGGTGCTTATGGATAGAGGCCGCGCATCGAGGTCGCGTCGGCGACCCGCTGGACCGCCAGCAGGTAGGCCGCGGTCCGCATGTCGACCTGGTCGCGGCGGGCGATCGCCAGCGTCTCCTGGAACGCCTTGACCATGATCTCCTTGAGCTTGGCGTTGACGACCGTCTCGCTCCAGTGGTCGCGGTTCAGGTCCTGGACCCACTCGAAGTAGCTGACGGTCACGCCGCCGGCGTTGCAGAGGATGTCCGGGATCATGAACTTCCAGTCCTTGAAGAGGATCTGGTCGGCCTCGGGCGTCGTCGGGCCGTTCGCCGCCTCGGCGATGATCTTCGCCTTGATGTTGCCGGCGTTGCGGGCCGTGATCTGGTTCTCGAGGGCCGCCGGGATGAGGATGTCGCAGTCGACCTCCAGGACCTCGGCGTTCGTGATGTCGATCGAGCCCGGGAAGCCCTGGACCGTGCCGTGCTCCTTCTTCCAGGCGATCACCCGGTGGATGTCGAGGCCGTCGGCGTTGTGGATGCCGCCGGTCGAGATCGGAGACCGCGACGACCGTCGAGCCCTCCTCGCTGATCAGCTTCGCGGCGATCGAGCCGGCGTTGCCGAAGCCCTGGATCGAGACCCGGGCCTTGTCGAGGTCGATGCCCGTGGTGGCGGGCCGCCTCGATGATGCAGTAGACGCGTGCCGCGGGCGGTCGCCTCGTTGCGGCCCTCAGAGCCGCCCAAGCGAGATCGGCTTGCCGGTGACGACGCCCGGGACCGTATGCCCGACGTGCATCGAGTACGTGTCCATCATCCAGGCCATGATCTGGGCGTTCGTGTTGACGTCCGGGGCCGGGATGTCCTTCTCGGGGCCGATGAGGACCTCGATCTCGGTGAAGAAGCGGCGGGTCAGCGCCTCGAGCTCCTTCTGCTGAGCTTCTTGGGATCGACGATCACGCCGCCCTTGCCGCCGCCGTACGGGATGCCGACGACCGCGCACTTCCAGGTCATCCACATCGCGAGGGCCTTGACCTCGTCGAGCGACACGTCCTGGTGGTAGCGGATGCCGCCCTTGGCCGGGCCGCGGCCGAGGTTGTGCTGGACGCGGTAGCCGGTGATAGACCTGGACCGACCCGTCGTCCATCTTCACCGGGAAGTGGACGATCAGCTCGCGGCGCGGCTCGCGCAGGACGCGGCGCAGGCCGGGGTCGAGGTTGAGCCGCTCGGCGGCCAGGTCGAACTGCTGCTGCGCGACCTGCCAGGGATTGATCTCGGCCGCGACTTGCTCGGTGGTCATGGGATGGAGCTGGACCTCTCTGGGCGCCTGCAGCCGCGGGTTGGCGGCCGAGCCGGCGCGTTGACGGATCGTCTCCCGGACGGCCCCACGGAGCGCGTCCCGGCGATCCGGCCAGGACGTGCGATGTCGATATGAAAGCGACGGGAGTATAGCCGCCGTGACGGCTCTCCGCCTCGGCGCTGCGACCGTATCGCAAGCGTCGCCGCTACCGTCCGCAATCGTTCGTACCGGCCCCGCGCGGACCTCCGGACGCTTGCCCGGGCGAGCCGCGGGCGCGCCTCCAGCCCCGCTCAGCGCGAGTAGAGCACCGCCGCACCGAGGCAGCCGGGACCGGGTGGGGCCCCACCGACGCCCCACGATCTGCGTCTGGACGATCGCCGGATCGATCCCCGCGCGGCGGATGACCTCAGCCCGGAACTCGTCGACGTCGGGGGCCATCGTGTGCAGGATCGAGAGCCGCTCGATCGGCCGGGCGCAGATCAGCTCGATGCAGCGCTCGCGCGATTTCGCCCGCGTCCGGGAGCTTGTCGGCCGTCTCCACGACGCCGGCCTCGACCGCGATGATCGGCTTGACCGAGAGCAGCGTCCCGATCGCCGCCTGGGCGCCGCTGATCCGGCCGCCCTTCTTCAGGTACTCGAGCGTCTCGAGCGAGACGTACATCCGGAGGTCGGTCGCCCGGTCGTTGAGGACGCGGGCGATCTCCTCGGCCGACACGCCCAGCTTCGCCATCTCGAGGCCCAGGTAGCAGAGAGGATCCCCTCGGCCATCGAGGCGCCCTGCGAGTCGACGAGGTGGATCTCCTTGTCGGGGAGGAGGCCCTTCGCGACCTCGGCGCTCTTCATCGCCCCCGACAGCAGCGGCGAGACGTGGATCGAGACGATGGCGTCGGCGCCCTCGGCGAAGAGCCGCTCGTAGACCTCCTTGAACTCGCCCGAGGCTGGCGGCCGCGTCTTGGGCCACGGTGCGCCCGGGGCGGTCATCCGCTCCCAGAACTCGGCCGTCGAGAGGTCCTCGCCGGCGCGGAACGACTCGTCCCCGAACGCGTCACCGACAAAGGCGACGATCGCGATGCCGTCCGCCTTGGCCTGGGCCGGATCCAGGTCCGAGGCCGAGATCGGTCACGAAGGCGACACGGGCCACAGCTTCCCTCCTCCCGACCCCCGGCACTCCCTGCCGCCGATGATACGGGGCCTTGCGCCAGCGCCGAACGTCCGTCTGGCAGGGCGTGGACCGAGGCCCCGAAAGATTGCCGCGAAAGGCCTGGCCGATCGCCCCTACGCCAGTGGAGGCCCGCGCGCGTTGGTTTTCAGGCATTGCGCCGTCCGGGCGGCGCGAGTATTAGGTGGGGCGGCAGGAGTTGCCCAGGACGCCTTCACCATAGGCCTGGCCCGTTGGTCCGTCTCCGACGGCCACGGCTTCTCGTCGGCGCGCCGCGATCAGGCGATTGGATCACCTCCGCCTGGAGTTCCCGCCGGCGACCGGGAGTCCCCACTCGCTGTAGAGAACCGTTCAGGCGTCGGCGACGTTTGTCATCGCAGTCACTGCCGCGCCAGGCGCCCTCAAGCCCAGCTTTGCTTCCGTGGACGTCGATTGCCCAGCGAACACGCCGGGCGCGGTACAAATCTCCCGCAGCCTGGCTGCTGTCGGACGTCCGTTAATCGCGGCGACTAGCGACTGCCCCCTGCATCTTTCGGTGAGCACCTCGCGAGGGGAGGCGACCTATCACGAGGCGTGCCCCATCACTTGCACGAGGAGCCGCCGCGAAGGCGTGATCGGCTGCTACAGGCAAGGCGGACCGATCCAGCGCGAAGTCTCCCAGACGATGGACGCGAACGCCGGCACCTCCTCCACGTTTCAAGCGCGATTGAAGGATCGTCAGACGCGGCCCCAAAGGGTTCTTGTCAGCGTAGACAAGCTGGGAATCTGAGCGCGCTGCCGCAGTGCGATATCAAAGCCTCCTGTACCATCAGGGCGTGCTGAAGCGAGCACCTTCAGATCCTCGAGCTGTTCAGGCTGAGGCGATCCGCTTGGGTCACCTCAGGTTCCGGAGGGTCGCGAAACTGGTTGGCTGGCGTCATAGTTCGCAATCGAGCTCAACAACGGCTGGCCTCGTGCGCCGCGTCGCTCATCGTCCATCGAAGAACGGGTACTCGCTGTTGACCCGTCAAAGAACTCCTGGGATCGACGTCACCAGAGTCGTCCTGTTAGATGAAGTCCATCGATCTCGCTGGGTTGTTTTTCCCTCGGCCACCCCTGCTTCCCGCCGCCCTTACGGCCTCGGCAGAGCCAGCTCAAGGCTTCAACACTTTAAAGTTCAGGCGTGCACGGATCATCGAGTTCAGCACCGAATGCCCTCAATGAAGTGGCTCCGGCGGATCGAGCGCCGTGCGCAGGTGCAAAAGATCGTCTGCCGAATCGCTGCAGCCGAAGGGTCGCGCCTCAGTTGCGCGACGGGCAGGATGTCGGAAGCGCTCCGCGACATTGCTGTGAAAGCGTGAAGGCAGCTATTGCGGTCGAACGGAAGGGCACGACCCTCCAGATCTGCGATGACGAGAGGCGGCGGCTGAGGCGATCCAGGGCGGCTCTGGCGGCGGCGGGAAGACTTCCCGATGGATCAGGTCGTGGAGAGCCGTGAAACGCGGACCGGGCTGGCGCCGGGATCCTGATCCGCCGGATGATCAGAACTCCACCCACAGTTGATCCTTTAAGGGGCGACTCACGGTGCGGCAGTGAATCGAAACTGCGATCGGATAGACCAAATACCATCTGAAGCCGTGGCGCGTCCGGCGGCGACGTCATCGACGAGAACAGCTCGTTGCCTCAGCGTAAGGCACCGAAGCTCGTGGAAACCAATAGCTGCGACGCGCCACCGCGGTCAGGTCGAAGGCGCGGTTCAGAAGAATTCGTCCATCGTTTGGCCGGCGACTCTGAGGCTGGAAACTCATGGTGTTCATGACAGCTCGGCGTCACGGGCTGGGTTCCTTCGATGGCGCAATCGCCCCAGAAACATCTGCACGACAGGGTCGGCACGCAACCTGTGCCTGCAGCGTCCCTCAGTTCATCCTCGCTGTCGCTTCCCTCGAGCCGTTCGCCGACAGCCAGGAACACTGCCACCGTGGACGAGGTTGAACGCGTAGTCGGCTGTAGTCGACCATTGGGACCGATAATCGCCGGGGTTTCATTCTCTTAACAACTTCGCCGGTTCCTGAGCGTAACGCCATGCCGCATCGAGGCATCGTTACCTTCGTGGCGGCAGCTTCGACACTCCGTGGACGACAAAACCCTCTGCCAACGATACCGGTCGAAGAAGAGCTTGCTCCGGCGCGTCCACGCTTTACCCTCAGCCACCGGCGGGGGCGTACGCTTTCTGCAGAACGGGCGACGACTGAAAAGCCAGGACACGACAGAGTTAAATCAAGGCATATGCACGGTCAGAACTTTCCTGCCTCACCTTTCGGCTTCGAGGCGAGAGTTGAGACACGGCCAGATTTCCAAGTTCTTTCCACCCCGACGCGCGCTTGGCATCGCGCCAGCACCTGGGGGTTGGAAGCCTCGGGAATTCGAGATACGCCGCTGTTCCGTTTCAATCGCGGACGTAAACACGCGATCGCGCGTGTCAGTCACTACGCGAAATGTTGATCAATGCGGCCCGGTCAGGTCGGCCTCGCCCACGTGGGCGGGGAAACTTATCCACCTGTTTAAAATCCTACGACGGCCCTAACACCTCACACCAGCATGATCAGAATCCTCACTTTTACAAGTGACCGATCTATATAGCTAAATCAGGCACGGCTTGAGATGATTGGATTCTCATGATCCGAAACGCTGCGGCGACCATGACCGAAACTCGATCGTCACGCCAGCCGCACGACCTACTCTGAATGCACGGATCTGTTGGTGGCGGCCATCCACCTGGCATGGCAGTCTTAGTGCCCATCAGGACTCAGTGAGGTTCAGTAGTTCGGGACAGGAACACTTCAACAGCAACCCACGTAGACTGGGCACACCATAAGTGTTTGTAAGGCTGCGAACTGGTGCCTTTGGGCACCACCAAGCAGAGTGTCTCTCCACATTGACGTCGCATTCGTGAACCCTATGCAGAGGCACGGAAGCCTAGGCGTGAAGTACAGCAACGAGAATCCACGAGGGTCACAAGTCAAGCCTCAGGTTCCTACTTTGTTCTACAACCACAGATCAGTCAGTTTCAAGAGAGTCCCAGGCCTCTTCTGGAGACTGACCAGAGGTCGACACGATCAACCCAAACCTCTGCAGGGATGCCACCTGGAGAGGAGAGTCCCCACTGAGACGGTGGACTCAAATCCGCGGGACCCACAGCGGTCGCCACCGGGCGACCAGGAAGAGATCTTTGACCACCTCTGCAGCGTTAGCGCCAGGCGATGATCAGTTTCAACGTTTTATCCGCGACACGCCATCGGCGCTATTACCTCTGTTTGACTCACTTGGCGCTTCTGAGCGCTTTTCGGCCGCCGCTGGAAGATTATATCTCGAATCGGACAGTATTACCAGCCAGTTATCTGGGTGGAACTTTCGGTAAGTGAACGACGCTGGGATCAGCCTATAGATTCCCAGCAGGACCTGGGGTGGTGGAATCAAGTATGAGCTGAGACTACCGCCATTAGGAACCGCCTGCCTGAGATGGATCTCTTTGTCAACCGCGGCAGAAGCATTTGGTGGCAGACTGGCTGGGAGGCAAGCCACGCAAGGGGCTTCTGGCTCAGGGCGAGGCAGCGGTTGCAGGCGCAGTGGACAGCTCGGCCGTTCTCAGGGCAAGTCCGAGCCTGGAACCCGAGGGAGTTCCACGCATTGATAAACACTCCTAATCGCGCCCAGATTGCAGTAAACGCCTTTTTGTTGGCAGAATGCCGTTAGCCTGAAGGCAGAGGATTTCACTTGTCCCGTTCGCTGAACGTGCGCACCTTTTGATCGAGCTGCGTCAGGCCAGCCGGAAGCGCTGGACGACGTGTTCTAGGAACCACCGAGGCGTTCCAGTCGCGTCGTGGGCCCCCGACGTTGCGCTCACTGGCGCCGACTTTTCGTCGATTGGCGAGGCGAAAGAGACAGCCCCCAAAGGCCACGTCAGCCGACCGCGCCAACTGCAACTCGGGTCGAGACGGACCGACGGGGCGGCGTCGAGGTCGGCCAGCATCAGGAACAGCGCGAAAGAACAGCTTCCAGGCGCCTTGGCCGGCTCCAAGCGTCGTCACGGGTGCGAAGTCACCTCAAGCGACCCGCCGGGCGTAGCCAGGATCCGTTCGAATGCCTGAGCACGATTTTTGGCCACGTCGGCGTCAGAAGTCCGTCTGGCTGTGGTAGAGCTCGTCGAGGGCCCGCGCGTCGACCTGCCGCGCGTCCCCGCTGCCGGTCCGTGAAGAGACGCAGCAACTGCGCGCGATCTCACCGCTCCGGCTCGTGGAATGGATCGTCAGCGAGCTCATCACCGTCATCCCGCCACGCGAGCCTCGTCGGCGTCGAGGTGTCTGCGGTGTATAACATGTTGGCTCAGAACTCAAGCGATCTATGCCCAGTCCGCTTCCCCGGCGATGCGCTCGATGTACGTGCTGCTCCGCACCAGGCGGTATCGCGGTTTCTGCGCGACGCGTCAGGGCGGTGCCGGCCTGTAGGCGAGGATGAACAGATCGCGTAGCTCGTCCCGTGGATCGAACTGCTCGATGACCACCGCAGGCGTGGGTGTTGAATACATGCTCCTTGGGATCGGCAGACAGTTCAGATGCGCTTCCGGCCCGGTTAAAGGCGCAGCAACGATCGCCGAGGTCATTCGGCACGAGTGTCGGTCAGACAGCGGCCACGCCCCATCCTGAGACGGGCGCTCGCCGAAGTAGAGAACCGCTGGGGTGATCCGTCAGAGTGACCGCATCGGCAGTCAGTCGGTGCCAGCGGATCGGTCGGTGCGATCTGCGCAGAAGTGGTGCGTCGGCGGCGGATAGCACGAAACGCAGATCCCGGCCCCGCCGCTGCACCGCGCGCAGTTGGGCTTCCAGGCGCGGCGCACGCTGGTACTCGGCACGCGATGACGTGATCGACCCACCTTGCGCCAGCCGCTGTAACGATCGCGTCTGAGCCGTCATCTCAGGCTCTGGCTGGCACAGCACCATCATCAAAGGCTCCCTCCTCTTGCATCGCGATCGTTCCGACGGCTCGGTAAGCGACGGCGCAACGCGCCGCGAAAATCCTGTACCGGTGAAGCCTCGCCCAGCGATACCATCGTAGCTTTCCGCGCGCGCGGACGGTACCACCATGTCTCGGCCAGAAGCCCGATGGGCTGGACACACGCGGGCATAGGCGACGAGGCCCGACCACGCAGACGACGCAGTGGCCGGGGTCGGCCACCCCACACTCACGCATCGCGCTCAGGCGTCCGGAGTGGCGGAGGCCGTCTCTGACCAGCCCCGACAGCGGATTGTCCCGCGGCGCTCGGCTTTTCCAACTGAAACGCTTCTACCGCTCGTGTTCGAGCGGCTAACGAGGGACCGATCCTCTCGATGCCACGGCGCGCCAGGGCCTCGGCTGCCCCAGGTCCGACGTGTGGCGGTGTCTGCTCAGCGGCCATTTCGGACCTCAATCGACGCGTCGAACGCTCGACGCACTCCACCTTTCAATATGACATGCGGGTCCCATGCTGTCAAGGGTTTTACGCGTAATTAAGCACGTATTAAACCACGCGGGTTATTTTCCCAACCACCACGCTTTGCTGTCCATAACTCGCAGTTGTGTGTTAGTTTTTCCCGACCATTCGTCAGCGATTCGGCGAACTTCGGTCGTTCAGTTCAGAATGCTGCCGGGCGAGCTATCCGCCGCCACATCCGCGAGCAGCAACGAAAGATGAGCACGGCTTTTACCTTTTTGGCCCCAGCACCGCCCTGTGCGCCGGCGTTTCTGTTTCGGTTTCTGAAATAGCAGCCGACTACGCTGGTCAGCTGAAACATGCGTGGTTCGCAAGTAAATCGCGAGAAATTGTTCGGTGGCGCTTTCCAGAGAGACTCCACCAACGGCGCGGTGAACTGCTGCACCGCGTCGATCCGGGCGCAGTAAGCAACCGACAATCCCGACACAAAAGCGAGCCAACTCCCGAACCGGGACGGAGTGATTGCCGGAAGAACGGTGGATCAGATGCACTCGACGTGCGGACGACACCGGGTTCGCCGCGATTCCACTCGGTCTCCGCCGCCGCTCCCGCTGGCGCTTGGCGATCGACGCGCGCCTCCGCGTCGGCGCCGGTTCGACGCCGGAACCACGGCTTACCAGCGCGTGAGCGCCGGGCCAGACCCTGCCTAGAACACCACTTGTCCTGGTCTTGCCTGCCTCGAAGACTGATATTACCCAATCGCGTCACGCCGCACGTCAGGCGCCAGCCCTCCACGGTCCGCCGCACCACGACAGCGTCCCCGGGCACACCGACGACAACCGCCGGAAGCCGGACCCCGACGGCAATACCTCATCGCCGACGGGTTTCGCCACTGACCGGCGTCGGCATCGGTCGGCATTCCCGCCGTCTTCAGACGGAGTCTGGCGACGATCCTCCGCCACCATGGGGCGGCCCCCGGTCAGTGGCCGCAAGGGCATGACTCACTTGCTCCAGCGGCGCGGCGCGATCACCGGCAGAACGCCGCACTGAGAAATAAACTCGAGAAGAGTCTGATGCTGCGGCGACCCGCGGCGGGCAAGAGTGCGGAAACGGCGGCGGTCGACGACGGGACGGATGGGCTCCATCAGATCGATCAGGAAGCAGTCGCCAGGTTCGCTGAGGCAACGATGTGGGCACTTCAGGCCCAGATTCCGAGCCGATCACTCGCCGCAGTATGCTCCCCGCTTCGAGGATCGCGTAAGGAGTAGTTTGGGGATCTCGCGTTCGCAGGGTTTGCGGCTGATCGGCTGTATCGGTCAGGGCGAGGATTAAAGCTGCCGAGCGGAAATCCCAAGCCAGTGGGCCGGGACGCGGGCGGCTTCGGCCTTTGCGAAGCGCACAGACACCAGGTGCTGGGACGATCCAGTAGTGCGGCCGCCAGGCATCAGCTTCAGCGGCGGACTCGGCGCAGTCGCTGACATCGCGACGGCGTTCGAGCCGTCGCTTTTCACCATCGTCCCAATGGTCTCGTCATTGGCATCGGCGGCGGCCGCGCCAGGGTCTCCGACGCTGTGCGGCGATCTCGGCGATCGGCGGCGAAGACGATCGAGCTTACGACCTCGGTGTCGGCGCCTGGGCCTGCGCCCGCAGCGGGGCTTCCGGCCGGTCGGATCAAGCGGGCGGGCGCCAACCAGCCGTCACCGTCCTGTTCGGACTAGCCCGCGCCCGTCAAACCCAGCCAGCCGGATCGCATCGAGGGTGATCGTCAGTGTGGCGGGGACGACCTTGAAACCGCGAGCCAGCCGGTCGCGCGGTGCACCAGCGCCTCGCGGCGAGTCACGGCCCACACCGTCGGACACACAGGCCGGCCGTGAACGCCGGAACGTCAGGCTTCGCCACGGCAGAAGGACGAAGTTGCGCAGCGGGTGAAGGTCAGCGCTGGCCGTCCGCGTAACGCGACCAAGACCGACACCTGACGGCGCATGCGGAACTTACCTCAATGTGCCACCCACGGGCCAATTCCACCGGCCGCTGGGGTTCAAAGTGCGTGATCAAACTTATCGATCAGAGCTGGCCGCAGACGCTCATCGCGTCGGGGAGGCAACTTCAGACCCGCACGAACGCGCTCAGTTTGTGAGCACGGGTCAAGCTCCGCGCCGTCCTGGCGCGGCCAACGTTTGACGCGGCGATCCCAGGAGCGATCGGGTTGACGCGGAAGGGCCATCACGCCCGAAGCGCACCTCGAATTCGCCGACGCGCACAGTAGTCGACAGAGTGCCATCCTGGCAGACTTCAGTCGTTCACCAGCATCGAAGCGCGAGCTGAGTCAGCGTCGTCCGACGCGGAAGCGATGTGGCGTCGAGGAGGTGCCTCACCGAATATCGCACGAGGCCCTGTTAGTCCGCGCTGAAATCCGCCGGCGCGTCGGAAGCGCCACGGACCGTTGGCTGACGGTCATTTTGCGCGGCCCAGTCGAGCCCGGACGCAGCCATCGCCGCCTGGCCCCTCGGCATCGGCATCGGCGGCATCATCCGCCATCGCCCGCTGAGGTGGCAGCGAGGTCGCCCAATCCCAATGCCCAGATCCTCCGTCCGAAAGGACGGCTTGATCTGCGAGCGCCAGAACCATCGACACAGCGGTATTTGGCGACGTCCCACGCATCGGCCCTCCGCCCTTGACGTGAGACGAAGCTTCCGCAGCGGATTTGGTCGCCAGAGTGGGCGCCCACAGGCGGTCGCCATGGGGATGGACGCCGCATCCGTCGGGTGCGAGGATGACCCTGGGACGTCCAGCGAACGGATGCCCCGATCGATCCACGGTACAGGAACAGGCGCGACAGCTGCTGTCCCGTATCCGACGGTACATGTCGGACAGCGTCGCCCCTGCACGCATCAGCAGGAAGCAACCGACGTTCGCCCGCGGGACGAGCCGGCTTTGACCCATTGTTGGACCGCCGCGGCGTGACGCTGCGTAGCTGTGGGGCGGGCGGCACTCAGCGAAGGTCCGTGTAAGCTCTCGCGCGTCCTTCATCAGGGAGGCTATCCACTGCCGGTGCGTTTGACCCCTCGCCCAGTCGGGGTTGGAGGTTTCTCTGGGTAGAGACCAGAAGCGCCGGTCTGGATTAGCCCCCGATCCTCGGAGATCCACCAGTCGTGCCCCGTTCTCGCCGAAGTCCCGCTCACTGAGTCGACGGCGTGAGCGCGCCCTCAAACGCCCTTTGTCATCAGCCCGGCGTAGGGCTACTCCTCGAGCGCCGCAGCGAGAAATGCCCCGGACCAGCGGGGACGTCCTGCACGCCACCGGGAATTGGCGGCGTGGCGGCAGGGAGTGACCAGGCTCATCCCCGAGGAGCATACGACCTTGGCCTGGATCCGCGGGCCATAATTGCTCTGTGTCGGCGGTCACGCCGGGATAGTCGGACTGCGGGTCACCTCGCCGCCTGGCCTATCACGCAGAAGCATAAGTGGGGTCGCTTCCTCGCGACCGGCGACCCGGGGCCGGGCTCCGACGCGACGCCGTTTTGCGGCCGGGACGATCCTCATTGGTGGGCGGAGAGTACGGTTGTACGCCGACGCCCCGTCAGCTCCGACCACCTGCGCTGCGGGCCGCACGGCTCACTACGAGGCTCTACCGGCACTAAGAGGGATCTTTGTGCGGGGCAGAAGTGCCCGCCTCGTCCAGGAAGCCACCATTACGCCGCCTTCCGTCAGGGCGACGTACGCAGTGTGCGGCGGGGAGACCACCACTGGGCAGGAGCAACAGCCAGCGGCG
>ERZ1370068.953-contig-10871_pt1 | contig 32555 bp, 57 predicted proteins | sample MGYA00561227_ERZ1370068 | MGnify/ENA primary metagenome ERZ1370068 (study PRJEB38410, sample SAMEA6850437) | metagenome | study: Metagenomic assessment of the ecological functions of the soil: analysis of the soil microbiota associated with the...
TTGCATACAGCTTCTCCTTCGTTGCCAGTGCATAAAGCGGTAGATCAGATGATCTACCACTGGAACGCTGTGGCGTGGCTCTACATCAACCGCTTGCGTTCGTTCGAAGGCGCGATCCCGAGGGATTCGCGGTACTTGGCGACGGTGCGGCGAGCCACCTGAATGCCTTGTGCCTCCAGTAAACCAGCGATCTTGCTGTCACCAACGGCTTTTTCTGATTTTCCGCGGCAACCAGTTTTTTGATGATCGCGCGGATCGCCGTGGACGAGCATTCGCCGCCTTCGGAGGTGCTGACGTGACTGGAGAAAAAGTATTTCAGTTCATAGATGCCCCGGGGTGTGCATGACCTCTGGGTGGTCACCCGTGAAATCAAATGACTCATGCATGCCGACCGCTTCGGCGATGTCATGCAGGACCAACGGCTTCATGGCTTCGTCGCCATATTCGAGGAAACCGCGCTGATGCTCGACGATCTTGGGTGGCAACCTTCATCAGGGGTTTCCATTGCGGCTTTGCAGGCTCTTACGATGAACCAGCGAGCCTCCTGCAACTGATTGCGCATGAAAGTGTTGTCGGCGCTGGTGTCGGCGCGGCGGACAAACCGGCGTACTGGGCGTTGACCCGCAGCCGTGGCACCGACTCCTGATTGAGCTCCACCAGCCAGCGCTCGTTGTCCTTGCGCACGATAACGTCGGGAACGACATACTCGGCTTCGGTGGACTCGATCTGCGAGCCCGGGCGCGGGTTGAGGCTCTGACCAGTTCGATGACCTGGCGCAGTTCATCTTCCTTGAGCTTCATGCGGCGCATCAGCTGGCTAGTAGTCGCGGCTGCCAAGCAAGTCGATGTAGTCGCTGACCAGGCGCTTGGCCTCGGCCAGCCAAGGGGTCTTGGCGGGTAGCTGACGCAATTGCAGCAGCAGGCATTCGCCCAGGTTGCGGCGCGATGCCGGCGGGCTCGAATTGCTGGATGCGGTGCAGGACTTGCCGATTTCGTCCAGTTCGATGTCCAGTTCCGGATCGAAGGCTTCGAGGATTTCCTCGAGGGTTTCGTCCAGGTAGCCCTGATTGTTGATGCAGTCGATCAGGGTCACGGCGATCAGGCGATCGGTGTCGGACATAGGCGCCAGGTTCAGTTGCCACAGCAAGTGGCTTTGCAGGCTCGCCGGCCGAGGTGCGGGTGGTGGAAGTCCCACTCGTCGTCATCGTTGCTGGGCAGGGCTGCTGGCGCTGGTCTGGTAAACGTCTTCCCACGCGGTGTCGACAGGGAGTTCGTTGAGCTGCGCTCGTTCCAGTCACCCTCCTCGAGGTTATCAACCGTCGGGGCGGTTTCCTGGTAGGAGGGTTCCCGAATGTCGGTGTTGGGTTTCTGTTCGGCGTTGTCGGCCAAGGGGTCGGCGTTGTCGAAGTCGTCGCCTTCTTCCTGGCGTTCGAGCATCGGATTGACTCCAGGGCCTCCCTGGATTTCCTGTTGCAGGTCCAGGGTCGACAATTGGAGCAGGCGGATGGCCTCGTTGCAGCTGCGGTGTCATCGTCAGCTGCTGGCCCATTCTCAAGACTAGCGATGGTTTCATGGCAGGGGCTTAACACCTTATTCGCCGGCGCACATGCGCCATCCACTACAGGGCGCCGGGGCGCCAAACATAAGCAAATTATATGCCTGAAACTGCAGCGTTTGCCTAGAGCGCGTGTAACAATAAAAAGATGTTGATTTTTTATCGAGACAAGCGCCCGGCGAACCAGCGTCCCGGGCACCTCAGGTACGTCTTACAAGGCGGAACTCATGGCCCAGATACACTTCCTTCACCAGGTCGTTGGCCAGGATGGTTCTGCTGCCGCCTTCGGCGATCAGTTGGCCGTCGTTGACGATGTAGGCGGTTTCCGCAGATATCCAGGCGTCTCACGAACGTTGTGGTCGGTGATCAGCACGCCGATGCCGCGTTGGCCTTGAGGTGGCGAATGATCTGCTTGATGTCGCCGACCGAAATCGGGTCGACGCCGGCGAAGGGTTCGTCGAGCAGGATGAAGTTCGGGTTGCTGCCAGCGCGCGGGCGATTTCCACGCGACGGCGCTCGCCACCGGACAGGCTCATGCCCGAGGTTGTCGGCGGATGGGCTGATGTGGAATTCCTGCAGCAGGCTTGCCAGCTCCTCGCGCCGTCCGGCGCTGTCGAGTTCCTTGCGGGTCTCGAGGATCGCCAGCGATGTTGTCGGCCACCGACAGTTTGCGGAAGATCGATGCTTCCTGCGGCAGGTAGCCGATACCGAGCCTGCGCGGCCGTGCATCGGCTGGTGGCTGACGTCCAGGTCGTCGATCAGGATCGCGCCCGGATCGGCCTGCACCAGGCCGACGATCATGTAGAAGCAGGTGGTCTTGCCGGCGCCGTTCGGGCCCGAGCAGGCCGACGATCTGACCGCTGTCGATGGACAGGCTGACGTCACGCACGACCTGGCGGCTCTTGTAGCTCTTGGCCAGGATGCTGAGCTTTCAGAGTTGCCATTACTGGGCCTTTTTCTCGTCGGTTTTCTTCTTCGGCTGGATCACCATGTCGATACGCGGACGCGACTCGGTCACCTTGCTACCGGTGGCGCGACCGGCGCTGGCCAGCTTCTTCTCGGTGTCGTAGACGATTTTCTCGCCCTGGGTGGTGTTGTTGTCCTTTGTCGATGACTTTGGCCTTGTCGATCAGCACCGACGCGATTTTGCGTTGCGTGGTACTGGATGGTCACACCCCAGCCCTGGACGGGTTTGGTGTCGCCTGCCGTTTGCAGTTGCTCGAAGTAGGCCAGGTTGCCCACCGAGGTCACCACGTCGATGTCGCCATTCGGGGTGCGGGTCATGGTCACCTTGTTGCCGGTAACCTTCATCGAACCCTGGGCGATGATCACGTCACCGGTATAGGTGGCAATACCTGTTGCTTGTCGTCCAGTTGGGCATCGTCGGCCTGAATGCGGATAGGCTGCTGTTGATCTTCCGGCAGAGCCCAGGCGCTCACGCTTCCCAGTGCTGCGCCCAGACTGAGCAAAATCGGGAGGGTTTTAACGAGCCTCATACTGTCCTCTTTACGTTCGATAGCAGGTGTATCCTGCTTTCTTTCAAATACGCTTTCATTCCGTTGCCAGTCGATACACCGCCAGCGCCGTCGATTCTAACGTCTTGCTCGGTCTGCGCATATTGCTGCTGCGGGAACACAGTCATGCGGGTGCTGGTGATCAGGGTCTTAGCGGTTTTTCTCGTCGAAGCGCGTGATGCGCACGTCATCGATCAGCTCGACCTGTGTGCCATCAGGCTGACCTCGCCGTGCAGGCTCTGACGTGCCACGGGAATTCAGTGCCGCGGAACACGTTCAGGTCGTGGTTGGTCAGCAATGTCACCTCGGTCGCTTTCAGGTGCTCGACCTTGTCGGACACCAGATCATATTGCAGCTTGCCGTCCGGCAGGAACTGCACGCTGTGGGCGTTGATGGCGTAATAGTCGATCGCGCTTTCATCGACCGGCGTTACCGGCTTGTCGAGGAAGCGTTCCGGGCTGATGTTCCAGTAGGCCAACCGCGGCGAATATCGCCGCGATGCAACTGAACATCAGGGTGTTGCGAAACTTTTTGCTCAGCATAGTCGGCTCACAGGTACGCCGCATTGGCCGCATCGAGGCGGTCCTGCGCGCAGGATCAGCTCGCAGAATTCGCGAGCGGCACTCGCCACCACGGGCGAGGGTGATGCCGTGAGGCGTGTTCACGCACGAAGCTGGCGGCATTGGCCACCGCCATGCCCACGGCCGACGCGGCGAATCACCGGCAGGTCCGGCAGGTCGTCGCCGAGGTAGGCCACCTTGTTCATAGCTCAGGTTAAACTGGGCCAAAGTTCGTCGAGCACCACCAGTTTGTCTTCGCGACCCTGATAAAGGTGCGGGATGCCGAGGTTTTGCTCGCCGCTCGACCACCGGGGTCTTGCGGCCACTGATGATGGCGGTCTGGCACGCCAGCGGCCATCAGCATCTTGATGCCCTGGCCGTCGAGTGTGTTGAACGTCTTGAATTCGCTGCCGTCTTCGAGGAAGTACAGGCGCCCGTCGGTCAGCACGCCATCGACATCGAACACCGCCAGTTTGATCTGTTTGCCGCGTTGCAGCAGGTCCGCACTCATTACATTACTCCTGCACGCAGCAAGTCGTGCATGTTCAGGGCGCCGACCGGGCGGTCTTCGCTGTCGACCACGACCAATGCGTTGATTTTATGGTCTTCCATGATTTTCAGCGCTTCGGCGGCGAGCATCTCGGCGCGCGGCGGTCTTGTCGATGAGCCGTCAGTGACCTGGTCGATGATCAGCGCTGTGGATGTCGATACTGCGGTCCAGCGTGCGGCGCAAATCACCGTCGGTGAAGATTCCGGCCAGTTTGCCGTCGGCTTCCAGAATGACGGTCATGCCCAGGCCCTTGCGGGTCATTTCCATCAAGGCATCCTGAGCAGGGTGCCGCGCTGGACCTGAGGCAGTTCCCGCCTGCGTGCATGACATTTTCCACTTTCAGCAGCAGGCGTCGGCTCCAGGCGCCACCGGGATGGGAAAAGGCGAAGTCTTCGGCGGTAAAGCCACGGGTCTTCCAGCAGCGCGACGGCGCCAGGGCGTCGCCCATGACCAGGGCGGCGGTGGTCGACGAGGTTGGTGCCAGGTTCAGCGGGCAGGCTTCGTGCTCGACGTGAAACGTTCAGGTTGACCTCGGCGGCCTTGGCCAGCGGCGGAGTCAGGGTTGCCGGTCATGCTGATCAATTGAATGCCCAGGCGCTTGATCAGCGGCAGCAGGGTCACGATTTCATTGGTGGAGCCGGAGTCCGAGAGCGCCAGAATGATGTCGTCGCGGGTGATCATGCCCATGTCGCCGTGGCTGGCTTCAGCCGGGTGCACAAAAATGCCGTGGTGCCGGTGCTGGCCAGGGTCGCGGCGATCTTGTTGCCGATGTGCCCTGACTTGCCCATGCCGACCACGACCACGCGGCCTTTGCTGGCCAGAATCATCTCGCAAGCGCGTACGAAATCTCGCGTCGATATGGGGCAGCAGGCCTTGCACGGCTTCTACCTCGAGGCGGATGGTGCGTTGTGCTGATTGAATCAGGTCGCTGGATTGGCTCATGTCAGAAATCGTATAGCCTGATGAAAGTAAGCGGCGATTATAGCGGTAATGATCGAATCCCTCACGCAAGTTCGTCGCGCATTGTCATTCCCTGTTACGCGAAACCCTTCTAAACGGGGCTTTCAACCGGTGATGCAGTTGAACATGCGCTCGGCTTTGGCCTTGGGCGCGCAGGCCTTTGCAGTGATATAGTTCCGCCGCCAGTTCGGCCTGCCCGGGAGGTATGTGGCTTCGTCAGGAAGCCAGGCGTCCGAGTGAGAGGCTGCATCGCAAGGAGTTTAGATGAGTGCCGATAACGCCTACGCGGTCGAGCTGAAGGGACTGTCCTTCAAGCGCGGTGCGCGCAGCATTTTCAATAATGTCGATATCCGTATCCCGCGCGGCAAGGTCACCGGCATCATGGGGCCTTCCGGGTGTGGCAAGACCACGCTTTTGCGTCTGATGGGCGCCCAGCTGCGGCCCACCAAGGGCGAAGTCTGGGTCAACGGTCAGAACCTCGCCAAACCGTCGTCGCAGCGACCTGTCTGATGCGCGCAAGCATATGGGCGTGCTGTTTCAGAGCGGCGCACTGTTCACCGACCTCGATGTCTTCGAGAACGTCGCCTTCCCGTTGCGGGTCCATACCGCAACTGCCGGATGAAATGATCCGCGACATCGTCCTGCTCAAGCTGCAGGCCGTGGGCTTGCGCGGTGCCATCGACCTGATGCCCGACGAGCTTTCCGGCGGCATGAAGCGCCGTGTTGCGCTGGCCCGGGCGATTGCGCCTCGACCCGCAGATCCTCATGTACGACGAGCCCTTTGTCGGCCAGGACCCCATCGCCATGGCGTTCTGGTGCGCCTGATTCGTTGCTCAACGATGCGCTGGGCATCACCAGCATCGTGGTGCTCCCACGATCTGGCCGAGACCGCGAGCATTGCCGATTACATTTATGTGGTGGGCGATGGCCAGGTATTGGGGCAGGGGACCCCGGACGAGTTGATGAACTCGGATGAACCGCGTATTCGTCAGTTCATGACCGGCGAACCCGACGGCCCGGTCCCGTACCACTTTCCAGCGACGGATTACCGCGCAGATCTTCTGGGAAGCGCTGATGCGCAGAATTTCATTGATAGAACGCGTTCGCCGCTTCGGCCAGGCCGGCATCGATGTGCTGGCGGTGTTCGGGCGTTCGAGCACTGTTCCGTTTCATGCCTTGCTCGGTCGCGGCGGCATCGGTGGCGGTTTCTGGCTGCTGGTCACAACTGCATTCGGTGGGCGTGATGTCCCTGGTGATCATTGTGGTCTCCGGGGTGTCATCGGCATGGTGCTGGCGCTGCAGGGCTTCAACATTCTTTCCAGCTATGGTTCGAGCAGGCTGTCGGGCAGATGGTTGCGCTGACGCTGCTGCGTGAACTGGGGCCGGTGGTGACCGCTTTGTTGTTCGCCGGGCGCGCCGGTTCGGCGCTGACTGCCGAAATCGGCAACATGAAGTCCACCGAGCAGTTGTCCAGCCTGGAAATGATCGGTGTCGACCCGCTCAAGCACATCATTGCGCCACGCCTGTGGGCCGGTTTCATTTCCGCCGGTGCTGGCGATGATTTTCAGCGTGGTGGGTATCTGGGGCGGCTCGTGGGTAGGCTGTCGACTGGCTGGGGGTCTACGAAGGTTCCTACTGGTCGAACATGCAGAACAGCGTGACGTTCACCGACGATGTGCTCAACGGGATCATCAAAAGCATCGTCTTCGCGTTTGTCGTGACCTGGATCGCCGTATTCCGGCTATGACTGCGAACCCACTTCCGAGGGATCAAGTCGTGCCACTACCAAGATCGTTGTATATGCCTCGTTGGCAGTGCTCGGCCTGACTTTATTCTGGACCGCCTTGATGTTTGGAGATTTCTGATGCAAACCGCACCCTGGAAATCGGTGTCGGCCTTTTTCTTGCTGGCTGGCATCCTGGCTTTGCTCTTGTTGGCGTTGCGGGTCAGTGGCCTGTCCCCGAGTCCGAGCACCGACACCTATAAACTTTACGCCTACTTCGACAATATCGCCGGTTTGACTGTCAGAGCCAAAGTGACCATGGCCGGTGTGACCATCTGGCAAGGTCACGGCCATCGATCTGGATCGCGACAGCTTTTACCGGTCGGGTGACCATGCAGCTGGAAAACGCATCGATAATCTGCCGGCGGACTCTACTGCATCTATCCTGACCGCTGGCCTGTTGGGCGAGAAGTACATCGGTATCAGCGTGGGCGGGGAAGAACGCCTGCTCAAGGATGGAGGAACCATCCATGACACGCAGTCATCGCTGGTGCTCGAAGACCTGATCGGTAAATTCCTGCTCAATACCGTTAGCAAAGAAGCTAAATGAGGAACTGTTAAATGATCTCTACCTTGCGACGTGGCCTGTTGGTAATGCTCGCGGTGTTTCCGTTGGTGTCCCACGCCGTGGCGGCGCCTTCCGCGCACGAACTGGTACAGGACACCACCAACCGTATGCTGGCCGATCTGGCGGCCAACAAAGAGAAGTACAAGCAGGACCCGCAGGACTTTTATGCGGCGCTGAACACCATCGTCGGGCCGGTTGTGGATGCCGAGGGCATTTCCAAGAGCATCATGACGGTCAAATACTCGAAGAAAGCCACGCCGGCGCAGATGAAGACCTTCGAAGAAAACTTCAAGAAGGGTCTGTTCCAGTTCTATGGCAATGCCTTGCTGGAGTACAACAACCAGGGCATCGCCGTTGATCCGGCCAAAGACGAGTCGGGCGACCGTACCAGCGTTGGCATGACCGGTCAAGGGCAGCAACGGCGCGATCTATCCTGTGTCCTACACACTGAAAAGATCAACGGCGAGTGGAAACTGCGTAACGTGATCATCAACGGCATCAACATCGGCAAGCTGTTCCGCGATCAGTTCGCCGATGCGATGCAGCGCAATGGCAACGACCTGACAAGACCATCAATGGTTGGGCCGGGGAAGTCGCCAAGGCCAAGGAAGCCAGCCGACAAGAAGCCAGAGCAGTCAGCCCAATGAGTGTGTCGGCCAGTCGCAGATGGAGCGAAGCGGGCGAGCTGCGAGCTCAGCGGCGTGCTGGACTACCGCACCGGCCCCGGCCTGCGCGAGCAGGGGCAAGGCGCTGATCAAGGCCAGCAAGGCTGCGGCACTGGTGGTCGATTGCTCGGCGGTGACCGAAGTCCAGCAGTGTCGGCTTGTCGCTGCTGCTGTGCTTCATGCGCGATGCAGCAGGCGGCCGGTGCAAGGCGCCTGAGCATCCGTGGGATGCCGGAAGACATGCGTGAAATCGCTCAGGTCAGCGAGTTGACCGAGCTGTTGGCGCACCCCTGACCGCATCTATAAAGAAGCCCCCTGTCAGAGTCCCGCTTCGCGGGGTTCGCAGGCGCGGGGCTTTTTTGTATGATGTCCGACCCGCGCGCACAGGGCGCCGATTGAGGTTGAGCATGCAGGCCGTAGAAGTGAAGAGCTTCCTTGAAGGAAAGCTGCCCGGAACTCAGGTAGAAGTCGAGGGCGAAGGCTGCAATTTCCAGCTGAACGTGATTAGCGATGAACTGGCGGCGTTGAGCCCGGTGAAGCGTCAGCAGCAGATCTATGCCCATTTGAACCCATGGATCACCGATGGCAGCATCCATGCGGTCACTATGAAATTTTTCAGCAGCGCGGCCTGGGCCGAGCGCACCTGAGCCCAAGGGCGTCGAGATTCTTATGGATAAATTGATTATTACCGGTGGCGTTCGTCTTGATGGCGAAATCCGCATCTCCGGGGCAAAGAACTCTGCCCTGCCGATCCTGGCTGCCACCTTGCTGTGCGATGGCCCGGTGACCGGTGGCCAACCTGCCGCACCTGCACGACATCACCACCATGATCGAGCTGTTCGGTCGCATGGGCATCGAGCCTGTGATCGACGAGAAACTCAGCCGTCGAAATCGACCCGCGCACCATCAAGACCCTGGTCGCTCCGTACGAACTGGTTAAAACCATGCGTGCGTCGATCCTGGTGCTGGGCCCGATGGTTGCCCGTTTCGGCGAAGCCGAAGTCGCACTGCCTGGCGGTTGCGCCATCGGTTCGCGTCCGGTTGACCTGCACATCCGCGGCCTCGAAGCCATGGGCGCGGTCATCGACGTCGAAGGCGGCTACATCAAGGCCAAGGCGCCCGAAGGCGGCTCGCGCGGCGCGCACTTCTTCTCGATACCGTCAGTGTGACCGGTACCGAAAACATCATGATGGCCGCTGCCCTGGCCAAGGGTCGCAGCGTCCTGGCAAACGCCGCGCGCGAGCCTGAAGTGGTCGACCTGGCGAACTTCCTGAACGCCATGGGTGCTAAGGTTTCCGGCGCTGGCACCGACACCATCACCATCGATGGCGTCGAGCGTCTGCACACCGACTCACTTACAAGGTGATGCCTGACCGTATCGAAACCGGCACCTACCTGGTGGCGGCTGCCGTGACCGGCGGTCGTGTGAAGGTCAAGGACACCGATCCGACCATCCTCGAAGCCGTTCTGGAGAAACTCAAGTGAGTCGGGTGCCGAAATCACCTGCGGCGAAGACTGGATCGAGCTGAACATGCACGGCAAGCGGCCAAAAGCCGTTAACGTGCGCACCGCTCCGTACCCGGCGTTCCCGACCGACATGCAGGCGCAGTTCATCCGCCTCAACGCCATTGCCGAAGGCACCGGTGCTGTGATCGAGACGATCTTCGAAAACCGCTTCATGCACGTCTACGAGCTGCACCGCATGGGCGCTAAGATCCAGGTCGAAGGCAACACTGCCATCGTCACCGGTACCGAAAACGCTCAAGGGCGCGCCAGTGATGGCCACCGACCTGCGTGCCTCGGCCAGCCTGGTGATCTTCGGCCCTGATCGCCGAAGGCGACACCCTGATCGACCGCATCTACCACATCGACCGTGGCTACGAGTGCATCGAAGAGAAACCCTGCAGATGCTGGGCGCCAAGATCCGCCGCGTTCCGGGCTAGTTCCTGCTGCATGGGCACAGGGACGTGCCCGTTGAATTTGTTGCAAGTCGAGCCGGTTTCCGGCTCGATGTGTGTCCGGCGCCATTTGCGACCGGGCATAAGAGTACCTTTGATAAGGACTGACGCTTCCCATGTTGACCATCGCACTCGTCCAAGCGGCCGCATCCTTGACGACACCCTGCCGCTTCTGGCTGAAGCGGGCATCGTGCCGACCGAGAATCCGGACAAGAGCCGCAAGCTGATCATCCCCACGACCCAGGCCGATGTACGCCTGCTGATCGTGCGTGCCACCGATGTGCCGACCTACGTCGAACATGGTGCCGCCGACCTCGGGCGTCGCCGGTAAAGATGTGCTGATGGAATATGGCGGCCAGGGCCTGTACGAGCCTCACTGGACCTGCGAATTGCCCAGTGCAAGCTGATGACCGCCGGCCGTGGTCGGGCGATGTCGAGTCCCAAGGGCCGCCTGCGCGTGGCGACCAAGTTCGTCAACGTTGCCAAGCGTTATTACGCCGAACAGGGTCGTCAGGTCGACATCATCAAGCTTTACGGCTCGATGGAGCTGGCGCCGCTGATCGGTCTGGCGGACAAGATCATCGACGTGGTCGACACCGGTAACACGCTGCGGGCCAACGGCCTGGAGCCACAGGATTTCATTGCCGCCATCAGCTCCCGGCTGATCGTCAACAAAGCTTCGATGAAAATGCAGCACGCCCGTATCCAGGCGTTGATCGACACCCTGCGCAAGGCAGTGGAGTCTCGACACCGCGGCTGATTCACCTGCGCGACGTTAAGTCGCGCCCGTCTATCCGCCTCATAGCCAGAATTCTCAGGTGCCCAAGCGGATGCGAGTGCTAAGTTAGGGCGCCTGAGTTTTTGCCATTCCTATGAGGCTCTCGCCATGACCGCACCGACTGCAATTCGCCGACTCAACGCTGCTGACCCGGATTTCGCGCATCATCTGGATCATCTGCTGAGCTGGGAAAGTGTGTCTGACGACTCGGTCAATCAGCGGGTGCTGGACATCATCAAGGCCGTGCGTGAGCGTGGCGACGCGGCACTGGTGGACTCTCACCCGCCAGTTCGATGGCCTGGACGTCGAAGTCCATGGCCGACCTGATCCTGCCGCGCGAGCGCTCTGGAACTGGCACTGACCCGTATCTCCGTAGCCGCAGCGCTGAAGCGCTGGAAGTCGCCGCGGCCCGTGCGCAGCTACCACGAGAAACAGAAGCAGGATTCCTGGAGCTACACCGAAGCCGACGGCACGGTGCTGGGCCAGAAGGTCACGCCGCTGGACCGCGCCGGTCTGTACGTGCCGGGCGGCAAGGCGTCGTACCCGTCGTCGGTGCTGATGAACGCGCATTCCGGCCAAGGTCGCCGGCGTGCACCGAAGTGGTCATGGTGGTGCCGACCCCGCGCGGTGAAATCAACGAGCTGGTGCTGGCCGCGGCCTGCATCGCCGGCGTCGACCGCGTGTTCACCATCGGCGGCGCTCAGGCGGTTGCCGCGCTTGGCTTATGGCACCGAAAGCGTGCCGAAGGTCGACAAGGTGGTCGGCCCGGGCAACATCTATGTCGCCACCGCCAAGCGCCACGTGTTTGGCCAGGTCGGCATCGACATGATCGCCGGCCCGTCCGAGATCCTCGTGGTGTGCGACGGCCAGACCGATCCGGACTGGATCGCCATGGACCTGTTCTCCCAGGCCGAGCACGACGAAGACGCCCAGGCGATTCTGGTCAGCCCCGACGCCGAGTTCCTCGACAAGGTCGCCGCCAGCATCGCCAAACTGATGCCGACCATGGAACGCGCGCGTGATCATCGAAACCTCGATCAATGGCCGTGGCGCGCTGATCAAGGTCCGCGACATGGAACAGGCCATCGAAGTCGCCAACCGCATCGCGCCGGAGCACCTCGAGTTGTCCGTCGCCGATCCGCAAGCCTGGCTGCCGCAAATCCGCCACGCCGGCGCGATCTTCATGGGCCGTCACACGTCCGAAGCCCTGGGTGATTACTGCGCCGGTCCGAACCACGTGTTGCCGACCTCCGGCACCGCGCGTTTCTCCTCGCCGCTGGGTGTGTACGACTTCCAGAAACGCTCGTCGATCATCTTCTGCTCCGAGCAGGGCGCGTCCGGAGCTGGGCAAGACCGCTTCCGTGCTGGCCCGTGGCGAGTCGCTGACCGCCCACGCCCGCAGCGCCGAATACCGCATCGTTGACGAACAGCAAGGGGAACTGAACATGAGTAAATTCTGGAGCCCGTTCGTCAAGAATCTGGTGCCTTACGTGCCGGGCGAGCAGCCGAAACTGGCAAAACTGGTGAAGCTCAACACCAACGAAAACCCGTACGGCCCATCGCCAAAAGCCTTGGCGGCGATGCAAACCGAACTGAACGACAACCTGCGCCTGTACCCGGACCCGAACAGCGATCTGCTGAAGCAGTGCGGTTGCCAAGTACTACGGCGTGCAGAGGCAATCAGGTGTTCCTCGGCAACGGTTCCGATGAAGTCCTGGCGCACATCTTCCACGGTTTGCTGCAGCACGATCAGCCGCTGCTGTTCCCGGACATCAGCTACAGCTTCTATCCGGTTTACTGCGGGTTGTACGGCATCAAGTTCGACGCGGTGCCGCTGGACGAGCAGTTCCAGATCAACCCGGCGGACTACGCCAAGCCGAACGGCGGGATCATCTTCCCCAACCCGAACGCACCGACCGGTTGCCTGTTGGCGCTGGAGGCGGTGGAGCAGATTCTCAAGGCCAGCCCGGATTCGGTGGTCGTGGTGGACGAGGCCTACATCGACTTCGGCGGCGAGACGGCAATCACGCTGGTCGACCGTTATCCGAACCTGCTGGTGACCCAGACCCTGTCCAAGTCCCGTTCGCTGGCCGGCCTGCGGGTGGGTCTGGCGGTCGGGCATCCGGACCTGATCGAGGCGCTGGAGCGGATCAAGAACAGCTTCAACTCCTATCCGCTGGATCGCATGGCGAATGTCGGCGCTGCCGCGGCGTTCGAGGATCGCGAGTATTTCGACAAGACCTGCCGGTTGGTGATCGAGAATCGCGAGAAGGTCGTTGCGCAGTTAGAGGAGAAGGGCTTTGAAGTGCTGCCATCGGCGGCGAACTTCATTTTCGCCCGTCACCCGCGGCACGATGCGGCGGGGCTTGCGGCCGAAGTTGCGCGAGCAAGGCGTGATCGTCCGGCACTTCAAGCAGGAGCGGATTGCCCAGTTCCTGCGGATCAGCATCGGCACGCCAGAGCAGAATCAGGCGCTGATCGACGGCCTGGGCGACCTGTAAACCACTGCTGACCCTTGTAGGGCGAGCAAGCTCGCTCCCACAGGAGGTTTGTCTTAGCCGCTTACTCTTCTTCTTTCTCCTTGACCGGAGCCGGCGGCGGACGCAGGCCGACTTCCGCGGTCAGCTTGAGTTCCTTGCCGTTGCGCATCACCTGGATCGCGACCTTGTCGGTCGGCTTGATCCGCGCCACCTGATTCATCGAGCGGCGGCCATCACCGGCCGGTTCGCCATCGATGGCAAGAATCACATCACCCAGTTGCAGGCCGGCCTTCTGTGCCGGACCGTCGCGGAAAATCCCCGCCACGACAATGCCCGGGCGTCCGGACAAGACCGAACGATTCGGCCAGTTCCTGGGTCAGCGGCTGCACTTCGATACCCAGCCAGCCACGAATCACCTGGCCGTGCTCGATGATCGACTTCATCACTTCCATCGCCAGCTTCACCGGGATCGCGAAACCGATGCCCTGGGAGCCGCCGGACTTGGAGAAGATCGCCGTGTTGATGCCGGTCAGGTTGCCGATGGCATCCACCAGCGCACCGCCGGAGTTGCCGGGGTTGATCGCCGCGTCGGTCTGGATGAAGTCTTCGTAGTTGTTCAGGCCCAGCTGGTTGCGCGCCGGTGGCGCTGATGATGCCCATGGTCACGGTCTGGCCGACGCCGAACGGGTTGCCGATGGCCAGCGCGACGTCGCCGATGCGGATGTTGTCGGAACGCCCGACGGTGATCGACGGCAGGTTTTTCAGGTCGATTTTCAGCACCGCGAGGTCAGTCTCCGGGTCGCTGCCGATCACCCGCGCCAGGGTTTCCCGGCCGTCCTTGAGCGCCACCACGATCTGGTCGGCGCCGCTGGTCACGTGGTTGTTGGTCAGGATGTAGCCTTCCGGGCTCATGATCACGCCGGAGCCGAGGCTCGATTCCATGCGCTTCTGCTTGGGCGAGTTATCGCCGAAGAAGCGACGGAACTGCGGATCTTCGAACAACGGATGGTTGGGTTTGTTGATGACTTTGGTGGTGTACAGGTTCACCACCGACGGCGCGGCGGTGGATACCGCGTCGGCATAGGACACCGGGCCCTGCTGCATGCTGGTGGTTTGCGGCGCTTGTTGCAGATTGACGTCGAGGCTCGGAAGCCCGACCCACTGCGGGTAACGCTGGATTATCAAGAGAGCGACAAAGCACGCCGGCCAACAGCGGCCAGCCGGAAAAACGCAGCGCCTTGAGCATTAAGCACGTCCTGAGAGAGTTGCAGGCGGTATGGAGACCGCTCATAATGACGCGCATTATACGAGGCCGCACGCGCCTCTGAACGGGATATTTAGGAGTCTTTTATGGCCGTCGCCCTGAAGCACCCTGGTCGAAGAAGCCGACCGTTACCTCAACAGCGCCAAAATCGCCGATTACTGCCCCAACGGCCTGCAGGTCGAGGGGCGGCCGCAAGTGATGCGCATTGTCAGTGGCGTCACTGCCAGCCAGGCCTTTGCTCGATGCCGCCGTGGAGGCCAATGCCGACCTGGTGCTGGTGCATCATGGCTACTTCTGGAAGGGCGAGAACCCGTGCATCACCGGCATGAAGCAGCGCCGCTTGAAGACCCTGCTCAAGCACGATATCAGCCTGTTGTCCTATCACCTGCCGCTGGATCTGCACCCGGACGTCGGCAATAACGTGCAGCTCGCGCGGCAACTCGACATCACCGTCGAAGGCCCGCTGGACCCGGACAACCTGAAGATTGTCGGCCTGGTCGGCTCGCTGAATGAGCCGATGACGCCCCGGATTTCGCCCGCCGCGTCCAGGAAGTCATGGGCCGTGAGCCGCTGTTGATCGAAGGCAGCGCGATGATCCGCCGCGTCGGCTGGTGCACCGGTGGCGGCCAGGGTTACATCGATCAGGCCATTCTGGCCGGCGTCGATCTGTACCTCAGCGGCGAGGCTTCCGAGCAAACCTTCCACAGCGCCCGGGAAAACGACATCAGCTTCATCGCCGCCGGTCACCATGCCACCGAGCGCTACGGCGTTCAGGCGCTGGGGATTATCTGGCGCCGGCGCTTTGCGCTGGAGCACATCTTCATCGATTGCCCGAATCCGATCTGACGGAACGCCACTCCCGGAGCTGGAGCGCTGCGATGCGTCGCATACGATAAGAGCCTAAACCAACAGCGTGCCAGGTTCATCGCGGGCGGCTCCCTACAGGGAGCGCGTTTGCGCCCAAACGGGCAGGCATATTCATATGCTCTTTCGATCTAGTTGGCGTCCTGATTAGAAGAGGTCGCTGTGCTAGGATTCCCCGCTCGAACACGGCCCGCTGGCCGTTCATAAGAAAGCTTTCGTGAGTAGCCATGGTCGACAAACTGACGCATCTGAAACAGCTGGAGGCGGAAAGCATCCACATCATCCGCGAGGTGGCCGCCGAGTTCGACAACCCGGTGATGCTGTACTCCATCGGTAAAGACTCCGCCGTGATGCTGCACCTGGCACGCAAGGCGTTCTATCCCGGGCAAGCTGCCGTTTCCGGCTGATGCACGTCGACACCACGCTGGAAATTCCAGGAGATGTACGAGCTTCCGCGACAAGATGGTCGCCGAGCTGGGCCTCGACCTGATCACCCACGTCAACCCGGACGGCGTCGCGCAGGACATCAACCCGTTCACCCACGGCAGTCGGCCAAGCACACCGACATCATGAAGACCGAGGGCCTGAAGCAGGCACTCGACAAGTATGGTTTCGACGCCGCTTTCGGCGGCGCCCGTCGCGATGAAGAGAAGTCCCGCGCCAAAGAGCGCGTCTACTCGTTCCGCGACAGCACAGCACCGCTGGGACCCGAAGAACCAGCGTCCCGAGCTGTGGAACGTCTACAACGCGCAAGGTCAACAAGGGCGAGTCGCATCCGCGTCTTCCCGCTGTCGAACTGGACCGAGCTGGACATCTGGCAGTACATCTACCTTGAAGGCATCCCGATCGTCCCGCTGTATCTTCGCCGCCGAGCGTGAAGTCATCGAGAAGAACGGCACGCTGATCATGATCGACGACGAGCGCATCCTCGAGCACCTGAGCGATGAAGACAAAGCGCGCATCGTCAAGAGAAAGTGCGTTTCCGTACCCTTGGCTGCTACCCGCTGACGGGCGCGGTGGAGTCCGAGGCCGACAAGCCTGCCCGGACATCATTCAGGAAATGCTCCTGACGCGAACTTCCGAGCGCCAGGGCCGTGTCATCGACCACGATGGCGCAGGCTCGATGGAAGACAGAAGAACGTCAGGAAGGTTATTTCTAAGGGGTTGTCATGTCGCACGTATCTGATTTGATCAGCGAGGACATCCTCGCCTACCTGGACCAGCACGAACGTAAAGAGCCTGCTGCGCTTCCTGACCTGCGGCAACGTCGACGACGGCAAGAGCACCCTGATCGGGCGCCTGCTGCACGACTCCAAGATGATCTACGAAGATCAGCCTGGCAGCCATTACCCGCGACTCGAGAAAGTCGGCACCACCGGCGAAGACATCGACCTGGCGCTGCTGGTCGACGGCCTGCAGGCCGAGCGCGAGCAGGGCATCACCATCGACGTCGCCTACCGCTACTTCTCCACCGCCAAGCGCAAGTTCATCATCGCCGACACCCCGGGCCATGAGCAGTACACCCGCAACATGGCCACCGGCGCGTCGACCTGCGACCTGGCGATCATCCTGGTCGACGCCCGCTACGGCGTGCAGACCCAGACCCGTCGCCACAGCTTCATCGCCTCGCTGCTGGGCATCAAGCACATCGTCGTGGCCATCAACAAGATGGACCTCAAGGACTTCGACCAGGGCGTGTTCGAGTCGATCAAGGCCGACTACCTGCAGTTCGCCGAGGCTTGAAGCTGAAGCCTACCAGCATGCACTTCGTGCCGATGTCGGCACTCAAGGGCGACAACGTGGTGAACAAGTCCGAGCGTTCGCCGTGGTACACCGGCCAGTCGCTGATGGAAATCCTCGAGACCGTGGAAGTGGCGGGCGACCGCAACTTCACCGACCTGCGTTTCCCGGTGCAGTACGTCAACCGTCCGAACCTGAACTTCCGCGGCTTCGCCGGCACGCTGGCCAGCGGCATCGTCAAGAAAGGCGACGAAGTCGTGGTGCTGCCGTCGGGCAAGAGCAGCCGCGTGAAGATCCATCGTCACCTTCGAAGGTGAGCTGGAGCACGCAGGTCCTGGTCAGGCGGTCACGCTGACCATGGAAGACGAAATCGACATCTCCCGTGGCGACCTGCTGGTGCACGCCGACAACGTGCCGCCGGTGACCGACAGCTTCGAAGCCATGCTGGTGTGGATGGCTGAAGAGCCGATGCTGCCGGGCAAGAAATACGACATCAAACGCGCCACCAGTTACGTGCCGGGCTCCATCGCCAGCATCGTCAACAAGGTCGACGTGAACACCCTGGAAGAAGGCCCGGCCAGCGCGTTGCAGCTGAACGAAATCGGCAAGGTCAAGATCGCGCTCGACGCGCCGATTGCCCTCGACGGTTACGACAGCAACCGCACCACCGGCGCGTTCATCATCATCGACCGCTTGACCAACGGCACCGTTGGCGCGGGCATGATCGTCGCCCAGCCATTGGCCCACGGCAGCAGCACGCACCACGGCAAACTGGCTCACGTCGCCACCGAAGAGCGTGCACAGCGCTTCGGCCAGCAACCGGCCACCGTGCTGTTCAGCGGCTTGTCGGGCGCGGGCAAAAGCACCCTGGCTTATGCGGTTGAACGCAAGTTGTTCGACATGGGCCGTGCGGTGTTCGTGCTCGATGGCCAGAACCTGCGTCATGACCTCAACAAAGGTCTGCCACAGGATCGCGCCGGGCGTACCGAGAACTGGCGTCGTGCCGCGCACGTTGCGCGTCAGTTCAACGAAGCCGGTCTGCTGACCCTGGCGGCGTTCGTTGCGCCGAATGCCGAAGGTCGTGAACAGGCCAAGGAACTGATCGGCAAGGAGCGTCTGCTGACGGTCTACGTCAGGCCTCGCCGACGGTCTGTGCCGAACGTGATCCGCAAGGCCTGTACGCGGCGGCCGGGGATAACATCCCGGGCGAGTCCTTCCCGTACGACGTGCCGCTGGACGCCGACCTGGTGGTCGACACCCAGTCCGCTGTCGCTGGAAGAAGGCGTCAAGCAGGTGCTGGATCTGCTGCGTGAGCGTGGTGCGATCTCAAGCAGCTTAGCTTCAAGCTGAAAAACCCGCCGATGAGTGATCATCTGGCGGGTTTTTCTGTGTCCGAACGTCATCGCGGGCAAGCCGCTCCCACAGTTGTTGAGGCGTTCGCAAACATTTGTGAAGGAGTCCCTGTGGGCTTGCCAGCGATGAGGCCAGTACAGGCACCTCAAGACTTCGCTGGATACTCGCGGTGCATCTGCTCCAGCAACGCATCCTTGTCCTGCCACAACTGATTGATCCAGCCCTGGAACTGCAGGCGGTATTCGCCATCCTGGTCGTAGTTCTTGCCGATGAACTGCGGCGGAATCTTCAGCTCTTCGAAGTGCACCACCACATCCGTCAACGTTCCCGCACAGCAAGTCCCAGAAACCCGGACGCCCGGCGGGTAGTGGATGGTCACGTTGACCGATGGACTCAAGCTGCTCGCCCATGGCATCCAGCACAAAGCGCAATGCCGCCGGCCTTGGGCTTCGAGCAGGTAGCTGAACGGGTGATTGCTGCTGCGCGTGCTTGCCTCTCGGTGAAGCGCGTGCCTTCGACGAAGTTGAAAATGCCCACCGGGTTGTTGCGAAACTTCGCGCAGGTCTTGCGGGTGGTTTCCAGGTCTTTGCCTTTCTTCTCCGGGTGCTTCTCCAGATAGGCCTCGAGGTAGCGCTTCATGAACGGAAAGCCCAGCGCCCACCAGGCCAGGCCGATCACCGGGACCCAGATCAGCTCCTGCTTGAGGAAGAACTTCAGCGGCTGAATGCGCCGGTTGAGCACGTATTGCAGCACCAGGATGTCGACCCAGCTCTGGTGGTTGCTGGTGATCAGGTACGAGTGCTGGTAGTCGAGGCCTTGCAGGCCGCTGATGTGCCAGCGGTGCGGCGCACCAGGTTCATCCAGCCTTGTTGATGCTGATCCAGGCTTCATGGGTATGGTTCATCAGCCAGACGCGTGAAGCGCTGGGTGATGGCGAACGGCAGCACCTTGACGAGCGCCACGCAGAACAGGAACGAGCAGAGCAAAATCGTGTTCAGTGCCAGCAGCAGCGAGGCGATCACGCCCCGCAGCGGCGCAGGTAGGAAATCCAGCATTTAAACATCCATAGGTCGGTTGGCTGCCTGAATCGCGGTCAGGGCGATGGTGTAGACGATGTCGTCGACCTGCGCGCCGCGCGGCAGATCGTTCACCGGTTTGCGCAGGCCTTGCAGCATCGGCCCGAGGCTGACGCAGTCGGCGCTGCGCTGCACGGCTTTGTGGGTGGTGTTGCCGGTGTTGAGGTCGGGGAACACGAACACCGTGGCGCGACCGGCCACCTGACTGTTCGGCGCCAGTTGCCGCGGCCACGGTTTCGTTGGCGGCGGCGTCGTACTGCAGCGGGCCGTATCGATCAGCAGCGAGTTCTGTTGTTCGTGGGCGAGCAGCGTCGCCTCGCGCACCTTCTCGACTTCTTCGCCGCTGGCCGACTCACCGCTGGAGTAGCTGATCATCGCCACCCGTGGCGTGATGCCGAATGCGGCAGCCGAGTCGGCGCTTTGCAGGGCGATCTCGGCCAGTTCGCTGGCGCTCGGGTGCGGGTTCATCACGCAGTCGCCGTAGACCAGCACTTCTTCCGGGAACAGCATGAAGAACACCGACGACACCAGGGTGCAGCCCGGCGCGGTTTTAATCAGCTGCAGGGCCGGGCGGATGGTGTTGGCGGTGGAGTGAATGACGCCCGGACACGAGGCCGTCGACTTCATCCAGCGCCAGCATCATGGTTGCCGATCACCACGGTGTCTTCCAGTTGCTGCTCGGCCATCGGCGCGTTGAGGCTTTTGCTCTTGCGCAGCGCGACCATCGGCTCGACGTAGCGTTCGCGGATCAGGTCCGGGTCAGGAATCTCCAGCCCCGGTGGCAGCTCGATGCCCTGGGCGCGGGCCACGGCCTCGACGTCCGCCGGGTTTGGCCAGCAGCACACAACGGGCGATGCCGCGAGCCTGGCAGATCGCCGCCGCTTGCACGGTCAGCGGCTCGCTGCCCTCGGGCAGGACGATGCGCTTGTTGGCCGCCCTGGGCGCGCTGGATCAATTGATAGCGGAACACCGCTGGCGACAGGCGCATTTCCGCGGCGTGCCGCAGCGCTGGTGCAGCCAGTTGGCATCGAGGTGACTGGCGACGAAATCGGTGATGATCTCCGGCGCGCTCGCGGTCGTCGATCGGGATTTCCTTGTTCAGGCCGTTCAACTGGTTGGCGGTGTCGTAGGAGCCGGTGCTCACCGACAGCACCGGCAGAGCCGGCCTGCAAGGCGCCACGGCACAGGTCCATGATGCGCGGGTCGGGCAGGGTGTCGCTGGTCAGCAGCAGGCCGGCCAGCGGCACGCCGTTCATGGCCGCGAGGCTGACGGCGAGGATGATGTCGTCGCGGTCACCGGGGTCACCACCAGCACGCCGGGCTTGAGCAGCTCCACGGTGTTGCGCATGGTGCGCGCGCAGATGATGATCTTGGTCATGCGCCGGGTTTCATAGTCACCGGCGTTGAGCACTTGCGCGCCCATCAGGTCGGCGACGTCGCGGGTGCGCGGGGCGTTCAGTTCCGGCTGGAACGGGATGCAGCCGAGCAGGCGGAAATCACCGCTGCGCAACAGCGGCGAGTGCTCCTTCAGGCGCGTGGCGAAGGCTTCCATGCTTTCGTCGGTCTTGACCTTGTTGAGGATCACGCCGAGGACTTTCGGGTCTTTCGGGCCGCCGAACAATTGCGCCTGCAACTCGACGCGACCGGAGAGTTCGGTCAGCACTTCGTTTTCCGGCGCCGAGACCAGGAATCACCTCGGCGTCGAGGCTCTTGGCCAGGTGCAGGTTGACCCGCGCGGCGTAGCTGGCGCTGCGGGTCGGCACCATGCCTTCGACGATCAGCACGTCCTTGCCGATGGCGGCCTGCTGATAAAGGGTGATGATTTCTTCGAGCAGCTCATCCAGCTGACCGTCGCCGAGCATGCGCTCGACATGGGCCAGGCCCAGCGGCTGCGGCGGTTTCAGGCCGTGGGTGCGGGCTACCAGTTCGGTGGAGCGTTCCGGGCCCGTGTCGCCCGGATGCGGCTGGGCAATCGGTTTGAAAAGCCGACCTTGAGCCCGGCACGCTCAAGGGTACGCACCAGCCCGAGGCTGATGGAGGTCAGACCCACACCAAAATCGGTGGGTGCGATAAAAAAGTTTGCATGCGGATTCTCTGAAGGAGCATGGCAAAGGTGAGCGACCTATAGCTGGCGATCTACCGAAATTCAGTCGCCAAGGTTATCGCTAACCGAGCCTTGTGCGCACCAACCGCAATCAAAGGGCTGGCCTATTTTTCCAGACGCTGCGCAGGGTCCAGGACCCAGGCCCGCGATTGCCAGGGCGGCTGGTGGCGCAGGTGTTGGGTGTGGCCGCAGGAAAGCTCGGCCACCCAGTGCCCGTCCTCGTCCTGATGGAAGCCGGTGATCGATCGTCGAAGCCCGTCTGTCCGGGTTGTGTTCGCTTTCGGACGATGGCTTCGCTAAACTTGGCCTTTCTATTATTCTTATGCAAAGGTCTCGCCCCATGCTGATCGCCGCCAATAAGGCTGTCTCCATCGACTATACCCTGACCAACGACGCTGGTGAGGTCATCGACAGCTCCGCCGGCGGCGCGCCGCTGGTCTACCTGCAAGGCGCAGGTAACATCATCCCGGGCCTGGAAAAGGCTCTGGAAGGCAAAGCTGTCGGCGACGAGCTGACCGTAGCCGTTGAACCTGAAGACGCTTACGGCGAATACGCTGCCGAACTGGTCAGCACCCTGAGCCGCAGCATGTTCGAGGGCGTCGACGAACTGGAAGTGGGCATGCAGTTCCACGCTTCCGCGCCGGACGGCCAGATGCAGATCGTGACCATCCGCGATCTGGACGGCGACGACGTTACCGTCGACGGCAACCACCCGTTGGCCGGTCAGCGCCTGAACTTCCAGGTCAAGATCATCGACATCCGTGACGCCAGCCAGAAGAAATCGCTCATGGTCACGTCCATGGCGAAGGTGGCCATCACCACTGATTTTCTGCGCTAAGCTCAGAGAACTGGAGAGGCGCCTCGAGGGCGCCTTTTTAGTCCGCGGCTTTGTCCGCGAGCGATCACCGCCAAGTGGCTGTTTCGAGAAGAACACGGGAATCTGGAGTACGTCATGAGTGCTTTTCACGACCTTAAGTTGACAGCCCTGGATGGACAGGCGCTACCTCTGGCGCCCTTCAAGGGGCATGTCGTGCTGGTGGTCAACGTCGCCTCCAAATGTGGCTTGACCCCACAGTACGCGGCACTGGAAAGCCTCTACCAGCAATACAAAGGCAAAGGCTTCAGCGTGCTGGGCTTGCCGTGCAACCAGTTTGCCGGGCAGGAGCCGGGCACCGAGCAGAGATCGAGGAGTTCTGCAGCCTCAACTATGGCGTGACATTTCCGTTGTCCAGCAAGCTGGAAGTCAACGGCCATGAGCGTCATCAGCTGTACACGTCTGCTGGCGGGCGAGGGTGCGGAGTTCCCTGGTGACATTACCTGGAACTTCGAAAAGTTCCTGCTGGGTAAGGACGGCCGGGTGCTGGCGCGTTTTTCGCCGCGTACGGCACCGGATGATCCGACTGTGGTTCAGGCGATTGAAAAAGCGCTGAGCTGACATCCTGCCCTTGTAGGAGCTGGCTTGCCGCGAGCCCATCGGCAGCTCGCCTGATACACCGCGGCGTCTCAGTCCATCAGCGAGCGAGCTGCCTACAGGATCTCCACTTTTGGCTCTTAATCACCAGCAATCAATAGTGCTGTTCAAGCGTCGCGACTCTCCATATTATCCGCCGTCATAAAGTCATACTTCCGTGGAGCGTCCGCATGCCTGTACAAGCCCTGTTCAAGCCGTTTCACCTCGGTACCCTCGAACTGCCGACCCGCGTCGTCATGGCGCCGATGACCCGTTCGTTTTCGCCCGGGTGGCGTGCCTAACTCCAAAGTGATCGAGATACTACCGTCGTCGCGCCGCTGGCCGGCGTGGGCCTGATCATCACCGAAGGCACCACGCGTCGGCCACAAGGCGTCCCAACGGTTACCCGAACGTGCCGCAGTTCTACGGTGAAGCGGCATTGGCCGGCTGGAAGAAGGTCGTTGACGCGGTGCATGCCGAAGGCGGCAAGATCGTTCCGCAGCTGTGGCACGTCGGCAGTGTGCGCCGACATCGGCACCGAGCCGGACGCCAGTGTGCCGGGCTACGGTCCGTCGGAAAAGTTCAAGGACGGTCAGGTCGTGGTGCACGGCATGACCCAAGCAAGACGATCCAGGACGTGATCGCTGCGCTTCGCCCAGGCCGCCAAGGACGCCCAGAGCATCGGCATGGACGGCGTGGAAATCCACGGCGCCCACGGCTATCTGGTCGACCAGTTCTTCTGGGAAGGCAGCAACCAGCGCACCGACGAATACTGGCGGCAGCCTGGCTCAACCGCTCGCGCTTTCGCCATCGAACTGATCCAGGCCGTGCGCGCGGCGGTCGGCGCCGGCTTCCCGATCATCTTCCGCTTCTCGCAGTGGAAGCAGCAGGATTACACCGCACGCCTGGTGCAGACGCCCGAAGCGCTGGGTGAGTTCCTCAAGCCGTTGTCCGATCGCTGGCGTGGATATTTTCCACTGCTCGACGCGGCGTTTCTGGGAGCCGGAGTTCGACGGTTCCGAGCTGAACCTGGCCGGCTGGACCCGGCAAGCTGACCGGCTAAGCCGACCATCACCGTGGGCAGCGTCGGCACTGGACGGCGAGTTCCTGCAGTTCATGGTCAACACCGACAAGGTCGCCGGCAGCCGGCAGCTCGGCAACCTGCTGGAGCGTTTGAACAACAAGAGTTCGACCTGGTGGCGGTCGGCCGTGCGCTGCTGGTGTGATCCGGACTGGGCGCAGAAAGTGCGCGACGGTCGTGAAGGAGGACATCCTGCCGTTCAGCCGTGAGGCGTTGATGACGCTGGTTTAAGCGGCTGTACTGGAGTTACGCATCGAGCAAGGCGCGCTCTGCATGGCTGCGCGAGCGCAAAACCTGCACGAGCCGCCCTGCGCACAAGCCGTCGCGATGCCCTTCAAACTGCTCGATGATCACCGCCGCCAACCCTGACGACTCGCATGCTGGCGCGCATTGCAGTCGCACGCAGCGCAAGGTTTCAGCGCTCCTCCAGCAGCCACGCTGCCGCATCGCAGAACGCACTCGCTCTTCATCCCCCGGCATCGCCAGCACGCCGTTGTAGCCATGGCGAATATGCTGCGCCGCCGCCGCCTGATCGTAAGCCGACCACGCCCAGCCCTGATGCCAGCGCCTCCAGCACCACGTTGCCGAAGGTTTCGGTCAGGCTCGGAAACACAAACACATCCCTGACGCATAGTGGCTGGCCAAGGCTTCGCCGCGTTGTGAGCCGCAGAAGATCGCTTCGGCGCAGTTTCTGCCTCCAGCGCCGCGGTGCGTTCGACCGTCGCCGACCACGATCAACTTCGATCGCGCTGTGGATAAGTGGACTCGCACAGGTCTCGAAGCTAGCGCTTGAGCAAGCCCAGGTTTTTCTCCGCGGCCAGACGTCCGACATGGATGACCGCAATACTCGTCCGTCGCCCAAGCCCCACTGCTCGCGCAGCGCGTTCCGAGCGCGTTTGGCCGGATGAAACAGCTGGCTGTCGACACCCCGGGACAAGCAGCGCCAGGCGCTCGAATGCCGGCGCTCGAGTTCCGATCGCTGGCTGACGCTCGGCACCAGTGTCAGGGTCGAACGGTTGTGGAACCAGCGCAGATGGTGCGTCGGCATGAGCGGGTCAACAAGCCGAGGCCGTACTGACTGGTGTACTGGCTGGAAGTTGCTGTGGAAACCGCTCGACCACCGAGATCCCCAGGCGCCGTGCTGCCCGCAATGCACGACAAGCCCAGTGGGCCCTCGGTGGCGATGTACAGCACGTCCGGGCGATGGCGCTTCCAGCGCCTGCAGCAGCTTGTGCATCGACGACTGCTCCCATTGCAGGCCGGGATAGCCGGGCAGCGGCCAGCCGCGGCAGAGCAGCAGGTGCATCGTCGCTGTCCAGCGGTTGATCGCAGCACAGCGCGCGGCGCGCACCAGTTCGACCTGATGCCCGCGGGCGCGCAAGCCATCGCACAAACGGCCAAGGGTATTGGCCACGCCGTTGATTTCCGGAGGGAAGGTTTCGGTGATCAGGGTGATATGCAGAGCTGTCGTCATGACCCCGGTGTCGGCTGGGGCCATGTCGTCATTGTGGTCAGGCGCTGATGATGGATTTGTGACCGGCTCAGCGCTGGACGCATACCAGGTTTTCCGCACCGCGCTCGCGCACCCAGAACGAGGTCGCCCCGGCCACGGCGGCCGGCATCATCAGGATGTTCACCACCGGGATCAGCAGCACCAGATAGACGCTGCCGCCAAAGCTCATGCTCTGCCAGCGCTTCTGCCGCAGCCAGGCGAGCATCTCGTTCCAGCCCAGCTTGTGGTTGTCCGCCGGGTAGTCGATGTACTGGATCGCCATCATCCACACCCCCGAACAGCAGCCACAGCGGTGCGGCGATCGAGGTTGACCACCGGGATGAACGACAGGATGAACAGCGCCGATCGCCCGGGGCAGGAAGTAGCCGAGCTTGCGCATTTCCCGGGCCAGGGTGCGCGGGACCATGGCGATCAGTTCGCCCCAGCTGAAGGCCGGGAAATCGTCGGTGCCGCGCACCACCACTTCGACTTTCTCCGGCGAGGAAGCCGTTGAACGGCGCGGCGATGACGTTGGCGAGCATGGTAGAAGGTGAAAAACACCATCAGCACCACCAGCACCACGAACAGCGGCCAGAGGACGTAGCTGAGGAAACTCAGCCAGTCGGGCAAGCGACGGCATCAGGGTATCGACCCACAGGCTGAACTGATGGCCGGCCAGGATAGATCAATCCGACGAACAGCACCAGGTTGATCGCCAGCGGCAACAACACGAACAAGCGCAGGCCGGGACTCAGGGACCAGCTTGAGGCCTTCGCGCAGGTATTGCGGGCCGGACAGAACGGGGGCGGGCATAACGTGCTCGAGCAAGAGGAAACGCGCCGACCTTACCGGCTTTGCCCGCACAGGCGAAAGCGCGGCAAGCGGATCGACATTAACTGTAACAAAAGGCGTCCATGCAAATCGGCCGCCTGCGAGATAGAGACCACCTATGAGCTGGATTGTTAAACGGTATTTCCTTAATCTTCGCCCCCCTCGATACGCTGCACCCATATTTTTTCAGGACGGTCGCGCGAGTTCAAGCCTTCCCCAAGTGCTGTTCACCGTTCTTTTTATTCCAGCCGGCAATCCGGCGTTCCGCGCCAGGTGTACCGGCCGGTCGATAGGAGCAGAGTCATGTCTGATGTACGTCATTCGCTGAGTGATTATTCTCGGTTCCGGCCCTGCCGGTTACAGCGTTCGCGGTCTATGCCGCGCGCGCCAACCTCAAGCCCGTGCTGATCACCGGCATGCAGGCTGGCGGCCAGCTGACCACCACCACCGAAGTCGACAACTGGCCGGGCGACGTCGCACGGCCTGACCGGGCCCGGCGCTGATGGAGCGCATGCGCGAGAGCACGCCGAGCGCTTCGAGCACCGAGATCGTGTTCGACCACATCCACGCCGTCGAATTGCGCAGCCAAGCCCTTACACCCTGATCGGCGACGGCGGCACCTACACCTGCGACGCGCTGATCATCGCCACCGGCGCCAGCGCGCGAAGTACCTGGGCATCGCCGTCGGAAGAAGAGTTCATGGGCAAGAGGCGTCTCGGCCTGCGCCACCTGCGATGGTTTCTTCTACCGCGGACAAGGACCGTGGCTGTGGTCGGCGGCGGGAACACCGCGGTCGAAGAGGCGCTGTACCTATCGCAATATCGCCAAGCACGGTGACCGTGGTGCATCGACGGGACAAGTTCCGGGCCGAGAAGATTCTGATCGCCAAGCCGCCTGCTGGACAAGGCCAGGCAAGGCAATGTCGACTCGAGTGAGACGCACACCCTGGACGAAGTCCTGGGTGACAAGAGCGGTGTGAGCCGGTGTCCGCGTGAAGAGTGCCACAGCGGCGGCAGCGTCGACGAGTCCATGTCGAGGGCTGTGTTCATCGCCATCGGCCACACGCCCAGAATACTCAGCATCTTCGAAGGCGAGGTCGACCATGGAGAACGGCTACATCGTGACGCGCGGCGGTCGCGACGGAAACGCCACCGCCACCAGCGTCGCCCGGCGTGTTTGCCGCCGGCGACGTGGCAGGACCACGTGTACCGCCAGGCCGTCACCAGCGCGGGCAGCGGCTGCATGGCGGCACTGGATCGCGGAGCAGTTACGCTCGGGACATTAACCCTGCAAAGAACGCTTGATTCTGTTTTCGTCGGGCATGAAAAAACCGGCTTCGGCCGGTTTTGCCAGCGCCTATGAAAATATGATCTCCAGCGGTGTAGGAGCTGCCGAAGGCTGCGATCCTTGATCTGGCTCTTGAAGATCAAGATCAAAAGATCGCAGCCTTCGGCAGCTCCTGGAAATCAGGTCGGTTTTGCCGGACCACGCCTCAAGAATATCCAGCCCTTCCTCAGCACCGCGAATTCGGTGGTCACAGCGCCAACAGCCGAATGATGTGCCGCGATTTTCCGCTAGGCATCAACAACAAACCTGCATCCGTGCCAGCGCCAGCGATTGCGTCAATTGCGCCGCTGCGGGTGAGAACCGTCGGCATTCGCCAGTTCCGATGCCGCATCGCACCAACACCGGTCAGGCGTCCCAGATACGGCGACAGTTTGCTCGCGCGCCAGGTTTCGTAGCGGCTGACAATCGCCTCTTCTGCTGCGTACCCCACGCTTGCAGATTGGCATCGGTCATTTCATCCCTTTAGCGTCGCCAATGCAGCGGCGCGGGCGATGGGAGTTGCCGGAATAGGTGCCGCCAGGCCGCTTGGGCAAGATCGTCGAGCAACGATTTGCGCCCGGCGACCGCACCGAGCGGCACGCCGGCGATGCTTTTTTACCGAGCAGGATCAGGTCCGGCTCGATGCCCAGCCACGAGAACGCAAAACGCTGACCGGTGCGGCCGAAGCCGGACTGGATTTCATCGGCAATCAGCACAATGCCCTTCTCGTCGCAGAATTTGCGCTTACTGAGCGAACTCGACGTCCAGCGGCGAGAAACCCGCTTCGCCCTGCACCGGTTCGACGATGAAGCAGGCCACGTCCTCGACATCGGTTTCAACGCTGAACAACCGATCCATGGCCTTCAGCGCTTCCAGCGCAAGTCACGCCGTTGTCCTGGCTGGGAAATGGCAAGTGAGACCGGCCCCGGCAGTACCGACTTTCTGTTTGTAAGGCGCGACTTTGCCGTTGAGGTTGAGTGTGGCCAGGATGCTGCGACCGTGGAGAGCGCCATCCGAAGGCGATCACGGCAGTGCGGCCGGTGGCGCCGCGGACGATCTTCCTGGGCGCGTTCTCGGCCGCTTCAGCGCCGCTGTTGGTGAGCATGCCGCTGACCGGGTAATCGACCGGGATAAACGCGCTGGAAGCGGTCCATCAAGTCGATGTAAGGGCCATGAGGCGCGGCGTTGAATGCGTAGTGGGTCAGGCGCGTACGAAAGCGTTCGCGAATGGCGTCGACAATGGCTGGATAAGCAATGGCCGAGGTTGAGTACCGATGCCACCGACGAAGTCGATGTAGCGTTTGCTTCCGGTGTCCCGAACCTCGGCGGTTTTTGCCGTGGCTGAGCGTGACAGGGTGAACGATATTGATCGACTGACTGATGGTTTCGCTGCGCTGTGGATGACGGGGCTCGGAAGAAGGAGGACTTCTTTTATCTAAGCCGTCAGCAGCGGTAGGGGGCAAACGAAATAAAAGTTGCGGGTCAGTCTTGAAAGTCTGGATGTGTTGCTAGAGCCTGTAGGAGCACGGCTTGCCACGGCGATGGCGATTTCAAGTGCGCCATCGCCGGCAAGCCGCGCTCTACAGAGAAAAGCTATCAGCGGCGAGTCAGCGGCTGTTGTGCCGAGGCTTCGACCCCCGCCAGGCCATGGGTCGATCAGCGCACACGGATATTGCCGTGGTCGCTGCCCACCTCCGGGGTGGCCAGCACGGCAGCGGTAGTGCTCGCCGAAGACGCCAGCAGGGGTTTCTTCATCAAGCTCAGGCCTTCCAGCACAGGCCAGGCCCGAGGGTCTTACGCACGAACCTTCTGGTTCTGCCCGGCGGCGTTTTCCACGCCGCCGTTGCTGAAGGCCTGGGGCTGGTAGTCGTGGTTCGGCGGCGATGAAGGCGAGGGTCTGGGCGAAGGCATGTTCGCCGGTCTTGAGGCTGGCGCGCAGGGTGTTCAGGTCAGTCATTAGCGGTCTTTCCTTTTTGGCGAGGCGCGGCTTGCTGCTCGGCGCTGGCTTCTTGCTGGTATTGGGCTTTCCACTCGGCGTACGGCATGCCGTGAACCACTTCCGCGGGCGTCGTCGGGGCTGACGTCGATCTGGCGCTCGTCGGCCGCGGCCTTGTACCACTTGGACAGGCAGTTTGCGGCAGAAGCCCGAGAGGTTCATCCAGGTCGATGTTCCGCCACGTCCTTGCGGCTGTCCATTGGTGCGACGAGCCGGCGAAAGGCGGCGGCTTCAGTTCGCAGGCGTTGTCGTTGTCATGGCGGGCTCTGCGTGACAGCTTCAAGCGGCAAGCTGCAAGCTGCGAGTTGGATAGGCGGTCGGCGGCAGTTTAGCGCTTGCAGACTTGCCGCTCGAAGCTAACGGCTCGCCGCGAGGGTAATCGTCAGCACCGACTCGGCGAGTCACTTCGGGGCGTGAGGGCTTGTCGACTTCGACCTCGGCGTACAGCACCGACTGTGGTTGGCCATGACCAGGTCGAGCAATTTCCTGGGTCAGGCGTTCCGAGCCCAGGGCAAAGCCCCGGTTGCCTTCGACGTGCGAGCGATGATCGCCTTGGTGATGGTGCGGTAATGATTGAGCGCGTGGTCGATGTCGTTGTCGCGCTCGCGCTTCCTGGGCGCATAGAGGATGGTCCGGGTTGATCAGCGTCCTGCTTGTTGAGGGATCTCGTCCTCGTTGATGCCGATGTAGGTGCGCAGGCACGGGTCCTTGACCCGGATGCGGGCCATGCCTGGTTGAAGTTGTGGCATTGCTACTTGCTCAACGGCTCAATCAATTGCAGGAACTCCTGGCGGGTGTTGCTCCAGGCTCGCGGAAGGCGCCGAGCATCACCGAGGTGTTCATCGGTCGAATTCTGTTTTCCACGCCGCGCATCATCATGCACATGTGCCGCGGCCTCGATCACCACCGCAACGCCGGCGCGCTGGTGACCTGCTGCACCGCGTCGGCGATCTGCCGGGTGAGGTTTTCCTGGATCTGCAGGCGCCGGGCGAATACATGTCGACGATCCGCTGCGATCTTCGACAGGCCCAGTATTGCCGGTCGGAATATAGGCCACATGGGCCTTGCCGATGAAGGGCAGCAGGTGATGTTCGCAAGAGCGAGTACAACTCGATGTTGTCGACGATCAACCATTTCATCGTTGTCGGAGGCGAACCAGGCGCCGTTGACGATCTCTTCGACGCTTTGCGCGTAGCCATGACACAGGTACTGCATGGCCTTGGCCGCGCGGGCCGGGTGTCTCGCAGCGAACCTTCGCGGTCGGGGTCTTCGCCGAGGCCAGATGAGGATCTCGCGATAGCTCTGGGACAGGCGTTCTGGGGCAGGGACAATGCGTCATGGAAGATCCTCGCGGGGACGGCCTATTTGACGTGCCGTCCGCCGTTGACGGTCAGGGTCGTGCGCCGGTGACATAAGGGTTGGTTGTCGAGCGCGTAGCGCAGGCTGTGGTGCGACCGCTTCGCTGCCGGGTTCGATGCCCGGCGCGGACTTGGCCAAGGCCTTGGCGCGCGGTAGGCCGCGTCGTCGTCAGGATGTGAACAGTAGCAGGGCCGGCGCAACGTGCCGTTGACCTTGATGGTGCGGCGCGTACTTGGCGGCGAACGACGGGGTCAGGCTGTCGAGCCCGGCTTTACCGCTGTAAGCGCAATGAGCGATGATGCTGGCTACGTTTCTGCCCTTGCGCGTGACGTCGTCGCTGATGTGCACGATGTCGGCGGGGGTCGAGCGCCGCAGGCAGCTCCGGCGCACACGCAGGTTGATCCAGGTAGGGCGCGAGCATGCGGCAGACGCTGACCATGCTGGGTGAGACGGCTGCGGCTTCGGTGTCCGGCGGTTCCGGCCAGTCCGATGCCGGAGGCGTTGTGGACGATGGCCCGCAGGCTGTCGGGTGTGGGTCTTGAGCTCGGCTGATGAGAAGGCGAGGATTCCGGCTTCGCGTGGAAAAGTCGCGCAAACAGCGCGGTCGCCCCCAGGCCGCGCAGGGTCTGCACGCCGGGGCGTTCGCTGCGGTAGCTGATGATCGCCGGCTGCCCGGCCTCCGAGCAGGCGCTGCGCGCAATGCAGGCCGACGCACGCTGGCCGGCGCCGGTGATGAGGATGGGGGCGGGGGAGGAGGTCGCATGAACGGCTCGCGTCGCGGGTATAGGCAAAACTATACCAGCGACTGCCTGGGCCATGCCCCTTTTAGCGGTTTTGCGCAGCCGCCTCGGCCGGCAACGACGGTGCGGGCGTGCTGCTCAGCCAGGCCAGCAGGCGAGTCGACAGCGGGATTGAAGAAATAGACCATCAAGGGGGTCAGGGCCAGGGTGCTGATGAACACCCGGGGGAGCGGCGTATCGAGTCTGTGAGCAATGGGCCCCAGGACAAGTTGAACAGCAGCGAGACCGGAAAGAATGCCAGCCAGATGGCGACGGCCTGTTTCCGGCGCGGTGGACGCTGGCCGGCGGCGCCGAACCAGCCATCGATGCCGCTGACTCGATGTTCCGAAGGATGGGCAAACAGTTCGCTGCCACGCCCTAGCCAGGCCGTGCGCGGGCGGAGTGCTCCCAGGCGTGCAGGGGGTCGGTTCGTCGGCGAAACGGAAAATGATCTGGAATTAGTAATGTGG
>ERZ1370068.4259-contig-3342_pt1 | contig 32544 bp, 43 predicted proteins | sample MGYA00561227_ERZ1370068 | MGnify/ENA primary metagenome ERZ1370068 (study PRJEB38410, sample SAMEA6850437) | metagenome | study: Metagenomic assessment of the ecological functions of the soil: analysis of the soil microbiota associated with the...
GCCAGCTCGCGAAGCTCGCCGAGCTCGCGACGGCCGAGGGCGGGCTCACCCTCGTGTTCGTCAACACGAAGCGAGCGGTCGACGATCTGGCACGGCGGTTGAAAGCGGAGGGCGTGCCGGCGCTGGCGCTCCACGGCGACATGCGACAGGAAGCGCGCGATCGCTCGCTCAAGCGGTTCGCCGACGGTCACGTCGGCGTGCTGATCGCGACGGACGTGGCGGCGCGCGGGCTCGACCTGGACGACATCACGCTCGTCGTGAACTACGACGCGCCGCTGGACGACAAGTCGTACGTCCACCGCGTGGGGCGGACGGCGCGGGCCGGCCGGGCGGGGACCAGCGTCACGTTCGTGACGCCACAGCAACAGGGGACATCTCGCGCATGGCCGCGCGGCTGGATCTCCACGCGGAGTTCGAGCTCGAGGGGATGAAGGTGGTGCCGCCCGGACCGTGTTCAAAGGTGGTCCGAAGGGGAGGCGCAGTGCCTTCCGTCCGCCGAAGCGGACGTGACCCGCCTCAGATCGCGAGGCCGCCCTCGATCACGTGCAGGCCGGCCCTGCGGTGCATCGCCGTGATCTGCTCGGCCGGGATGGGGCGCGAGAAGTAGAAACCTTGCCCGAACGGGCACCCTCGATCGGCCAGGAACCGCCACTCGTTCTCGGTCTCGATCCCTTCGGCGAGCGGCTCCATCCCGAGGTTGTTCGCGAGGGCGATGATCGCCGACACCATGCTCGCGCTCTGGGGGTCCGAGTTGACCTCCCGGACGAAGGTCCGATCGATCTTGAGCACGTCGACGGGCATGTAGCGAAGTCGCGACAGCGACGAGTAGCCGGTCCCGAAGTCGTCGATCGCCAGCCGGAGCCCTCGTCGCTGAAGCCGTGCAGGACGTCGAGCGTGTGATCGGGGTCGTTCATCGCGGTGGATTCCGTGATCTCGACGGTCACCCGCGCCGGATCCATCCCCGCGGCCCGGATCTGCCGTGCGATCCGACCGACCGGGTCGTCCTGCCACAGCTGCCGGGGGAGAGGTTGAACCCGACCTCCAGCTCGATGCCCTCGGCTCGCCAGATCGCGTCCTGGCGGCCGATCTCCTCGACCACCCATCCGCCGATCGCGTCGATCAAGCCCATCTCCTCGGCGAGCGGGATGAACTCTCCCGGCGCGACCATGCCGCCGTTGGGATCCGGCCAGCGGATCAGCGCCTCGACGCCGTACATGTCGCCGCGTCCCGAGCTCGATCAACGGCTGGTAGTGCAGGGTCCAGCTCTGCTGATCGACCGCCTTGCGGAGCCGGGTCGACAGCGACAGCTTGCTGCGCGCGTCCGAGTCGTCCGCGTGATGCATCACGTATCCGCCCGGGCCCGACTGCTTGGCGCGGAACATCGCCGCATCGGCGTTGCGAAGGAGACCACCGGCATCGGCGGCATCGGCGGGGTAGAGGCTGATCCCGATCGACACCGAGGCGTAGAGCTCGGTGCCGTCCAGCTCGAAGGGTGACTCCAACAGGTGCTCCACGCGATCGGCCACCTGGGTCGCGGCCATCGTGACACCGTCGGTCCCGGCCGGCCCGGACGTGGGGTCGATGTCGGCCAGCAAGAGCAGGAACTCGTCGCCACCCTGACGAGCGACCAGGTCCGTCTCCCGGGTGGCTCCGCGGAGCCGCTCCGCGAGCGCCGCGATCAGTCGGTCCCCGGCCTCGTGACCGAGGAGTCGTTCACGAGCTTGAAGTTGTCGACGTCGAGCGTGAGGACCGCGACGCCGTGTTCGTGCCGGTCGGCCCGCGCGAGCGCGAGCTCCAAGCAGCTCGTCGAACATCGCCTTGTTGGGGAGCGACGTCAGGCTGTCGTGATAGGCCAAGAAGGCGAGACGCGCCTCCGCCTGCTTGCGCTCGGTGACGTCGAGCATCACCCTGGATCAGGGACGGTCGGCCGTCGGCGTCTTTCAACACGAGCGCGCTGTCTTGGAACCAGACCACCCGCCCGTCGGGCGCGATCAGATCGGTACTCCATCGTGAACGGCTCACCCGTCTCGCGACCGGTCGTATAGGTCTCGATCGCACGGGCTCGGTCATCCGGATGCAGCATCGAGCTCCAGAGGTCGGGGTCGTCGAGGTAGGCCTGGGGCGTGACGCCCAGGATGTCCTCGATCTGCGGGCTGACGTAGGTGGAGGACATCGACTCGTCCGCGACGTCGATGTAGACGATCGCGGGGATGCTGCTCGACCAGAGCGCCGTACTTCGACCGAGCGTCGCGCAGGCCGACCTGCGCCTGGATCAGCTCGGACTGGTCCATCATGATGCCGAGCCAGTACTGGGGAACGCCGGAAGCATCGCGGATCAGGACCGCCTCGTCGCGGATCCACACGACGGCGCCGCTCCGGTGGAGTCCGCGGTACTGCACCGGAACGGCTCGCCGGTCGCGATCGCACGATCGCACGCGGCGAGCGACGCGCTCTCGGTCGTCGGGGTGGACACGTTCGTGCCAGCGGTCGTAGGTGTCGACCCATTCGGCCGGCTCGATGCCCAACAGATCGTGGATCCGGGGCTCGCGTCGAGGACCGCCGTCCCCGCCGCGACGCCATCGATGTACAGCACCGCCGGGAGATGGTCGATCAGCGCCCGGTAGCGGGATCCAAGATCGGATGCGCCGGCCGCCGTTCGTTCATCGAGCGCGGGCGTGAGGAAGCCAGGGCCGACCGGGTTGGCATCCGGTTGAGCGTCGTCGGGATGGGTCACGGCACTCCGGGGGTTGGGGTAGTCAACCATCGGCGGCGCGCGCGAGATCGCGAGGCTGATCAAACGTTCAGCCCGTTGCGTGACCAGGACATCCGTACCCGCGAACGGTCCTTGGTCAGCAATCGTGCTGGTCGAGGAGCAACGGCCGGAAGGCGATCCCGTACCGTCTCCCGTCGCTCGTCCAGGGGGTCAGGGTGTTCGCATCCTGTGCCGCGGGCTGGAGGGCTGCCCAGTCGCTGCCCGTGATCGTCCCGCAGCGGGCGTCCAGACCGGAGGGATCGGCCGAGCCGAACCCGGCCAGCCCGGTTCCGAGCGGCCACGCGACGGGGTCCTGGCTGAGGCCCGGATCTCCCTGGTACGCGCGGACGAGCAACGCTGCACCCGGGGCGTCGTACGGAGCCTCGGCGCCGATCGATCCAACGGGCAGCCACGCCGGTAGCCGGCCGAGCTGCTCCAGGAAGGAGGACAGCGCCTGCCGCGCGGCCCACGTCCCCTGGGACATGCCCTCCGGGCGTTGGTCGCCGGGCATCCCGAGCGCGTAGGCCTCGACCCGATGGGTCTCCCCGTTCGCGGAGAGGGTGAACACGGTCGTCGGCATGTCGGACACGCCGACGCTGCCCAGGTCGCCGAGGGTCGCGTCGTGATCGAGCCCCGCGTCGATGGCTGCGCCGAGGATCGCCTGGATCCCGTCCTCGGAGTCGTGCGAACGAGCAGCGGGGAGCGCCTGCCCGGGATAGACTCGTCCTGGGCGCCGGGCTCGATGATCGTTCCGTCGCCCATCACGCTGAAGCTCGGCATCCGCGCGAAGGTCGTCTCGGAGCCACGAACCCACCCTCGAGCGACACGCGAAGGACCACCTGGTCGGCGCCGGTCGGGTGGACGATCCCGAACCCGAGGGTTCCGATCGCGCACCCGTCGGGGCATCCGCGCAGGCGACGGTCACGAGGGCGAGCACGGCGAGGACCACGAGCTTCGGGCGCATCCGGGTCTCCTTCGATCGGCCGGCGGGATCGGCTGGTGCTTCGACGGGTCCGGTCTCCGGAACGGTTCCCCGCTAGAGGTACACGCCCGTCCGGTGTTCCGTGACCGGAGGCTCCGGTGTGGTCTGGACGCGGAACGCGCAGGCGCGTCCGCTCCGCTCCGTCGATCGCCAGGACGAACGTGTGCTCGCCCCCGTCTCGAAGACCAGACCATCGAGGTTCAGCGCGAGCGTCGCCGTCCCGGGACCGTTGGGTGAGGTGAAGGAGGCCTCGAGGGCGCCGCTCGGGCCGAAGGCCCGAGCGGCGCCTCAGGATCGAGCTAGCGTCAACGTCAGCGTGTGCTGTCCGCCTCGGCGGCGACCGTGCGCACGATCAACCCGATCCCGACACGGTCGTGCCGTGCCGGGAATGCGGTCGTCTGGATCACCTGCCACCCGATGCCGAGGGCGTGCAGCTTGCCCCCGACGCCTGGACGGCGTCCGCGAGGAACGCCTCGATCTCCATGGCCGCATCCTACGGGGTACGGTTGGAGCGGATCGCTGGCAGGAAGGCGAACGATGGGTCACGCCCTCGACTACCTGGAAGACGAGCTCGTCGAGCTCGAGACGAACGGGCTGCTGCTGCACCCGCGGACGCTGGAAGGCCCGACGGGCGCGCGCGCGACGTTCGACGGGCGCGACGTCATCAACCTCGCTTCGAACAACTACCTCGGCCTGTCGAACCACCCGCGCATGAACCGAGCCGCCGCGGATGCCGCCGAGCGCTTCGGCGCCGGGACCGGCGCGGTGCGGACGATCGCCGGGCAGATGCGGATGCACCTGGACCTGGAGGAACGGTTCGCGGCGTTCAAGCACGCCGATGCGGCCCTGCTGTTCCAGTCGGGATTCACGGCGAACGCCGGCACCGTCGCGGCGATCCTCCGGCCCGGACGACGTGATCGTGAGCGACCGGTTGAACCACGCGTCGATCATCGACGGCGCGCGTCTGTCGAAGGCCGAGATCAAGGTGTTCGAGCACCGGGACGCCGCGGATGCCGAGCGCCTCCTGACGGAGACGGCGAAGCCCGGCCGGCGTCAGCTCCTGATCACGGACGGCGTCGTTCTCGATGGACGGCGACATCGCGCCGCTCGGCGACCTCGTAGAGGTCGCCGAGCGGCGCGGCGCATCATGATGATCGACGACGCGCACGCGTCCGGCGTGCTGGGAGCGGGCGGCGCCGGGACCGTGGACCACTTCGGGTTGCACGGTCGCGTCGACATCCAGGTCGGGACGCTCTCGAAGGCGATCGGCGTGCTCGGCGGGTTCATCGCGGGCCCGCCGCACCTGATCGAGTGGCTGCAGAACCGCGGCCGTCCCTATCTGTTCTCGACGAGTCGCGCCGCCCGTCGTCGTCGCCGCGTGCGTCGAGGCGCTCCGGATCATCCGCGATGAGCCCGACCGGCTGGAGCGACTGTGGACGAACACGCGGTTCCTCAAGGACGGTCTGCACGAGCTCGGGTTCGACACCGGACGCTCGGAGACGCCGATCACGCCCGTCATCACCGGCGACGAGGCGAAGACGCAGGCGTTCGCGCGCCGACTCTTCGAGGAGGGCGTCTTCTGTCCGGCGATCGTCTTCCCGACGGTGGGGCGCGGGAAGGCGAGGGTGCGGACGATCGTCACCGCCGACCACACGGAGCAGGATCTGGCCGAGGCGCTCGCCGTCGTTCGAGCGCGTGGGGAAGGAGCTGGGGCTACTCGGCGGCTGACGCGTCGCCCAGGGATCCGTCGGCGACCTTGGCCGTGAGGCCCCGGATCATCAGATCGAGCCCGAACTCGAACTGCTCGTCCGCGTCGCACTCGGCGAAGTAGCGCGGAAACGGCAGCGAGCACGGGGAACTCGTCGGCGGGAGCATGACCGCGAGATCGCCTTAGCTGTTCACGTGCTCCGTGCTCTGCGATCGTGCCGCCTTCCATCATCACGAATCCCTGGATGTAGCCGCCGAACGCGTGGAACGCCTGCACGCAGTCGCGATCGGACAGACCCGCTTCGCCGGAACAGACGCAGCGCGAACTCCATCGGGCGGTAGCGAGTCGGGCGAGGACGGCGCCGGCCCGTGGCGCTCGGCGAACAGTCGCATCACGTCGGGATGTGCCTGCAGGATGCGGCGCGTACGATCGCGCGCCGGCGCGGAGCTCGCTCCGAGATGTCGCCCGCCTCGTCCGGATACTCGAACTCGCCGCATCACGCCTCGCAGATCCCGTCGAGCAGGTCGTCCTTGTCGCGGACGTGGTGATACAGCGACATCGCCTCGACGCCGACCTCGCGGGCGATGCGGCGCATCGAGACGGCCTCGAGCCCCTCGGTGTCCATCACGCGAAGGGCGGCGGCGATGATGCGCTCGCGGGTCAGACGTTCGCGTTCTTCGTGATAGTCATGGTGGTTCGTCTCCGGTGGCCCGTTCTCGAAACGTTCACCGATGTTCGGCTTGACAGGCTTACGCTGTACGCATATCCTCCGTACACCGTAAGCGTACACCGTACGTCAAGATGCGCTTGGAAGCAGGCCGAAGAACCGTTCCACGTTAGGGGAACCCGTGAAGCTGAATCCGGAAACACTTGCACGAGCGAGCAGCCGGCACCCGTGGCGGACGGTCGCGATCTGGGCGGTCATCCTCGTCCTGGGCTTCCGGGGCATCGGCCGTCATGTTGAGCGAGCGCGCTCACGACGGACTTCGACTTCATCGAACAACCCGGAGGCGAAGCAGGCCAAGACGCTCCTCGATCAGAAGCAGCTGCGAGCAGGACGTCATCGCCGGAAGACCTTCGTGATGATCGACGGGCCAGGGACCGTCACCGATCCGGCGTTCACGGGGCAGGTCAACGCCGCGCTCAACGACATCCGCGGTCGCTCGAGCCGACGTCGTACGACCGTGCCGGCGTCCTACCCGCTGACGGCGGACCAAGCGCAGGACCCGCAGGTCGCCGCGCTCGGTCCGATCGAGTCGGAGGACGGCACCGGCGGTCCTGTTCACGCGTGATCCTCGCCGGGGACGCGACCAGACGCGCGACGATCGTGAACCGCTCGAACGCGATCCAGGTACAGCTACACGACTGGTGACACGACGATGTACATGCTGGGCGAGCCGACCTCGACCGACGACTTCAAGAAGATCTCCGAGGAGGACCTCAGAAGGGCGAGACGATCGGCATCATCGTCGCGATCATCGTGCTGCTGATCGTCTTCGGGTCGCGCGATCGCCGGTGTCACCCCGATCATCATGGGCATCTTCGCGATCGGCGTCGCGCCCTCGGGCTGGTCGCGTCTGCTCGGACAGGTCTGGCGCTTGAGCTTCTTCGTCCCGAACCCGATCTCGATGATGGGTCTGGCGGTCGGCATCGACTACTCGCTGTTCATCGTCTCCGGTTACCGGGAGGAACGTGCGTCGCGGCCGCGACAACGCTCGAGGCGATCGGCATGTCGGGCGCGACGGCGAACCGCGCCGTCTTCTTCAGCGGGTTGACCGTGGTGCTCGCGCTGCGCCGGGATGCTGATCATGCCGACCACGATCTTCCGCGGGCTCGCGGGCGGCGCGATCCTCGTCGTTGCTGGTCTCGCTCGCGCTCTCGATGACCTTGCTCCCGGCGCTCATGGCGCTGTTCGCCGATCGCCTGGTGAAGCCGGGCTGTCATCTTCGGCCGCGGCCGGACGCTCGAGCACGGGCCGCGCCGGCGGTTCTGGGACACCGTGATCCCGCTCCGTGATGGCGCGGCCGTGGGTGTGCCTGATCGTCGCGGCGACCTTCATGCTCCTGCTCTCCGTCCCCGTACTGGGCGCAGTGCGCATCCGACGGACGACGGACGAGGGATCGAAGACCGGGCTCTCCGGGATCGAGCACGATCCCCGACGGCGATCCAGACGAAGCGACGCGTTCGACGTCATCGTCGCGAAGTTCCCGAGGGCGGGGCAGCAGTCGACCGCGCGGACGTCGGTGATCCCCGGCGCGTCGACGGACGCCCACGATCGCAGCGGGGATCAAGACGCTCGAAGCGCGCCGTCGCGAGCGACCCGACGTTCGCGGCACGCCGACGCCGCCGCAGACGAGCGCCGGACGGACGCGTACACGCTCGTCGCGATTCCCGTTACGCGGGCGCGGCGACCGACGCCCAGAGCGAGGCCGGCGGTCGAAGCGGTCACGCGCGCATGCGGGACCAGTACGTCCCGCAGGCGTTCGGGGCCGGACTCCGGAGTGCTCGTCGGCGGCGACACCGCGCTGTCGTCAAGGACTTCTTCGACATCTCCGACGCGGTACACGCCGCATCATCATCCTGCTGGTGCTCGGCCTGTCCTTCATCCTGCTGACGGTCGTGTTCCGCTCGATCGTCGTGCCCGCGAAGGCGATCGTGATGAACCTGTTGTCCGGTCGGGGCGGCCTACGGGCTCATCGTCCTGATCTTCCAGAAGGGTGGCCCGTCGTTCGCGAACTCGATCGCCGACGCCCTCGGCTTCACCCAGGTCGACGCGATCGAGATCGTGGCTCCCGCTGTTCCTCTTCTCGATCCTGTTCGGGCTGTCGATGGACTACCAGGTGTTCCTGCTGAGCCGGATCCGCGAGGAGTACGACGAACCGGCGACAACGCCGAGGCGGTCGCGTACGGCCTGCGGACCACCGGGCGGCATCATCACCGGCGCCGCCGATGATCATGGTGGCCGTCTTCGCCGGCGTTCGCGAGCGGCGCATCTGACGGCGCTGCGAGCAGATGGGCTTCGGCCTCGCGGTCGCGGTCTTCTTGGACGCGACGATCGTGCGGTCGATCCTGGTGCCCTCGGCGATGAAGCTGCTCGGCGACCGCAACTGGTACCTGCCGAAGTGGCTCCAGTGGCTGCCGAAGGTCGACGTCGAGGGACACGGCGGCCGCCGAGCGCGTCGATCGTCCGGACACGCCGGCTGAGCTCGTGGAGGCTCGCGACACGAACGACTGACGATCGATACCCGGAAGGGGAGGCTGCCCGCGCCTCCCCCTTCCGTCGTCTCTGGACCCCTGCGACCGCCTGCCATGATAGGCCATGCGTCGACTGACTGACGGCTCGCCGCACGCCCGCGCTCACGCTCGCGGTCGACGTGCTCGCGATCGCCGCGTTCATCCTCATCGGGATGCGGTCGCACTCGGACGCCGCGGCCGCGTCGATCTTCCTCCGCAACTTCGTGCCGTTCACCGGCTCGTGGCTCGTCGTTGCCTGGCTCGTCGGACGTATCGTCCGCCGACGCCGGTCGGCCTGGTCGTGACGCTGCTGATGCGATCCCGATCGGCGTGGTGCTGCGCGCGCTCTGGGTCCGAAGCTGGAGCATCGGTGAGGTGCTGACCTTCGCGCTCGTCGCGCTCATCTTCGCGACGATGCCTGATCGGGTTGGGTCGGGCGATCGTCCGGCCGTGCTCGGCGCCAGGCTCTTCGACCGGCGGCCGTCGTGACCTCGATCGCATGCCGCGACCCGGGGCGGCGCGAGTTCTGGCTGGAAGAGGCGCTGCGAGGAGGAGCCCGAGAGTCATGCCCGCCGCTCGATGCCAACGTCGCCGCCGACGTGTGCATCGTGGGAGGCGGGTTCGCGGGCCTGTGGACGGCGGTCCGCCTCGGCGAGCGCGAGCCCGGTCTCCGGATCGTGCTGCTGGAGCAGGACATCGTCGGCGGCGGTGCGAGCGGTCGCAACGGCGGGTTCTTCTCGTCGTCCTGGTGGATCTGCCCGCGCTGACCGGGTTAGTGCCGGCGAGCGCGAGGGACTCCGCTACGCGCTGACGCTCGCGGACTCCGTCGCGGAAGCGAGGAGCTTCTGCGCGACCAACGGGATCGACTGCTGGTTCCACCTCGAGGGCGCGATGGGCGTGCGAGCCGGCGCCCGGCAGGAGGATCAGCCGGCGGTCGTGCAGTCGACCTGTGCCCGGCTGGGCTACGGGGTCGGATGGTCGCCCCGAGCGCTGCCGAGACGCGCGCCCGCGCCGACTCGCCACCGACGTTCGAGGGGTGCGTTCATCCGCGACGCCGCCGTCGTCCAGCCCGCGCGGCTGGCGCGCGGCCTGCGGCGGTTCGTGCTCGACCGAGGGGTGCGCATCTTCGAACGCATCGCGCGCGTCACGGCGTCGACCGGTCGCGCCCGGCGGTCGTCCGCACCAGACCGCGCGGTGCGGTCCGTTCAGATCCAGGTCGTGCTGGCCCACGGCGCGTGGGCCGCCGGCTGGCGGGACTTCGCTCGAGCTTCGGTCATCGTCGAGATCACGTCGTCGTGGATGGAGCTTCATCCCCAGTCGAGGAACGGGATGACGTCGCGATGATGTGATCGCCGGATCACGAGTGGTTTACTACTCTCCGCCCGACCGACGACGGCAAGGGGATCGCGATCGGCGGCGGAATCGCGCGTCGTCTTCGGGGACGGGCGAGCGGCCGAGCCGCGACGCACGATCGCAGGGTCGCCGAGGTCGCGGCGCGGACTGCCCGGATGTTCCCGCAGCTGGAGGGGACCCGCTTCGCCTGCGCGGGTGGCCTTAACATCGACCAGACGCCGGCGTTCGTGCCCTTTACCGGACGCTCGAGCCGGGCACGCATCCACGCCGGGCTCGGATATGGCCATGGCTCGCAGGACGTAATGGGCGGCAAAGATCCTCGCATCGGTCGCGCTGGGGGGCTCGAGGACGAGTGGACGACGCTTGCCGTCAACCGACCGGAGACGATGAAGGCAACTCTGAGCCGCCCATGGGCGGCGGTCAAGATCGATCGGTGAGTGGAGCGGGCGACGCCCGGAGGAGGCCGGCAAGCGTCGCGGCGTCGTCAACGATGCCGGGCTTGGTCCATCGGGCTTCGTGAGCGCTACGGCGAGGCGTCAGCAGCTTATCGTCGTGCGCCGGCAGGTCCCGGCTGGGACGACTGACCTCGATCGTCACCCGCCAGGCGCCCCGCGCCGGCGCGCTGGAACCTGCGGACTGGCGGCGCTGTGGCGAGCCACGCGACCTCGATCAGCGCCGAACGATATGATCGCGGTCAGCACCATCACGAGCGCATCTTCAGGACCAGGCCGATACGCCTGAAGTAGAGGGCGCCAGCAAGGAGGAACAGCAAGACGCATCATGGCTCTTATGGTACGGCCGACCGGGGCGAACAGTGAGCCGTCGGACGAGCAGGTCGGGCTGTTGATCGAGGTCGTGGATCCCCTCCACCCAGGCGAACGTCGCCGGGGACCCGGCTTCGCTCTCAGACGCTGCACCGCCTCACGTTTCGCGGCATCGAACGCGCGCCGCATCCGCGGGACCTGTGGGCGAGGATCGCGAGCGTGGGCACCGCCAGCACCGCAGGTGCTGAGCGCCGGCGCGTCCTGGTCCCGTGATCGCCCCGGAGTGATCCGGAAGTGGTTCGCGCGCGACAGCCGCGGATGGATGCGACCCTGCCCCGTCCACCCGCATCTAGGGAGAGGAAGATCGCCTGGCACCCGGGCGTCAGCGGACCGGCGACCAGCGGGCAAGGCCGGCGCGGAAGGAATCCAACGGCGTCCCGGCTGGTCAGCGGCGGCGGAGCGTACGCTTCGCCGCTTCCCACGTCGCGAACGAGCTCCGGAGCCGGAAGACGCCGCCGTCGACCAGGACGGCGCCGCTCACTTCGCACGAGGGTGACCCGCCGCGCAGGGCGAGCGCGACGTCGGCACCCGCACGAGTGCCCCACGACGAGACCGGCCGTCGCAGCCGGGCCGCCTCGATCACCGCCGCCGCGTCGGCGGTGACGTGGTCGAACCCGTAGCCGTGCCGCAGGCTTCGCCGACAGGCCGTGGCCGCGCGCGCCGAAGGTGACGACGCGGAACCGCCGGGCGAGTCCGGGAAGCCATCAGGTCCCGATCCGCCGCGAGAGGTGGCCAGACCGTGGTGGAGGAGTAGAGCGCGGGCGCGCGCCACCGACTGCGCCCGCGATCCGGCGGGCGCGGGAGGCGCACGCCTCCGTCGCCCGCCACGTCGAACCAGCGCTCGTCCATCCGACGGCCATCGTAGAGTGGGCAGGCCGTGGAGGGGTTCCGCCTGCGGCTCGGTGGCAGTCGTAGTGCCTCGGTGGCACCGCCGACGAAGGGGGAGCGATGTACGGAACGTGCGCACGGATGGTGGTCAAGCCCGGAGATCCGGCAGTAAAGATGCAGGCGCATTCTTCGACGAGGAGCCCACCGACACGAAGGGCTACGTCGCCTCGCACGTGTTGATGGAGAACCGACAGCGACAAACGGGTCTGTTGTCTGCGATACTTCGATGGATCGAGCCACCCACGACGCGAACGCGGACGCATCCCAAGCAGGATGAGCGTACCTGAAGTACCGCGCCCTCCTCGGAGGAGGCGAGTCTCGGAGTGGCACGACGGCGAGATCCGGTCGTTCCTGCAGGCACGGAGCAGGGACGGACGATGGCGGACGCGCTGCAGAACTACATCGACGGGAAGTGGGTCGACGCCGCGGACGGAGAGCGGTTCGACGTGTTCAACCCCGCGACCGGCGAGGTCATCGCGACCGCGCCGGACTCCAAGCCGGCCGACGTGGATGCGCGCGGTCGACGCCGCGCGCCGGACGTTCGACGACGGGCACGTGGTGGCCGCGGACCGCCGAGCGCGAGCGGGGCCGCGATCCTGCTGCGCGCCGCCGACATCGTCCGTCGCGAGCACGAGCGCCTCGCGCAGCTCGGATCGCTCGACTGCGGGCAAGCCGATCGGCGAGGCCGCGCGAGGACATCGCCGAGGTCGCGTTCATGTTCGAGTACTACGGCGGGTGGGCGACGAAGATCTACGGCGAGATCCCGCACGGTGGGCCCGGACGCGATGTCGCTGGTCGTGAAGGAGCCGATGGGCGTCGCGGCGCGCGATCACGCCGTGGAACTACCCGATGATGATGGCGGTGCAGAAGGTCGCGCCGGCGATCGCGGCGGGCTGCACCGTGATCCTCAAGCCCGCGGAGCAGACGCCGCTCACCGCGCTCGAGATCCCGAAGATCCTGGAGGAGGCGGGACTTCCGGCCGGCGTGCTGAACGTGCTGACCGGGTTCGGCGAGACCGCGCGGCGCGCCGCTGGTCGCGCACCCGAGCGTCGACAAGATCGGGTTCACCGGCTCGAAGGAGGTCGGCAAGCTCATCATGCGGAGCGGCGCCGACACGTTGAAGCGGGTCACGCTGGAGCTGGGCGGCAAGTCGCCGAACATCGTGTTCGCCGACGCCGACTTCGACGCCGCGATCGAAGGCAGCGCGAACGGCATCTTCTGGAACCAGGGCGAGATCTGCTCGGCAGGCTCGCGCGTGTTCGTCGAGCGCGCGATCTACGACGACGCCGTGAACGCGCTGGTCGAGCGACGCGACGCGGCCGTGAGCTCGGCGACCGCGCCGACGACGGCACCACGATGGGACCGCTGGTCTCGAGGAGCAGCAGGAGCGCGTGCAGTAGTACATCGAGATCGGCAGCGGCGAGGCGACGACTGGCGGCGCAGGGCGCGACCCCGACCGACCCGTCGCTCGCGAACGGCTATTTCGTGCCGCCGACGATCTTCGCCGACGTCGACAACGACGCGCGGATCGCACGCGAGGAGATCTTCGGCCCGGTGATGTCGCGTGATCCCGTTCACGATCGGCCGACGAGGTGATCGCGATGCTCGAACGACAACGAGTACGGCCTGGCCGCCGCCGTGTGGACGCGCGACATCAAGAAGGCGATCAACACGGCGCGAGGCGCTCCGCGCCGGGCATCGTGTGGATCAACGACACGCAGCCGGCGCCCGACCGAGACGCCCGTGGGGCGGTTACAAGCAGTCGGGGATCGGCCGCGAGCTCGGTCGCGAGGGGCTGGACGACTACCTCGAGGCCAAGCACATCTACGTCAACCTGCCGAGTAGTCGGACGCGCTCAGGTCGAGCGTCGACGGAGCCATGCCAGCCCCGCGCCGACGATCCCGAGCGTGGCGATCACGATCACGCGCCATCGCCGCGCGGAGGCTGAACGCTCTGCGCGATCCAGCCCGAGAGCGGCGGGCTCCAGATGAAGCCCGGTGTAGCCCACGGTGGTGACCGCGGCGATCGCGTTCGTCGGATCCTCGTCGGCGCCTCGTCGACCAGCCCGAACGCGCGCCGGGGCCGCGGCGGAGATCGTGAAACCGAGCAACAGGAAGCGCGACCGCGACGACCGCCGGGCTGCTCGGCGAGCGCGGCGATCGTGCCGCCGATCGCCGACGCCGACGCCCGACGACGACGATCGTGCGTCCGCCGGCCGCAGCCGAACAGCACCCGCCCCGCGAACAGTCGTCCGAGCAGCAGCGCAGCCGAGAACGCGACGAACGCCAGCGGCGGCCCTCGATGCCGTCGCGCCCAGCTGGTCCTGCAGGTAGAGGCCCGACCACGTGTCCATCGATCCCTCGACCAGGAACGCGAACAGGACCACGAGCGCCGGCACCCACAGCGCCGGTGGCGCCGGAACAGCGCCGAGATCGAGAACGCATGGTCTCGCGCCGCGGCGCTCCGACGTCCGCACGCAGCGCTCGACGCCGTTCCACACGGCCGTGATGGCCAGACGACGCCGGCGAACACGAGCACCGACCCGGTAGTCCATGCCCGGCCGCCACGATGCGACCGGCCACCGACGGCGCCCGGTGACGCCTGCCGGCTGCGTAGCTGGCGTGCAGCCACTGCAGCACCGGCCGGCCGCGTGCGCGACCTCCGACCCGCTGCGCCGCGACGTTCAGGATAGACGTCGATCAGTCCGTTGCCCGCTCCCGACCAGGATGAGCGCGACCAGCAGAGCGCCTGTCGGCGGCACGCGCCATCGCGAACGCGCGCCGACCGCCGAGCGCCATCAGACGAGAGCGGCACACTGAGTGCGCCGATCGGAAGCGCTGTCAGGCGCGGAGCGCGACGAAGCGCCATCACGACGACGGCGACGATCGACGGCAGGGCGAGTAGCACGCCCGATCGCGTCCGTACGACAGATCTCGTGGTGCCGGTTGGAGCTCGACGACGAGGATGACCCAGACGCCCCAGTACTGGCCGAACGACCAGTAGCCGGCCAGCAGCGGGGCGATCTCGCGGCGCCTCGGCCGCGCGGTCCGGCGCGGCAGCGAGGCGGGCTGGATCGGCGGCGTTCCATGCGCCGTGCGTGATCGATCGCACGCGCGTCGTCGCCGAGCGGTTGACCCTGCGCGGCGGGGCCGGGCGTATAGCTCCGCCGACGATGGCGGGAGGAGAGGTCCAGCTCGTCGACCTCGTGAAGCGCTTCGGCGAGTTCACGGCGGTCGCCGGCATCAACCTGCAGATGCCTCGCGGCGAGTTCTTCTCGCTGCTCGGGCCCTCCGGCTGCGGCAAGACCACGACGCTGCGGATGATCGCCGGGTTCGAGCGCCCGACCGAGGGTCAGATCCTGCTCGACGGCGTCGACATGGCCCAGACGCCGCCGCACAAGCGCAACGTCAACACCGTGTTCCAGAACTACGCGCTGTTCCCCCACCTGACGGTCGAGGAGAACGTGGCGTTCGGGCCTCGCAGTATCAGAAGGCGTCCAAGCAGGAGATCGCGCGAGCGGGTCGGACGACGCGCTGGAGCTCGTGCAGATGACGCGAGTTCGCGAAGCCGGCGTCCCGCCCAGCTGTCCGGCGGTCAGCAGCAGCGCGTGCGCGCTGGCCCGGGCGCTGATCCTGAACCCGAAGGTCGCTGCTGCTCGACGAGCCGCTCGGCGCGCTCGACGCCAAGCTCCGCAAGCGGCTGCAGATCGAGCTGAAGGCGCTCCAGCGAAGAGGTCGGGATCACGTTCATCTACGTGACCCACGACCAGGAAGAGGCGCTCACGATGAGTCGGACCGGATCGCGGTGATGTCCGCAGGGTCGCGTCGAGCAGGTCGGGCAGCCCGAAGGAGATCTACGAGGAGCCCGCCACGGCCTACGTCGCCGACTTCCTGGGCGTGTCGAACCTGATGGATGCCGAGGCGGCGGGGCCTGCCGCCGGACGGATGCAGGTGAAGCTCGGAGAGTTCGCGCTGATCGCCGGCGAAGGCGAGCGCCGACGCGGTCGGGCCGTGCAAGGTCACGATCCGCCCCGAGCGGATCGACATCGAGCCGCAGGGCACCGCAGGCGAGAACCGGATCCCGCGGATGGTCGAGCGCGTGGTGTACGTCGGCGCGACGCTCCAGGTCTTCCTCCACCTGGCGTCGGGGCAGACGATCCAGGCCTGGATCCCGAACGACGGCGATGCCCAGTCGCGCGCCTCCGGCGACGCGATCGCTGGCGCATCTCCCGGCCGACGCCACTCCGCGGTGCTTCCCGGCGGCGGGACGGCCGTCCTCGCCGCGGCGGAGCTCGGACGTCGCGAGCGGCTGATCCGGTCGCTCAGAACTGGGTCGCGAGGTCTCCCAGGCCGCCGCCGGTGCGCTGACCCCTGGTGAACCGCGCGGTAGAGCAGGTACGCGACGACCCCGACCACGATCGTGGAACCCAGCATGAACGTCGCCGCCGCGTTGATCGCAGGCGTCGGTTAGGCTGCGCGCCGAAGCTGTAGATCTTCACCGACAGCGGCTCGCTGGTCGACGGGCCGGACGAGGTATCGCACCGTGACGAAGTCGTCGATCGTGTCGGCGAACACGATCGCGGCGCTCGGCGAAGATCGCCGGGTAGAGCATCGGAAGGAGCACGCGCGCGGATCGATTGCCTCGGCGTCGCGCCCAGGTCCATCGCCGCCTCCTCGTAGTCCTTCCCGATCGACAGCAATCGCGCGCGCACGATGATGACCGGATACGAGAGCTGGAAGCGTCGATCGAGCCCCAGCGATCTGCGCTGGGCGTTCCGAGGGGGACGAACTTCCAGCAGGAAGGAGAACACGAAGAACAGAGCCAGTCCGAGGATGATCTCCGGCATCACGAACGAGAGCAGCATCACGAAGTTCGCGCCGGCCGCGGCCCTGCCACGCCACCGATCGATCCCCAACGCGAAGGCGACCCCATCGGGACCGCGATCGACCATCGTGCTGCAGCGAGAGCTTCAGGCTCTGGATCACGGCGAGTGGAGCTCCGGATCGTGCAGGAGAGAGTCGGACGGATCGGTCCACCACCACTGGAGGCTGAACAGGTGGACCGAGCTGCTCGAGCGGCTGGCGTTGAACGAGACCGCGATCGCGATCGACCAAGGAAGCAGGGACCAGACGATGTACCCCCAGGTGACTGTGGCGAGGATCGTCGGTCTCCGCCATGGGTTGCGCACCCATCGGCGGACGAACCCACCGCGGGTGCGTGGGAGGGCGCTCGACCGTGGACCACTCAGCACGTGTTCGCTCATCGCGTCTCCAACGATCTCGCCGTGCTCCGCAGGTAGTAGAACATCGGGATGAGGAGCAACGGTCATCAGGATGATGACGACACACGGCGGCTCGCGGGCCCTGACCGGTCGAGCCGTACGCCTCTGTCGATCAGGTTGCCGAGCATCGTGGTCCTGGGCGACTGCGACGAGCAGGTTGTTCGTGTAGTAGTCGCCGAACATCGGCAGCGACACGATCACGAGCGCGGCCAGGATCGCCGGGACGCGAGAGCGGCAGGGTGACGCGGAAGAACGTCCTGGCCGGACTCGGCCCCCAGATCGCGACCGGCCTCCAGCAGGTTGTCGTCGATCCGGTCCAGGAACGCGTAGAGGGGCAAGACCATGTATGGGATGTAGCCGTAGATCAGCCCCATGATCACGGTCGATGGTCGGCCACTCAGCCAATCGATCGGTTGCGGCACGACGTGGAGGAACGTCAGGATCTTGTTGACGTATCCGTCGGTGTCGAGCAGGTCTGATCAGGCGAGCATGCGCATCAGGTAGCTGATGAAGAACGGCGCGATCAGCAGCGCGCAGGAGGAGGGCCTTCCGCCTTCCCGCCGAAGCGGGCCACGTAATACGCCACCGTGTACGCCAGGACCAGACAGAGGGCGCTCGCGATGACGACGTACTCGAACGTGTGGATCATAGACGGTGGCGGTAGAGCCCGAACGAGATCGTCGAGCACCTTGCCGAACTGTTCCACGCTCCACCACCACGGCTCGTAGACGGGCAGCGGGTTCCGGAAGATCTGGTCGACGGTGCCGAAGGCGATCGAGATGACCGTGTACAGCGGCAGGACGAACAGGATCGCGAGCCAGAGCGACGCCGGGAGCGTGAACGAGGGCCAGAACCAGCGCGGATGAGGGACCCCCTCCTCGGTCGCCCCGCCCGAGCGACGGCGGCGCCGACGGGCGGGCTTGGCCTCGCTAGGACCCGACACCGGCGGTGAACTCGGACCAGATCTCGTGCCAATGGTCGTCGACGTCCGCCGGCAGGGGACCTTCGCGATACCCGATCGCGAAGTCGCTCTCGCGCACCGCGGCGTCCGGCATCCACGGAGCCACGTACATCGCGGGCGCCGCCCAGCTCGAGGACTTCTTCGAGTACAAGCCCTCCGTCTTCGTCAGCGCGTCCACGTTCGCCTGGCGTCTGTGGCGGCTGGTAGCCGTTCCAGGAGAAGTTGTCCATCGCGTGACGGAACGTGAGCCAGAAGTTGATGAACTCGTGTGCGAGCCGCGGATGCTCCGCGCTCTTCGGGATCGCGATCAGGTCGTTGTCGATGGGTCCCTTGCGGTCCTCGGGGAACCAATAGCCGTAGCCCTCATAGGCGGCCTGCGTGGCGGGGGCGGCGTACTCCCCAGCCTGCGACGACGTCACCCGACCACGCCGTCGTGACCGAGAACTTGTCGTTCTGCAGCTTGTTGTACGAGGCGTCGTAGGCGATCCATCGGGTCGACCGCATCGATCATGGCCAGGAGGTCGGTGCGCACCGTCTCGAGGTCGGCGTCCTTGCCCGTGTTCAGGTCCGTGATCCGTTCTTCATCAGCGCGATCGCCATCACGTCGCGGTAGCTGGGGTAGACGCCGACCTTGCCCCTTGTAGGTCGGGTCCCACAGGATCGACCACGGGTTGTCCATCCCGTGGATCGCGTCGTCGGGGATGCCTGGTCGCGCCGGTAGCCGATGCCGGTCGTGTAGATCGTGTACGGCACGGAGTAGCGCCAGCCCTGGTCGTAGTACGGGTTCTGGAAGGCGGCCCAGTTGTCCTGCTGGAGCGCCGGGATCAGGATCGTGGTTCAGCGGCTGGAGCAGGTCGGCGGCGACCAGCTTGCCGAGCACGTCGATGCGTCGGGAAGAAGACGTCCGCCTTGATCTTGCCGCTCGCGAGCTTCTGGACGCCCTCGTCCATGTTGTTGAAGGTCGTGACGCCGGAGAACTTGATGCCGTCGTCCCCGTACTGCTGCACGAACTGGTTGAGCACGTACTTCCACATGTAGACCGCCCAGTTGAGGATCTGGAGCGTCGCGCCTTGCTCGATCGGGGTGTCGGTCGCGATCGGCTCGCCGTTCATCGGCAGCGTCGCCGGATGGTCGGGCGTCGCGATCTCGAAGGCGGACGATCCGCTCGTGCTCGCTCCGGGCTTCGAACAGGCATCCAGGATCGCGGACATCGTCGGGATGGCAGCGGCCGTTCCGCCCGCCCGAACGAGGAACTCACGACGGGACAGATCCCTCACGTGACGCATCGTTTCCTCCCCACGTCGAGCCGGTAGGGAGAACCTGACCGGCGGTTCAAACCCGTGCAGGCCGGTGAGTACCATAGCCAGCCCGCGCTATGCAAGGGACGCCGGGCACAACCCGTTCGAGCTAGTCCGGCCCGAGGCCAGCTCGGTGAGTCTCACTCTGTGGTTACGCACCGGGTCGTGCCTCGGATCGTCTGCGTCCGAGCCGGGCGCGGCCCGGCTATCATCCGTGCCTCTTCACCGGGCCGATCGAGGGGAACGAGGGTCGCCGTGCCTGACGTTGCAGCCGAACCCGATCTTGCTGGTCGAGGATCTCGGTCCCGTCCGTCGGCTGACGATGAACCGCCCCGACGCCCTCAACGCCCTGAACGCGGAGCTGACGGAGGCGATCTCGGTCGGCGATCCGGGCGGCCGGCGCCGACGACGACGGTCTCCGTCGTGATCCTCCGCGGGGCCGGCAGGGCGTTCTGCGCCGGGTACGACCTGAACGAGGACGCAACCGGCGGCGCCCTGGACGCGCGTCATTGGTTCGACGAGCTGCACGCCTCCACCGCGAAGATGCTCGAGATCTTCGATTGCCCCAAGCCCGTGATCGCGCTCGGTGCAGTCCTATTGCCTGGCCGGCGGGACCGACCTGATGCTCGCGCTGCGACCTCGCGGTCGCCGCCGACGACGCGTACTTCGGGTACGTCGACGTGCGGTTCGGCTCGGGGTCGTGTCGATGTTCCTGCCGTGGGTCGTCGGGATGCGCGCCGCCGAAGGAGCTCCTGTTCACCGGCGAGGACCGGGTCCCCGCCGACGAGGCGCCTGCGCCTGGGGCTCGTGAACCGCGTGGTCCCTCGCGACCGGCTGGACGACGCGACGCTGGAGCTGGCCGAGGAGATCGCGAAGAACGAGGCCGTTCGTCGTTCAGACCTCGAAGCGGGCCGCGAACCGCGCCTGGGACGTCGCCGGGTTCCGCGCCGCGATGGCGGCGAACACCGAGCTCGACGTGATGATCGAGACCGCGAACCTCCCGGCGCGCGACGAGTTCCGCCGGATCACCCAGGAGCAGGGGCTGAAGGCGGCGATCGCGTGGCGCGACGCGCAGGTTCCGCGGTGACGGCGGGTGACGCCGCGGTGGCGGCCTCGAGCCGCTGCTCGCGCCGCGCTCGATCGCGATCGTCGGGGCGTCTGAGGCCGCGGACTCCTGGGCGCCGGAGATCGAGCGTTCGCTCCGCCACGTCGGGTATTCGAGGCGCCCTGCTACCCCGTCAATCCGAAGTACGACACCGTCTGGGGCGTCCCCTGCGTGCCGTCGATCGCGGACCTGCCTCGGAACGTCGACCTGGTCGTCTTCGTGGTCCCCGCGCGCCTCGTGGTGCGGGATGATCGACGACTGCGCGCGCGCAGGGCGTCCGGTCGGTGATGGTCGTCTCGTCGGGGTTCGCCGAGGCGGGCGACGAGGGGCCGCGCGCTGCAGGACCGGCTGCGCGAGGCGGCGCTCCGCCATCACCTGCCGGTGCTCGGTCCCAACGTCGAGGGGTTCGTGAACTACGTCGACCACGTGGCGCCGTACGGGACGACCGCCGCCGGCCGATCCCGTCGCCGGATCGATCAGCGTGATCTCGCAGTCGGGAACCGTGGCGTGGACGATGAACCAGATGGCGTCGGACCGCGGCGTCGGCCTGCGGATCATCCTGGGCGTCGGCAACGAGGCGGTGCTCGGTCTCGGCGACCTCTTCGCCGTGGGCGGCCGACGACCCGCACACGAAGGTCGTCACCGTCCTACGTCGGAGACGATGCGCGACGTGGCGGGGATCGGGCGCGGCCTCGACGCGCTCCGATCCGCGGGAAGCCGGTGCTGATCTGCGCGCCGCAGGGCCGCTCCGAGGCGGCCCTGCGCGCGATCGTCGCGCACACGGGGGCGCTCGCCGGGAACACCGGGTTGCGCGACGCGCTGGCTGCAGGGTCACGGGGTCGTCCTGGTGGACGACCCCGTGACGATGTTCGAGGCCGCGGTCCTGCTCGCGCACCACCGGAAGCTCCGGACCGACGGGATCGCGGGCGCGCTTCCAGTCCGGCGGCGCGTGCACGCTGTTCGCCGAGGCGGCGGGAGCGGCGGGGCTGCACCCTCCCGGCGTTCGCGGCGCCCGACGAACGCGCGCTCCGCCGCGCGCTCCCGTCGTTCGCGTCGCAGAACAACCCGCTCGACGTGACCGGTCAGGCGGCCGTCGAGACCGACATGTTCGTCGGTGCGCCTCACGGCGCTCGCGAGCGATCCGGCGATCGGTCTGGTCGCCTTCGACGCGTTCCCACCGCGTCTGCCGGGGAGACGCCCGTGGGCGGACCCCGTCCTCGCGACGGTGATGGACCTCCAACGGTCCTCGGGGTGGCCTTCGCGTCGGTGTCGATGAGCCCGCTCGGCGTACGACGCCGAGGCGAAGGCCTTCACCCGGAGTGGGGCGCGCTGCCCGTTCCTGCAGGGGCATCGCGCGGCCGCGGGCGCGATCCGGGCGCTCGTCGACGCGCAGCGCGCCCGCGGCCGCGCGACGCCGGACGGTGGCGCCGCACGCGAACCGGGCGCCGGCGCTCGCCGGATCCTCCGCGGGCGCTCGGGGCCGCTGGACGAGGCGCACCGGCGCCGGATCCTGGAGCTGTACGGGGTGCGCCGGCCGAAGGAGGCCCTGGTCCGAACGCCGGCGCAGGCGGTCGAGGCCGCTCGGAACGATCCGCTGCGGCCGGTCGCGGTCAAGGCGGTGGCGCCCGAGCTGCCGCACAAGGCGAAGCTGGGCGGCGTTCGGCATCGACGTCCAGGGCGCCGAGGCGGTCGCGGCCGCGGCCGCGGCGGTGCTGACCGCGGCCCGGCGAGCCGGCGCTCGGCGCGCCGAAGGTGCTCGTGCAGGAGATGATCGCCGGCGCCGAGGTCCTGGTCGGCGCGCGTGCGTCGACGAGCGGTTCGGCGCGTGCGTGCACGATGCGGCCGGGCGGCGCGCTCGCCGAGGCGGGCGACGGCGGAGTTCGTGGCGGCGCCGCTCGGCCCGAAGGCCGCGCGCGCGTACGTGCAGACGCACGCGGCGGCCTGCGGCCTGGACGAGGCGAAGCACGACCTCGGTGCGGTGGCGGCGGCGGTCGCGCGGATCGCGCGCGCGCCACGATCTGCGCGACCGCCTCACGTCGCTGGAGGCCAACCCGCTCGTCGTCCGCCGACCGCGGCGCGGTCGCGGTCGACGCCCTGGCCGAGGCTCGAGCGCCCGCGTGATCGAAGGCCTGCTCGCGGCGCTCGGATGGGGGCTCGCGCCGACTTCTTCGGCGCCGTCGTCGGGCAGGCGGATCGGCAGCCTCTGGACCGTGATCATCGCGCCAGGGGTTCGCCGGCGCTCGTGGCGACCGCGATCGTCGTGTTCACCGGGGACTCGGTCCGTCCGGTCGCGGCGCTCACCGGAGCGTTGGCGCTGAACGCCGTCTTCACGGCGACGGCCTACGTGACCCACTACCGGGCGCTGGAGCTGGGGCCGGTGGCCGTCGTCTCGCCGGTCGGCGCGACCTACGCGCTGGTCGGCGTGGTGCTCGCGATCGTCGTCCTCGGCGAGCGACCCGAGCCTCCTCGCGCTCACCGGCGGGATCGTCACGGTGGTCGGCGTGATGCTCACGTCGACCGACCTCCGCAAGCTCCGCGCCGGGATCGCACGGGATGCCGCCGGGGCTCCCGTGGGCGGTCGCGTCCGCGATCGGGTTCGGCGTCGGGGGCTTCTTCCTCGCCTACCTCGTCACGGCACCTCGGGTGGGTGGTCGGCATGTGGGCGTCGCGGTGCGCCCAGCTCGCGGGGTTCGCGGTCGTCGCGCTCGCGCGCGCGGAGTCGCTCGCCGCGCGCCTGCCCGCGCGTGCGGGGATCGGCGCGGCGATCGGCGTGGGCGCCGCGGACCTCGTCGGCGTCATCGCGTTCTCGATCGGGACCCAGGCCGGGCTCGTATCGATCGTGCCTGGTCGCCTCGGCGGTGTTCCCGCTGATCGCGGTCGGGCTCTCGGTCGCCTACCTCGGCGAGCGGCCGGTGCCGAACCAGTACGTCGGGGTCGGCCTCGTTGCTGCCGGGCTCCTCGCTGCTCGGTCTCGGCGTGATCCGGTCACGCCGGACGCGTGGCGGTAGAACGGGACCGGCCTCGGCCGGCAGCGGGCGTGTTGCCGAGGACCAGGTCGGCGGCCTTCTCGGCCACCATCATCACCGGCGCGTAGATGTTGCCGTTCGTGACGGACGGGAACACCGAGGCGTCGACGACGCGCAGGCCTCGGTGCCGTGGACGCTGCATCGATCGCGGATCGACGACCGCCATCGGATCGGCGGCGTCCCCATCGTGCAGGTGCACGAGGGGTGCAGGGCGGTCTCGCCGTCCCGAGCGACCCACGCCAGGATCTGTTCGTCGGTCTCGACCGCCGACCCCGGTGAGAGCTCGCCGCCGTTCGAACGGCTCGAACGCGGGCTGGCTCAGGATCCGTCGCACGAGCGCGGATCGCCTCCACCCACTCCCGCCGGTCCTGGTCGGTCGACAGGTAGTTGAACCGCAGCGCCGGGTGCACGCGCGGGTCCGTGTCCGTGATCGCCACCGTGCCTCGCGCGTCCGAGTTACATCGGGCCGATGTGGACCTGGTAGCCGTGGTCGCTCGCCGGCGCCGAGCCCGTCGTAGCGGACGGCGATCGGCAGGAAGTGGAACATCAGGTTCGGATAGGCGACGTCGTCGTTGCTGCGGCGCGAACCCGCCGCCCTCGAAGTGGTTCGTCGCCCCGGGCCCTGCGCCGGAACAGGAGCCACTCGAGACCGACCCACGGCCGGTTCCGCCACCTGCAGGTACGGCGCGACCGAGACCGGCTGCGTGCACGCGTACTGGACGTAGACCTCGAGGTGATCCTGCAGGTTCTCGCCGACGCCCGGCACGTCGTGCGACGACGTCGATCCCGAGCGCCGTCAGGTCGTCCGCGTTGCCGACGCCCGAGAGCTGCAGCGTCTGCGGCGAGTTGATCGCGCCGCCGCACAGCAGGACCTCGCCGGCCCGCGACCCGGTGCGGCGTCCCGCCGATGCACGTACTCGACGCCGATCGCCCGGTTCCCCTCGAACAGGATCCGCGTCACGAACGCGCGCGTCGTCACGTCGAGGTTGCGCCGGTGCATCACCGGGTGGAGGTAGGCGCGCGCGGCCGACAGGCGGCGCCCGTCGTGCACGTTGCGGTCGAAGGCCGCGAAGCCCTCCTGCCGGTAGCCGTTGACGTCGTCGGTGAGCGGGTAGCCGGCCTGCTGCACCGCCTCGAAGAACGCGCCGAACAGCGGGTTCGTCGCGGGTCCGCGTTCGAGGACGAGCGGCCCGGCGTGCCCGCGGAACGGGTCGTCGCGGCTCGGCGGCCAGGCAGGTCTCCATCCGCTTGAAGTACGGGCAGGCAGTGCGCGTAGTCCCAGCGTCTGCATCCCGGGTCGGCGCGCCCAGCGCTCGTAGTCCAGCGGGTTGCCGCGCTGGAAGATCATCCCGTTGATGCTGCTGGAGCCGCCGAGCACCTTGCCGCGGGCGTGGTAGATCCGCCGGCCGTCCATGTGGGGCTCGGGCTCGGACTCGTACTTCCAGTCGTAGAACCGGCTCCCGATCGGGAACGTGAGCGCCGCGGGCATGTGGATGAAGACGTCCCAGCTGCGGTCGGGGCGGCCGGCCTCCAGGACGAGGACGCTGTTGGCCGGGTCCGCGGAGAGCCGGTTCGCCAGCGACGCTGCCCGCGGAGCCGCCGCCGACGATGACGAAGTCGTAGCGCCCGGCCATCACGGTGAGTCTCTACCAGGCTAGGCTGGCGCGCGCAGCTCGCTGTTGTCGAGGCCGCAACCGCTACCTTGCGCCCGGTCGATGGGTGGCCGACCATCGGCCGGTTGGCTCCGAGCAGCCGAGGGGGTCCGTTTGGACGACGCGCCGCAGGCGATCGTTTCGTGCCGGAACGTCTGGAAGATCTACGGACCGAAGGCCGACCGCATCGTCGGCACCCCTGACGCCGACCTGCCGCGCGCGGAGCTGCTCGCAGAAGACCGGGCTGCGTCGCCGCCGTGCGCGACGTCTCCTTCGATGTGCAGCCGCGGCGAGGTGTTCGTGGTCATGGGCCTGTCCGGCTCCGGGCAAGTCCACGCTCGTGCGGATGCTGAACCGGCTGCACGACCCGACCGCGGGCAGGTGCTGCTCGACGGCGAGGACATCATGCAGCTGGACGACGAACGGCTGCGCGAGGTCCGTCGGCGGAAGATCAGCATGGTGTTCCAGCACTTCGGGCTGCTTCCGCACCGTCGCATCGTGGACAACGTCGCGTTCGGCCTCGAGATCCGCGGGGTCGACAAGGCGGCAACGCGAGGCCAAGGCGACCGAGGTCCTCGCAGGTCGTCGGCCTCGGCTGGCCTGGGGCGACGCCTATCCCGGACGAGCTCTCCGGCGGGATGCAGCAGCGCGTCGGGCTCGCGCGCGCGCTCGCGACCGACCCCGAGATCATGCTGTTCGACGAGCCGTTCAGCGCGCTGGATCCGCTGATCCGCCGCGACATGCAGGACGAGGTGATCCGCCTCCAGCGCGACGTGCAGAAGACGATGATCTTCATCACGCACGACCTCGCGGAGGCGCTGAAGCTCGGCGACCGGATCGCGATCATGAAGGACGGGCGGTTCGTCCAGGTCGGCACGCCCGAGGAGGTCGTGGCGCATCCGGCCGACGACTACGTCGCCGACTTCACGCGCGACGTTCCGCGGGCGCACGTGCCTGACCGCGCGGACGATCATGCGCTCGACCGACGGCGAGACGCGACTATCGCGGGCGACGTCCCGGCCGACGCGATCGCTCCAGGACGCTGCTCCCGCTGCGTCGTCGAACGAGCGACCGGCCCTACCGAGTCGTCGACGACGGCAGCCCAGGTTGGCATCGTCGATCGCACGGCGGTGCTCGCCGCGATGGTGGAGGCCTGAGCAGGTGGCCGTACCGCTCCGACGAGCCAGCAGCAGGTCGACCGATCGCACGCGTCGTTCCCGCACGCGCCCGCCTCGCCCGTGGCGACGGCGAGCGCGTCGTGGATAGCGCCGCACCGTCGCGGTGCTCGCACTCGGGGCTGGTCCTGTTCTCGGGCGGCTTCCCGCAGTCGCTGCGTCATCGACGCCGCGACGCCGTTCAACGCCTTCAGCGACTGGGTGATCGCGCATCAGCGCACGAACCCGCTGTTCGCTGACTTCCTCGATGCCGCTCAAGAACGGCATCAACTCGATGGTCGACCGGCTGCAACGCGCTGCTCGCGCGGATGACCTGGCTCGGCGTGACGGTGACCGTGGCCGCGATCGCCGGCTGTGCTCGCCGGGTGGAGGATGGCGATCGTCGCCGCGGCCGGCTTCATCGCCCTGGGGCTGCTGGGCCTCTGGGCCGACGAGCCTCATCACGCTGACGCTCGTCCTGGTCTCGGTCGGCGGTCGCCCTCGCTGATCGGGATCCCCGTCGGGATCATGTCCGCCCGACACCCGCGCCTCGAGCAGGATCCTGCGGCCGGTCCTCGACGCGATGCAGACGGTCCCGGCGTTCGCCTACCTGGTGCCGTTGGTGCTGCTGTTCAGCATCGGGACGACGATCGGCGATGATCGCGACCGTGATCTTCGCGCTGCCTCCCGCGATCCGTCTCGACCAGCCTCGGGATCCGCTCCGTTCCCGAGACGTCCGTCGAGGTCGGCGCGTCGTTCGGCGCGACGTCCGGCCAGGTGCTGCGCAAGGTGCAGCTCCCGCTCGCGAAGCCCTCGATCATGCTCGGCGTCAACCAGACGATCATGATGGCGCTCGGCATCATCGTGATCGCCGCCACGGTCGGGTATCCGGGCCTCGGGCCGAACGTGTATCAGGCGCTCCAGTCCCTCAACGTTGGTGCCGCCCTCACGGCCGGCATCGGGATCGTGATCCTGGCGATCGTGCTGGACCGCGTGTCGTACGCGTGGAGCCGCGCGCGATCGAGCGCGACGCGGATCGCACGACGATGCATCTCTTCGGCTTCTCCGTGTCCCGCGCGCGTCGGCGTGGCGGTGGCCGCGGTCCTGCATCGTGGCCGCCATCGTGATCGGGCGCGGAAGTGCTTCGGCAGGAGAACTTCCCGGCGGGATGGACCATCTCCATCGACGGATCCGGTGAACGACGCCGTCTCGTGCGATCACGCGCACGATCGGCGGCGTGACCGGTGCCATCACGACGTCGCCGTGAAGTCACGCGCTCGACCCGCTCCGGAGCCTCCTGCTCGGCCTGCCGTGGTGGATGGTGTGCGGCGGTGCCGCACTCGCCGCATGGGCCGCCTCGCGGAGCCTCGCGCTGTCGATCGTGTCGTTCCTGTGCATCGCGGCCATCGGCGTCCTCGGGATGTGGGACATCGCGATGGACACGCTGAGCCAGGTGATCGTGGCCGCGATGCCTCTGCGTCGCGCATCGCGATCCCGGTCGGGATCTGGTCGTCGCAGAGCGACCGCGTTCAACGAGCGTTGCGGCCGTTCCTCGACGTGATGCAGACGATGCCCCAGTTCGTCTACCTGGTTCCCGTCGATCGCCTTGTTCAGCGTGGGGCGCGTCCCCGGCGTGATCGCCGCGCTCGTGTACGCGCTGCCACCCGGCATCCGCTTGACGGACCTCGGGATCCGAGAGGTGCTCGGCGGACCGCGTGGAGGCGGCGGTCGCGTTCGGCGCCACGAAGAATCAGGTGCTGCGCAAGGTGCAGCTGCCGCTGGCGCGGCCCTCGATCCTCCTGGGCGTGAACCAGACGATCATGATGGTGCTCTCGGTCGTGATCATCGCCGCGCTCGATCGGCGGTGGCGGGCTGGGCCTACGCGGTGCTGCAGGGCTCAGCCACGACCACGGCCGGGGCATGGTCGCCGGGATCTGCATCCTGCTGCTCGCGATCGTGATCGACCGGATCACCCAGGCGATGGGGCAGACCGTCCGGGCGCAAGGCCTGCCAAGCGGATCGCACCGTGGGGTGGTTCTTCGGTACGTCCCGGATGCGACGCACAGCCGTACTGCAAGGTGTATCGCAGATACCGACCGAAGAGTGAAGGGGGAAGCATGAGGAAGTCCAACGCGACGGTGCTGCATCGCCGCGCGTCGCCGCGTTCTCGTTCGCTCGCCGTAGCGTGCAGCGACGTTTCGTCCAGCTCGAGCGCGCCCGGCTCCGGTGGCGCGGTGCCGGACAACAAGGGAACGACGATCAACATCGCCATCAGCCCGTGGCTCGGCTCCGCCGCGAACGTCGCCGTCGCCCAGGCGTTGTTGCAAGGACAAGCTCGGCTACACGGTCAAGACGACCGCGATCGATGAGTACGCCCAGTTCCCGCCGCTCGCGAGCGGCGACGCTGGATGCGACGCTCGAGGTGTGGCCGTCCGGTCACGCGGCGGACTACAAGAAGTACATCGCGGGCGGCAACGGCGTGGTCGACGGCGGCTCGAACGGGGTGCCCGGCCAGATCGGGTGGTGGATCCCGACGTACATGCTCGACCGACCACCCCGAGCTCGCGACCTGGGAGGGATTGAAGACGGACGCCGATCATGTTCAAGACGGCCGAGAGCGGGAACGCTGGCCAGATCGCTGGACGGCGCATCCGAGCTTCGTCACGTTCGACCAGCCGATCGCCGACAACCTCGGGTTGAACCTCAAGGTCGTGTACGCGGGCTCCGAGGATGCGCGAGCTCACGGCGCTCGACACCGCGTACCAGAAGCAGGCGCCGATCCTCATGTACTTCTGGACGCCCCACTGGGCGCAGCAGAAGTACGACCTGACGAACGGTCGAGCTGCCCGCGGTCTCCGCGCAGTGCAAGCAGATGCTGCGACGGGTGAGAACGCCGACCAGTACAACTGCGCGTACGCGCCCGATCCACTGTACAAGGCGTTCAACGATGAGCTTGCAGACGAAGGCTCCCGCGGCGTTCGCGTTCCTGAGCGGCGTTCTCGTACACGGCCGCCGATCAGAACGGATCTGCACTGGACATCCACGACGGGATGAAACCCGCTGACGCGGCGCAGAAGTGGATCGACGCCAACCCGACGGTGTGGCAGCCGTGGGTGGACGCCGGTCTGGCGGCGCAAGCCGCCTGATCGGCCGCATCGGTCGACGTGACGGGGCGCTCGGGATTTGCCAGCCCCCGTCCACCAACGAGGGTTCCTGCGCGGGATGGACAAGAACGTGCAACGGTGGGTCGGCGGTGCAGCTGGGTGACGCCGCGTTTACAGAGCGATCAGCGCGGCGTCCGAGGCCGCCGGGAGTCGCACCTGCCGACCGGCGGCGGCGCCGGCTGGCGGGGCGGCGCTCGGGCGGTCGCGCGGCCGAAGTGCGGCGGCGTTGTTCGGCTCACCGGAGCTGCACGACGCTCCGCGGTCGCCACCCCGGCCGCGTTGCCTCGGATGGCGCAACGACCGCGTTGCAGGCGCAACCACGCGTCGATAGCATCGAGGCCTCCATGCGCGATCGCGCCGCAGACGGTGATCGTCGGTGCCGGCATCGTCGGCGCCTCGGCGGCGTACCACCTCGCCGAGCTGGGCGCAGACCGACGTCCTCGTGCCTCGATCGCGGCCCGCTCTTCGAGACCGGCGGCTCGCACGTCGCACGCGCCCGGGCATGGCCTTCCAGACGAACGGGTCCCGCACGATGTGCCGCATCGCGCAGGATTCCGTCGCGCTCTACGCGAGCTCGACGTCGACGGCGAGCCGGTGCTGGTACGGGGTCGGCGGCATCGAGGTCGCGACGAGCCGAAGCGCGGATGGCGGAGCTGCAACGCCGTCGCGGGTGGGCGCGTTCCTACGGGATCGAGGACACCGAGCTGCTCACCCCCGAGCAGACGGCCGAGCGGATCCCGCTGCTCGACCCCTCGACGATCCTCGGCGCGTACCTGCGTGCCCTCCGACGGCGATCGCGAAGGGGTCCGGATCGCGACCGCGCTCGCGCGCCGCGCCGAGCGAGGAGGGCGTCGCGTTCGAGGGCGGGGTCGCATGTGACCGGGTTCGACGTCGCGCGGCGGGCGCGTCCGCGGCGTGCTCACCGATCACGGGCGGATCGAGTGCGAGCGCGTGCTGCTCTGCGCCGGCATCTGGGGCCCGACGGTCGGCGCGTATGGCCGGGGTCCCGATCCCGCTGCTCGCCGTCCAGCACCAGCTGGTGTGGACCGACCCGATCCCGGAGCTCGCGGGCGAGTCGACGCGAGATCAGACCATCCGATCCTGCGGCACCAGGACTTCGCGATGTACTTCCGGCAGCGCGAGGACCACTACGGCGTGGGCAGCTACCGCCACGAGCCGATCGCGACCGCGCAGTCCGAGCTCCGGCGCCCGGCGGCGAGCTCCATGCCGTCGCTGATGCCGTTCACCCCGCGCGACTTCGACGACGTGCGAGGCCGAGGCGGCGCGGCTGCTCCCGGCGCTCGCCGGGCCGGATGCGGCCCGCCGATCCGGCGCGGTCGCTCAACGGGATGTTCTCGTTCACGCCGGACGCGGGCTCGATCGTCGGCGAGAGCGCGCGGGTCCGCGGCGTGTGGGTCTGCGAGGCCGTCTGGGTCACGCACGCGGCGGGATGGGCCGGCAGGTCGCCGAGTGGATGGCGACGGGCGAGCCCAGCTACGACCTGGCCGAGGCCGACGCGAACCGCTTCTACCCGTTCCAGACGACACCGGCCGTACGTGCTCGAACGCGGGAAGCAGCAGTACCGCGAGGTCTACGACATCCTGCACCCGCTCCAGCAGCCGGCGCGGCCGCGCGGGCTCCGGCTGACGCCGTTCCATCAGCGGCACGTGGAGCTCGGCGCCGAGTTCTTCACCGGGGCGGGGTGGGAGCGCCCGCAGTGGTTCGACGCGAACAAGCTCGTCCTGAGCGGCGCGGCGTGGGAGTCGACGCAGCGGGCTGGGCCGCGCAGAACTGGTCGCCGGCCGTCGGCGCCGAGCACCTCGCGACGCGCGAACGCGCGGCGCTCTTCGACCTGACCCCGTACGTGAAGCTCGACGTCGCAGGGGCCGGACGCCCTCGCGTTCCTCGAACGGGTCTGCGCGAACCGGATCGACCGTCCGTCCGGGACCGTGATCTACACGTCGATGCTCACGCCCGTCGGGCGGGATCCGTTGCGACCTCACCGTCACGCGCGCCGGCGAGGAGTCGTTCATGGTCGTGACCGGCGGCGGATCGGGGATGCACGACCTGGCGTGGCTCCGGCGGCAGCTCCGCGACGACGAGCGTGGACGATCGCGAACATGACCGACCACCGGTTCTGCCTGGGCCTGTGGGGGCCGCGCGCGCGCGACGTCCTGGCGGCCGTCACCGACGCCGACCTCGCGAACGACGCGTTCCCGCTACATGACCGATGCGCGAGCTGGCGATCGGCGAGGTCCCCGCGTTCGCGCAGCGCATCAGCTACGTCGGCGAGCTCGGCTGGGAGCTCTACGGCGCCGATCGAGATGGGCGCGCGCGTCTGGGACCTGCTGTGGGAGGCCGGCGTCGAGCACGGACTGATCGCGGGCGGTCTCGGCGCGTTCGACTCGCTCCGCCTGAGAAGGGCTACCGGCTGTGGGGCCAGGACATCACGACCGAGCACGACCCGTTCGAGGCGGGCCTCGGCTTCGCGGTGAAGATGGACAAGGACTTCCAGGGTCGCGACGCGCCCGCGCCAAGCGGCGAGCGCGGCCGAGCGAAACCTCGCGTGCATGACGCTCGACGATCCCGATGCCGTCGTGATGGGCAAGGAGCCGATCTGGGCCGACGGTCGCGTCGTGAGCTACGTCACGAGCGCGAACTACGGCTATTCGATCGGCCGCGGCGATCGCCTACGGCTACCTGCCCGACCGAGCTCGCGCGCGCGGGAACGGCGGTGGAGATCGAGTACTTCGGAGACCGGCTCGCGGCGAACGTCGCCGACGAGCCGCTGTGGACCCCGCGGGCGAGCGCCTGCGGGTCTGAGGACGAAGGAGAGGAGCTGCACCGGTGACCGTGAACGACAACCCCGGGATCCTGCTCTACACGAGGATCCGCAAGTCGCCGTACTTCTACGCGTCGCGCCGCCACGGCGTCGCGCGCTACAGCGTCTACAACCACACGTACCACCCGCGCCACTACGGCGACCCGGTCGCCGAGTACTGGAACCTGGTGAACGGCGTGACGCTCTGGGACGTGGGCGTCGAGAAGCAGATCCAGATCAAGGGCAAGGACGCGTTCGACCTGACGAACATGATCGTGCCGCGCGACCTCAACAAGTGCGCGGTCGACCAGGCCAAGTACGTGTTCATCACGAGCCCCGAC
>ERZ1370068.220-contig-10198_pt1 | contig 32533 bp, 65 predicted proteins | sample MGYA00561227_ERZ1370068 | MGnify/ENA primary metagenome ERZ1370068 (study PRJEB38410, sample SAMEA6850437) | metagenome | study: Metagenomic assessment of the ecological functions of the soil: analysis of the soil microbiota associated with the...
GTTATGCTTCGTTCGGTTACATGTTGCTGTCCGCACAGTCGCGGCAGCAGCGCGAATACAACACCGAGCACAGACCGGAAAGCATGCGTGCGATGATGGCCACGCCGCGCGGCCGGTACACCTCCTCGCAGGTTGCGTTCGTTGAAATGGGGCTGGAGGAAATTGGCCCGCTCGACAAAGACCCGCCCGGAGCTCCCACACGACAGCATCTTCCGCGGCCGCCGTCAGATCTCGTCGGCGTGTGGGGAAAGCCATGTCGGACCGCCTGCAAGAGGTGGGCGGCGTGAGTCTCGGCTTGTTGCCCTCGCCATTGAACACTTCCGGCATCTCGGGCTTGGAAAACTGGCCCGGCCCAATCCGCGCGCAGCCGGTCCGGTGCCGAGCACGCCGACGGTGCAGGCATTGGCTGGCTCGCGGGCTGTAGGCGAGCAGCATTCCGGTGCGACCGCTGCGCCCGCGGCCGTCGGAGCTATTCCAGCCCTGCGCGAGCGGCGCCAGACGCAAGGCCCCGAGCTGCTGGGTCTCGTTGGCACCGTCGCGAGCCGCGGTGCGCTGGAGGCCGCTGTCCTGCAGGCCGCTTCGCGGATCGGACGCAGAGCGCCGGTTCCCGACAGGCTCTGACAACTCCTCGGCCAGGTTGTCGCAGAATGGAGATCGACCAGCGCCCACAGCCGCTGCCGCAGGCTTCCGGCGGTCCAGAGCGTTAGGGATCTTTCTTACGAAAGCGTCGACGGCGGACGTGACGTCGTCCGTCGCCTGTAGGGCGTGCCGTCGTTACAACTGCACTGTCGGAGACAACCAGAGTCGCAGTCGTTGACCCTTCTTGCGCACTTTTCCCTTCCAGAGGAAACCGAACAACCGCCAATTTCTTGCTCATGCTTCAGGGCCACACGATCCCGTGTTGTCCGACGACGATGCGCCGAGCCGGCAAATCAGAAGTGTGCAGCGGTGCAAGATTCTGCTTGCGGGCGGCTCATGAGCAACAGTGCGGCTTCGCTGAAGATTGGCCTGCCAGATGCGCAGTCGGTACGCTCAGCGATGACTCCGCCTGACCGCTCTTTCCCGCTTGCCATTCTCGTCGCAGCGGCTGCGTCGCGGCGGGGAGCCGACACTCTGCCTGCGGCTCCGTTACCTGCCGATGACAAACATCAGGGATACGTGCTCCCGGTCGGGACATCGTCCGTGCGTGACGTTCGCGAACCGTCGCGCCAATTCCCGACCGGGAACGAGATCACGTCGAGCGGTTCCGGGATCGGCGCACTCCATCCGCCGCGCCCTCGTTCCACTCGCTCCGCACTGCGCCCGGTCCTGTCGCGATGAACGTCTCGTTCGTGTCGTGGTTGGCAGCATCAGCGGACCCTGCACCGGGCTTTTGCGCGGCGGTAGCCCAGGTTGAGTTCAAGCCCGCGATGCGGCGCATTGCCGCCATGCTCGAAGCATCCGCACCAACCGGTGAGGTCGTCGCCTTCGATTACTGCCGCTCCACGGGTGGCTGGAAAACCGATGACGTTGTAAAGCCTTCGGCGGCGTTCAGGGACATCGCTTTGTCCGGCAACTCTCCGTCCGATCCTCTCAGGTCGTTGAAGCGGGCCACGCGCTTCATCATCTCCTCGCGCGTCCGCGCGCATGTGGCTCGCCAGCTCGTTCATGAGACCCTCCTGTTTTCGATCACGTCTCTCGGCTGCCTTTTTCGGTTTCCACCAACTCCGAGATGCCCGTTTTCCGTGTTAGTGGGCGCGATACCGCACCGAGAGAGGATATGAGGATATTATGAAACTGCCAGCCGGATGCTCCACGGCGCCTGGCAGTCGGCATTCTACAGTCTGCAAGATTGTGCCGATAAACGATTTCCGTGAATGTGTGGACGCACGCACCCTGCCATGCGAAGTGGCGATGCGCGATCTGGGACTCACCCGGAGTTTGCAGCCTGGAAGACATGGGCGTCAGGTGTTTGCCTTTCCTCGAACTTGCCGCTGAATTCAGGCGCACGCAACCCAAGGGTGAGCAGAACCGGCGATCTGCGCCGACCGGTTGCCGCAGCTACGACCGGCCCACCGCACTTCTGAATCGCCGCTACCGCCGGCTTTCCGGCTCCCATTGTGCGATCTGACCAGCGGCGCCTTTGAAGCTCAGGGGAGTAGCCACCGGCAATATCTGGGCAAACTTTTGCGGGCACTCATCAAGCGGGAGCTGCGCACGCTGCTGTCGCCCGGTGGCGGCAGCTGGCAGAGCAACTCCCTCGGCGCAGCGGCTCGATACTCCGACGCTCAACGACCATCTTCCCGGACTCTGTTGACTGAGTCTGGCGATCGCATTCGAGGTCAACTCTGCCCGAGACGATCCCGGGTGGGCGCTTTCAAGCGCAGGCAGCCTCACATCGGCTCGCGTAAGCACGGCGTGTCCAGGACGGTTTCGATATCGAAGAGAAGTGGTTGCGGGATACACGGCATCACTGCGCGATTGCATTCACGATGCTTGCCGACGCTGGCGCCGGCTTGGCTCTGCAAGGAAAGCCTTTCCCACATTCTGAACCGTTGTCTTGCCGGACGGCGCGATCGGATTGGCCGTTTCGAGCCCACTGCCACTCAGCGAGCGTTGGTAGTGCAACAGCGCAGGGAAGAGTATCTCGCCTTCTGCTGGCTGTGCACGATCTGGCGGACTCATCGGAAACTGAATGCCGTTTCATTGGCTACGGGAGTTCTGGAGGGTACGTTCGCCGAAAGCGCAGTGTCGGCGCGCTGACAGTGTGCAGATGCCGGGGACCACCGCGCCGACAACGTGCAGCATCTGGACGCGCCGGTCGGCAAGGTGATCAGGAGGAGAACACCAACCTCATTACAGAGATCGGCGTCAGGCTGGGCGGCGTGCGTTCGATCTGTGGCCGCTGGATTTTTGGCGAGGAGCTCTTGCTCGCGATCTCCGTCCGGTGGCGGGGACCGCCAGCACCCAGACCGGTCAACCAGGTGCCCGACGACCTGGTCAGTGCCTTTGCAGACGCCGGCTTGTTGAGGCGCGTCTTTCAGAACTTGATCGCCAACGCCATCACTGCCCACCCCGGGCAGCGTGGAGAGGTAATCATATCGCGGCGCGCCGGGGCTCGGCGCAGACGGTGCCGTCGAGTGCTGGGTGAAGACATTGACCCAGCGGTGCGGGAATTTCGACGGAGCGTCACGGAGAAGGTTTTCGTCTTCGGCTGGAAACCAGATTCTTGCAGGAGGAGGATGGATTAGGCCTGGGGTCTGGCCATCGTGCGGGCGTTTGTCGAAGCGTCCACGCCGGGCATGTGACAAATCGTCGAAAGCAAGGGGAGGCCTCGGCGACGACGCTCCGCGCCACGCTTTGCCCGGCGATGGGAGTAGTAAGCCGGACCACGTTCCGCCGAAGCGCTGGATGGCATGGCGGCGCGGGTGCCCATGCACCGCCAGTGGTTTCGGCCCCAATGGGCTGCAGGATCGTCAACGCAACAACCCCCAACTTCCCGCCGACACCGGCGGTATCATTAGCACTCGCCACCGCCAGCGAGTGCCAATAGCATCCAAAGCACTCAATTAACAATAGGTTGAAAGGAGACAGATTCATGAACATCCGGCCCCTGCATGATCGAGTGATCGTTACGCGCCTGGAAGAGGCGCGCAAGACAGCCTCTGGCATCGTGATCCCGGACACTGCGGCAGAGAAACCGGAGACCGGTGAAGTGATCGCCGTCGGCAACGGTAAGGTCCAGGAAGACGGCAAAGTGCGTCCCCTCGCAGTCAAGAAAGGGGACAAGATTCTCTTCGGTAAGTATTCGGGTCAGACCGTCAGGGTCGAAGGTACCGAGTATCTGGTGATGCGCGAAGAAGACATCATGGGTGTCATCGAGTGATCGACGACAGTCCCATTTTCATTCTCCCATCCCAGCTTCAGGAGTAACTTCAATGGCAGCTAAAGACGTCAAGTTTCACGATTCCGCCCGCAACCGCATCGTCGCCGGCGTGAACATTCTGGCCGACGCGGTCAAAGTGACCCTCGGCCCCAAGGGCCGCAACGTGGTGCTCGAGAGATCCTGGGGCGCGCCCACCATCACCAAGGACGGCGTCTCGGTCGCCAAGGAAATCGAATTGAAGGACAGGTTCGAGAACATGGGCGCCCAGATGGTCAAGGAGGTGGCCTCCAAGACCTCGGATGTGGCCGGTGACGGCACCACCACCGCCACGTTGCTCGCCCAGTCCATCGTGCAGGAAGGCATGAAGTACGTCGCCGCCGGCATGAACCCGATGGACCTCAAGCGCGGCATCGACAAGGCGGTGGACACCGTGGTCGCCGAGCTCAAGAAGATCTCCAAGCCCACCACCACCAGCAAGGAGATCGCCGCAGGTTGGCGCGATCTCCGCTAACGCCGACGAGTCCATCGGCAAGATCATCGCCGACGCCATGGAGAAGGTCGGCAAGGAAGGCGTCATCACAGTCGAGGATGGCAAGAGCCTCGACAACGAGCTGGAACTGGTTGAGGGCATGCAGTTCGACCGCGGCTATCTGTCCCCGTATTTCATCAACAGCCCCGAAAAGCAGATGTGTGTCCTGGATGATCCGTACATTCTGCTTGTACGACAAGAAGATCTCCAGCATCCGCGATCTGTTGCCGGTGCTGGAGCAAGTGCGCGAAGGCCGGCCGTCCGCTGCTGATCATCGCCGAAGATCTGGAAGGCGAAGCGCTTGCCACTCTGGTGGTGAACAATATCCGCGGCATCCTCAAGACCTGCGCGGTGAAGGCCCCCGGCTTCGGCGATCGCCGCAAGGCCATGCTGGAAGACATCGCCGTCCTGACCGGCGGCACGCTGATCTCCGACGAGGTCGGCCTGCAGCTCGAGAAGGCTACCCTGACTGATCTGGGCCAGGCCAAGCGCGTCGAGGCGGGCAAGGAAGAAACGACCGTCATTGACGGCGCCGGTGATCCGAAGCAGATCGAAGCGCGGGTGAAGAACATCCGCAAGCAGATCGACGACTCCACCAGCGACTACGACAAAGAAAAGTTGCAGGAGCGCGTAGCCAAGCTGGCCGGCGGTGTGGCGCTGATCAAAGTCGGCGCCGCCACCGAGATGGAGATGAAGGAAAAGAAGGCGCGCGTGGAAGACGCGTTGCACGCCACTCGCGCCGCGGTAGAGGAAGGCATCGTGGCGGGAGGCGGCGTCGCGTTCATCCGCGCCCGCCAGGCGATCCAGTCGCTCAAGGGCGCCAACGCCGATCAAGATGCCGGCATCAAGATCGTGATGCGGGCCCTGGAAGAGCCGCTGCGCCAGATCGTGGCCAACGCCGGTGCGGAGCCCTCTGTCGTCCTGAACAAGGTCGTGGAAGGCAAAGGCAACTTCGGCTACAACGCGGCTACCGACCAGTATGGCGATCTGGTCGAGATGGGCGTGCTGGATCCGACCAAAGTGACACGCTGCGCGCTGCAAAATGCGGCTTCGGTCGCTGCCCTTATCCTCACCACCGATGCCATGGTGGCCGAACTGCCGAAGGACGACGACCACGGACACGGTGGCGGCGGTGGCATGGGCGGTATGGGCGGTATAAGGCGGCATGGGCATTGAGGTGTCCTCGGTCACTCCGAAGTGACGCGATAGCTCGCCGATTCCCTGAGCTAGAGCCGGCCCCCTCCTGATACAGGAGGGCCGTTTTCTTTGGCCTGACGCTCTCCTCCCCTGGGACAGGCGGGGTCAGGGTCAGGGTCGGCCAGTGGCCTCTCCGTGGCAGAACATTTTCCTTGACTTGGAAAATATCCGGCCCTGACGAGAATAGGCGTTTCGGCCCGCTCGTCCACCAGAGCCGAGCCATGACCAGTACTTCGAGGAGGACGAGCTGTGGTCGTGTTCCTGAGCATCGTCGGTGCGGTCATCGCCATCGCGTATCCTGGTGGCGTTCCTGAACCGCTTCTATCGGAAGTCCACGCGCGACGTCGCGCTGGTGCGCACCGGCTTCCGCGGCCAGAAAGTAGTGCTGTCCGGCGGCTGCCTGCGTGCTGCCCTTCCTGCACAAGGTCGAAGAGATCAACATGCGGACCAACCGCGTGGAGGTGCAGCGCACCGGCGAGCAAGTCCCTGATCACTGCCGACCGTATCCGCGTGGACGTGGAACTCGAGTTCTACGTGCGTGTGCAGCCGACCGCGGACGGGGTGGCCACCGCCGCGCAGGCGATCGGTGCCCGGGCGCTGAATCCGGAAGGCATCCGCAACCTGCTGGAAGGCCGCTTCATCGATGCGCTGCAATCGGTGGCAGCCGCCGAGACGATGGACAAGCCTGCACGAGAAGCGCGGCGAATTCGTCCGCCACGTCGCCGATCAGCTGCGCGACAATCTCGGTCAGAACGGCATGCTGCTCGACTCGGTGTCCCTCACCCGCCTGGACCAGGCGCCGTTCGCATCCCTGGACGAGAACAACGCGTTCAACGCGCGTGGGGATGCGGCAGCTGGCCGAGATCATCGCGACCAACAAGAAGCAAGCGCACGCAGATCGAGGCCGAGGCGGACGATCGCCGTGCGCCAGACCCAGCTCGAGGCGACCAAGCGGCGGCTGCAGCTCCAGCAGCAGGAAGAGCAGGCCCAGACTGGCCAGCGGCTCGAGATCGAGAAGACCAAGGCCGGCAGCCGACGCCGAGGCTGCCAAGGCGCGCGAGGATGCGATGGTGGCGAGCGAGAACGCCAGGATCGGGCGGGAGCGCGAGACCACAGCGCGATGGAGCTCACCAAGCAGCGCGGAGCTGCGCAAGCTCGAGATCGACTCGAAGCTCAACTCGGAGCTGCACACCGTCGACAGCGCGATACGGCTCGCGGCCAAGCATGTCGGAAGAGGCCAAGGCACAGGCGGAAGCCGAGCGCGCCCGCGCGCTGAGGTGGTGCTCGGCGCAGGAGCACGTCCAGACCGAGCGCGAGCGCGCCATGGCGGACCGCTCGCGGGAGCTCGCGCTCAAGCGCGTGCTGGAGGAGGGCGAGGTCGATGCAGCCAACGCCGAGACCGAGGCGGACGTGGTGATCAAGCGCGCCCAGGCCGAGTCGCAGGCTGTGCGCACCCGGGCGGAAGCCGAGCGCGTGCGGCTGCTGGCCGAGTCGGAGGGGCCGAAGGCCAGGATCGCGGCCGAGAACACCCGCAGCGACAGCCGTGACGCAGCTGGAGCTCGAGCGCTACCGGCTCGACAAGCTGCCGGAGATCGTCGCGCAGATGATGAAGCCGGCCGAGAAGATCGAGAGCATCCGCATCCACCAGGTCAGCGGGCTGGTGCGCGCTGCCTGGAACGTCAGGCGGCGGCACGGAGTGCCGCGTCGCGCCCGCCGGTCAACCAGGTGCATGGACAGCATCCTGGGCATGGCGCTCCAGCTGCCGGCGTTGAAGAGCATCGGCGAGTCCATCGGCTACGACTTTTCGGCCGCGTTGCCCAAGACGAGCAGGCGGCGATGAGCCAGAGAAAGCGAAGAAGTCCTGATCGCTCAGATCCCGGTCCTAACCGAGGAGGTGAGGCAAATGGCATTTACAGCGGCGTGAGTTCCTGACGGCGGCGGGTGCCGCCAGCGGTTGCGGGCAGCCTGCCACGCGCAGGCTTTCGCACAGGGCAAGGACATCAAGCTGGGTTCGGTGCTCGACAACTCCGGCAACCTCGACATCTACGGCAAGCCGATGGTGATGGCCACGCAGCTCGCGGTCGAGGAGATCAATGCGCGCGGCGGCCTGCTCGGGCGCAAGATCCAGGCTGATCCAGTACGACACGCAATCGGACATCGCGCTGTACACCAAGTTCGCGCAGCAGCTCGCGCGCGAGGACAAGGTCGATGTCGTGCACGGCGGCATCACCTCCGCGTTCGCGCGAGGCGATCCGCCAGACTCTTCAGGCGCAGCAACACGCTCTACTTCTACAACGTGCTGTACGAGGGCGGCGTGTGCGATCGCAACATGCGTGGTCACCGGCACCACGCCGGCGCAGGCGGTGCGAGCCGATCGTCGAGCGCGCGATGAAGACAGTGGGGCAACAAGGTCTACATCCTGGCGGCCGACTACAACTACGGGCCAGATCACCGCCAAGTGGCTGGCAGCACTACATTCAGGCAGCGCAAAGGCACCGTGGTCAAGACCGACTTCTTCCCGCTCGACGTGGCCGACTTCGGCTCGACCATCGCCAAGATCCAGCAGGAGAAGCCGACCTGGGTGGTCTCCGCGCTGGTGGGCGGCGCGCACATGTCTTTCTACCGGCAGTGGGCGGCCTCGGGGATGAACAAGAAGATCCCGCTCGCCTCGACCACCTTCGGCGTGCGGCAACGAGCACCTCGCGCTGTCGCCTGCGGAAGGAGACGGCATTTTGATCGCCGGCAACTACAGCCAGGAATCTCCGCTGCCGGCGAACAAGCAGTTTCTCGCGCAACTGGGGCAAGCGCTTCGGCGATACCAAGATCGTGCACGAGATCGCGGTGTCGCAGTACCACGGCATCCTCATGTGGGCTGAGTGCGTGCGCAAGGCAGGCTCGCTCGATCGCGCAGCCATGCTCAAGGCGATCGAGTCGGGCGCCGTCCATCGACGGGTCCGGCCGGCACAGTGACGATCGACGCCAAGACGCATCATGCCGCGCTCGACATCTTCGTGATGGAAGTCAAGAACCAGAAGCTCACCATTCTCGGAGACGGTCAAGCAGCGGCCGCCAACGCGACACCGCGCAGTACTGCGACCTGCTGAAGAACCCGAACGAGAACAAGCAGTACGAGGTGAACATCTAACCTCACGCAGTACGGAAGTGCTCTGACAGCCGAAAGTCCTCCCAGCCCCCTTTCCAAGGGGAGGAGCGTCCTCTGCTCTGGTGTCCCGCGATCGAGCGGTCGACGGTTCTCCCCCTTTGAAAAAGGGCGGCGGGGATTTGCTCATCGGCAACGCCGCACACCCCAGATGGACTACGCCGGCGTCGTCAGCGCTCGAAATCCTGTACATGATCGCGTTCCTGGCGCTCACCAGCGCCGGGCTCGCGATCGTGTTCGGCATGATGCGGGTGATCAACCTCGCGCACGGCGAGTTCGTGATGCTGGGCGGCTACACCACCATCGCCTGCTCCCGCGCCGGCATCGACATCTATGTGGCGATGCTGGTGATCGCGCCGATCGTGGTGGGCCTGGTCGGTCTTGATCGTCGAGCGCGGGATCATCCGCTTCCTGTATGGCCGCATGATCGACACCATGCTTGCCACCTGGGGCCTGAGCCTGCTGCTCATCGGCCTGGTGACACTGATCTTCGGCAACTCGGCGGTCAGCGTGCCTGCGCCGATCCCGGGCTACCAGCTGGGCGAATACCAGATGGGAGGCTACAACCTCTTCATCATCCTGGTGACCGCGGCGCTGATCATCGCGATGTGGGGCGTGCTGAAATTCACCCGCGCGGGGCTGATTGCGCGCGGCGCGATGCAGGGTCCCGATGTGGTCGCCTCGCTCGGCTACGACCCGCGCAAGGTGTACATGATCACGTTCACGGTCGGAGCGGCCCTGTCCGGGCTTGCCGGCGGCGTGCTCGCGCCGCTCACCGGCCTGCTGCCTTCGCCGGCGGCGCCTACATCGCGAAGGCTTTCATTACCGTGATCACCGGCGGCGCAGCGGTCATCTCCGGCACGCTGTCGAGCGCGGTGATCTTCGGCACCATCAACCAGATCGTTTCGTTCGCCGTCCACCCGGTGATCGGCGAGATTGCCATGCTGGCGCTGGCGATCATCCTGTTGCGCCTGATGCCGAAGGGCATTACCGGCCGCTTCTTCCGGGACGGCACATGACCGCCTGGCAGTCGGTCGGGCGGATGCGCTGGGGCTGGTTCCTGCTGGCCTCGGCGGTGCTGGTGCTGCTGCCGCTGGTCGCCGAGACGTCACACGCCCACCGCTGCTGCTGATCTGGGCGCTGTTCGCTCTGTCGCTCGGCATCGATGTGGGGCTACGCCGGTCTGCTGAGCTTCGGGCACTCCGCCTATTTCGGCCTCGGCGCATACACCTACGCGATCGCGGTCGTCAACATCGGCGAGAGCACGGTGCCGCTGCTGCTTGTCGATGCTGATTCCGGCAGTGGTGGCGGCGGTGATCGGCGCCATGATGTTCTATGGGCGCATCAGCGACGTCTACATGGGGGTCGATCACGCTGGTGGTGACGCTCATCCTGTTCAAGTTCATGAGCGCCACGGCCGGCGACGCTGTACGCGATCGGCGCCGCGCGGCTGGGCGGGTTCAACGGCATTCCCGGGTTTCAGACGCTCAACGTCCCGGGCCATGCCGGAGATTTCGCTGTTCGGACTGCCGACCTACTACATCTGTGCGGCGGCGCTGCTGGCGTGCTACCTGATTTGCCGCTGGATCCTGGCGCGCTCGTTCGGGCGCGTGCTGATCGGCATCCGCGAGAACGAAGCGCGCTGCGAGCTGATGGGCTACAACGTGCCCGCGCTGCAAGACTGCTATCTTCACCATCAGCGCGGCGATGGCCGGGCTCGCCGGCTGCCTGTTCGCCAACTGGGCCGAGATCGTCACGCCGCGCGTGTTCAGCCTCGGACAGGCCGCCGAAGTGCTCATCTGGGTGATCGTCGGCGGGCTGGGCACGCTGATCGGCCCGATCCTCGGTGCGATCGTGCTCGGCTACGTCAAGATCCGGCTGGGTGAGCAGACTGTGATCGACAACTCCCTGATCCTCGGCGCACTGCTGATCGTGGTGGTGCTCGCGATTCCGCGCGGTGTGGTGCCGGCGCGTGCAGCACCTGTGGGCCGCACGCGGGCGCTGGGCGCGCGAGCGCGGCGCGAAGGACAGTGGCGCGCACGCCGCAGGCTGGGCGTAGCCGGCCGAAGAGCGCTCATGACCGGCGTCGTCGAGACCCACGAGCTGACCATGCCGCTTCGGCGGTGTGGTGGCGGTCGATGCCGTCAACTTCTCATTGCAGGAGCGGGAGCTGCGCTGCTTGATCGGGCCCAACGGCGCCGGCAAGAGCACGTTCTTCAAGTGCCTGACCGGCCAGTACCGCCTGACCCACGAGAACGGTCGCGTGCTGATCCGCGGCACCGACGTCATCGGGCTGGCGCACGCACGAGATCGTGCGGCTCGGTGTGGGCATCAAGACGCAGGTACCCTCGGTGATGAACGGGCTCAGCGTGCAGGAGAACCTGTGGCTCTCCGCGCGCCGCATTCACGGCTGGGCCGGAGCCGGCGGCGCGGTGCGAGCGAAGTGACCGCCGAGCTGCGTCTGGGCGAGATCCTGCGGCGCCAGGTGGGCGAGCTGTCGCATGGCCAGCGGCAGATGGTCGAAATCGGCATCGTGCTGGTGCAGCGGCCCTGGCTCGGTGCTGCTCGACGAGCCTGCCGCGGGCATGACCGGCGACGAGGTCGAGACGCTTGATCGGCGTGATCCGCCGCATCAACCAGATCGCGTCGGTCATCGTCGTGGACCACGACATGGGCTTCGTCCGCATGCTGGGATGCGAGGGTCACCGTGTTCCACCAGGGCTCGGTCTTGGTCGAGGGACCGGCCGACCAGGTGCTCAACGATCCGATGGTGCGCGAGGTCTACATCGGGAACCGTGCAGCATGAACGCCGGAGTCCACTGCCACGTCCGTGGCGTCGCCCGAAGGCTGAGCAGAGCGCCGGCGCTGGCCGGATCCTGCTCGAGGTGCGCGACCTGCGCTCCGGGTATGGGACGTGTCCCTGTGCTGCACGGCGTGAGCTTCCAGCTCGCCTGAAGGGCGAGGCGCTCGGGATCGTCGGCCACAACGGCATGGGCAAGACCACGCTGCTCAAGACGCTCATGGGTCTGCTGCCGGCCACCGGAGGCCATATCACGCTCGACGGCACCGACGTCACGCGCGAGCCGCGCGCACGCGCGCAGCCGGCGCGGGCTGGCCTACGTGCCGCAGGGACGCGGCATCCTGCCGGGTCTTTCCGCGCTGGACAATCTGCGGCTGGCGTGGACCGGCGATTCGAACGAGTCGGAGCAGGAGGCGGTCGACCGCTGCGCTGGCCCTGTTCCCGCGTCTCGCGCCGCTGCTCGACCGGCGCGGCGGGACGCTGTCCGGCGGAGAGCAGCAGATGCTGGCGCTGGCGCGCGCGCTGATGCCCAACCCGTGGATCATTCTGCTCGACGAGCCCTCCGAAGGTGTGCAGCCCTCGATCGTGCATGAGATCGGGAAGATCCTCTCGCGGCTGAAGGCCGAGGCCAAGCTCGCGATCGTGATCGTGGAGCAGAACCTCGATCTGGTGCTGGACGTGGCGACTCGGATCGCCGTGCTGGAGCGCGGGCGTATCGCGCGTCAGTTCGGGCCCGAAGAGAGTCGGCGCGGGCAGCGCTCTGGTCGATGCACTCGGGCTGGGGTCGGTGCGCATGACGCGTGGATCGCAGGCGCCGGCCCGGCAGACGCCGGCTCGCCCGCTGCCATCGCAGCGCGCGGCGCCCACGAACCGGCGTCGCAGCAATCGTCGGCCGTCGTGCCGAGTGTCAGACCACTTCCGTCCGCGGCTCGGCCGAACCGCCGGCGACGTCCGCTTCATCGACCAGAGTCGCAGCCGCGCGGCAGCGCCGGAGAGCAGAGGTATCTATGAGCAACGTAAAGCGACCGACGCTCGCGCAGATGAAGGACATCGTGACCTCTCTGCACATGAGCATGTCCGACCGCGAGATCGGCGAGTACCTGGAGGTCATGGAGGCGACGTTGCAGGCCTACGACCGGCTGCAGCAGCTGCCTGACAACCTGCCGCCGGTGCGCTATCCGCGCACGCCGGGATATCGGCCCGGCGCGTGCCGAGAACCCGCTCAACGCATGGGCGGTGAAGATCGCGAGGTGCGCGGCGCACCCTACGGCCGCTGGCGGGCAAGCGTGTCGTGCTCAAGGACAACGTGTGCCTGGCCGGCGTGCCGATGATGAACGGCGCCTCGACGCTCGAGGGCTACGTTCCCGACGTCGACGCCACCGTCGTCACGCGCATTCTCGATGCCGGCGGCACCATCGTAGGCAAGGCGCACTGCGAGATACTTCTGCCTGTCCGGCGGCAGCCACACCTCCGCGCTGGGGCCGGTGCACAACCCGTACAAGATACGGCTACTCCGGCGGGCGGCTCGTCGTCGGGGTCGGGCGCGCTGGTGGGTGCCGGCGAAGTGGACATGGCGCATCGGCGGCGACCAGGGCGGCTCGATCCGCATGCCCGCGTGCTGGTGCGGCTGCTACGGCATGAAGCCGACGCACGGGCTGGTGCCCTACACCGGCGTGATGCCGATCGAGGCTACCATCGACCACACCGGGCCCGATGACTGCGAACGGTTGCGGACAACGCGCTGCTGCTCGAAGTGCATCGCCGGCGCGGACGGACTGGACCCGCGGCAGTACGACGTGCGCGTGGACAAGTACACGGCCGCGCTGGGCCGCGGCGTGGCCAGGCTTGCGCATCGGCGTGCTGAGCGAGGGCTTCGGACATGCGGTGAGCGAGGCGGACGTGGATCAGAAGGTGCGCCAGGGCGCCGAGCGTCTGCGCGCGCTGGGCGCGAGCGGTCGAGGACGTGTCCATCCCGATGCACCTGGACGGTCCTGCGATCTGGACCGCCGATCGCGCTCGAAGGCCTGCAGATGCAGATGATGCACGGCAACGGCATGGGCTTCAACTGGAAAGGCCTGTACACCACCAGCCTGCTCGATGCCCACGCCAACTGGCGCGCGCGCGCCAACGAGCTGTCGCGCACGCTGAAGATCTCCATGCTGATCGGCGAATACTTCGTGCAGCCACTACCGCGGCCACTTCTATGCCAAGGCCCAGAACCTGGCGCGCGCTGCTGCGCCAGGCCTACGACGACGCGCTGAACCGCTACGACCTGCTGCTCGATGCCCACGCTGCCGATGAAGGCAACGCCGATGCCGCGACAGAACGCGCCGCTGGCGCTGTATTGCCAGCGCGGGTTCGAGATGCTGCCCAACACCTGCCCGTTCGACGTACCGGCCACCCGGCCATGAGCATCCCCTGCGGATGAGTCAGGGCTGCCGATCGGCATGATGCTGGTCGGCAAGACACTACAACGAGTCCACCATCTACCGCGCGGCGCATGCGTTCGAGCAGCTGAGAGACTGGCGGGGTTTTAGCGTGAAGGGTGAGGGTGAAGGGGTGAAGGGTGAAGAAGGTGAATGCGTGGAGACGACCGCCCTCACGCCAATCCTCTCGCACAGCGGGAGAGGGTGGACCAGTTCCCCTCACCAAATGTCCCCTCTCCCAGGGGAGAGGCTCAGGTGAGGGCGGGATCACCCTTCACTCTTCACCCTTCACGCTTCGATGACCAACCCCTTCTCCTCCGACTGGCTGCGCGGCGGGCGTGACGAAGGCTCGGCGGCCGCGCGGAGGCCTGTCCCATGTGCGCGGGAGCGACGGACGACCCGCTCACGTTTCTGACCATCCCGGCGCTGCTGGATCGCGCGGTGATGCGCCACGGCGCTGCGTGACGCGGTGATCTACGCGCCCTCGGGGAGCGGCTGTCCTGGCACGACTTGAAGCGCCGTTCCGACGACGTCGCCGCCGGACTGCTGGCCCTTGGTGTGCAACGCGGAGACCGGGTCGGGATCTGGGCGCCGAATTGCGTCGAGTGGGTGCTGGTGCAGTTCGGCACCGCGCGCATCGGTGCGATTCTGGTCAACATCAATCCGGCCTATCGCGTGACCGAGCTGGAATACGCGCTGCAGAAAGTAGACTGCCGCGTTCTGGTAATGGCGGCCCGGCTTGAAGTCGAGCGACTACGTGGCGATGCTGAAGTCGCTCGCTCCGGAGATCGACAGGGGCTCGCGCTCACAGCCGCTCGCACTCGAGCGCTTCCCGCGCCTGCGAGCACGTCGTGCTGATCGGCGACGGTCCTCGGCCTTCCGGCATGCTTGGGTTCGATGAGCTCACCGCGCTCGCCAGGTCCGGCGCATCGCGGCCGGCTTGTCGGGCTTGAGCGCAGCGCTCGACCCCGACGACGCCATCAACATCCAGTTCACGAGCGGCACCACCGGATCGCCGAACGGGCGCGACGCTGTCGCACTACAACGTGGTGAACAACGCCCGCTACAGCGCGAAGGCGATGCGGCTGACCGAGCGGCGACCGCCTGTGCATCCCGGTGCCGCTGTATCACTGCTTCGGGATGGTGCTCGGCGTGCTCGCCTGCATGACGCACCGGCGCGGCGATGGTCTTCCCGGGCGCCAGCTTCGACGCCGAGCGAAACGCTGCGTACCGTGCAGGAGCGAGCGTTGCACGGCGCTGCATGGCGTGCCGACGATGTTCATCGCCCAGCTCGATCATCCGCGCTTCGCAGCGCTACGACCTAACGTCGCTTCGCACCGGGATCATGGCGGGCGCGCCCTGTCCGGTCGAGGTGATGCGGCGCGTGCGTCGCGCGAGATGCACATGACGCGAGGTGACGATCGGCTACGGCATGACCGAGACCAGCCCGGTCATCGTTTCAGTCGAGCACGGACGATCCGCTCGAGCGGCGCGTCGCCACCGTCGGCCGCGATCCAGCCGCACTGCGAGGTGAAGATCGTCGACACCGAGCGGCCGCATCGTCCCGCGTCGGCACGGCGGGCGAGCTGTGCACGCGCGGCTATCTCGGTGATGCATCGGCTACTGGGACGATCCCGAGCAGACGCGCGCAGGCCGATCGACGCTGCCGGCTGGATGCACAGCGGCGATCTGGCGACGATCGATGCCGACGGCTACTGCAACATCGTCGGGCGCGTGAAGGACATGGTGATCCGCGGCGGCGAGAACGTCTTCCCGCGCGAGATCGAGGAGTTCCTCTATCGCCACCCGAAGGTGCTAGGAGGTGCAGGTATTCGGCGTGCCCGATGCGAAGCTCGGCGAGGAGGTGCTGCGCGTGGATCGTGCTCAAGCCGGGTACCAGCGCGACCGAGGAGGAGGTCCGCGAGTTCTGCCGCGGCCAGATCGCCCACTACAAGATTCCGCGCTACGTGCGGCTGCGTCGACGAGCTGCCCGAAGACCGTGACCGGCAAGGCGCAGAAGTTCGCCATGCGCGAAGCGATGATGCGAGAACATGGCGCGAAGCACGAGCGCACCAGCACGACCGGCACGCGGCAGGCTGCAGCGCAGCTGTAGGCCGAGGAAGTCGGCTCGCTCCTCTATGGGCCCCTGACAAGAGGCGAGTTCCCGGGAGGTATCGACTGCGCCGGTGGCAGTTCCGGATGTCAACCTGTACACAGTACCGATGCCGTCGCACTTCGAGTGACGGTACCTTTGACTGCGTTCACTACGCACGATACCGCTGTACCGGGCGCTGCTGACGCTGCGGTAGCTGCCGGTTGGCGACGCGGCGATGGAATAGGGTCACACCGTTCGAGTTCGGCAACCAGCTGACCTGGCGTTCCGCCAGCCATCAACGGCGCCAGCAGAGTCAGTGCAGACGTTTCGCTGGCGTCGAGCCCGCTGAACGCCGGACATCGCCGAGCTCACCGCGAGGCGCCGAAACGATTCCGCTGCGACGGTGCGCAGCGGCACACTTCTGCACAGAAGCATCCAGCGCTTGATTGGAGAGGTTGATGAATCTGGGATCGCAACGGCGGTGAATCCTGAGGACTACGGACGATGACAGCGATCAGCTCGATCATGCAAACCTCTGACGTTCTGCATGACTCGTCGCGGATGATCGAGGAGGCGAAACAAAGCAGAGGCCATGGTCTTCCTGACGTGCGCTTACCGCTCGGCCTGGCGGCTAAGCCGCCTCGGCAGTCGCAGGAGCTTGTCTGCCGAGTTCAACACGTCCTGCGCAGTCGGCGCGGCTCACCAGAGTGCGCCGCGTCCGGTGGACAGCCCAGCCAGGCCCATAATCCGCAGCCTCTAACCGACGACGTTCCAGATGACACCCCCTTTCGGCTCGCGCTGCACCAAGAACGCGTCCGCAGTCGCGTTGCATCTCCTGCTGATCGCTGGCCTGGTTTGCTGCACGACGCTCGGGCTGTGGCGGCAACTCCGGCAGCAAGGCGGATCCGGCTGTTGTCAAGCGGTATGCCGACCGTGGCTACACGCCGGACCACCGCTACGAGACGACGTCGACGATTCAAGACACGTGGACGATCGGCTCGAAGCCGTGCGACGTGGCGCTTGTCGTTCCGTCGCAGGCCCGGAATGTATCCGCTCGTGGTCTACCTGCCTGGCCTCGGAGAATCGCCCAACGCCGGAATCTAATGGCGTCGGCCTGGGCGCGAGCGGGCTACGCGCAGGCTCTCCGCGCAGCCGACCCGGTACGGCAAGGCGGTCTGGTCATCCAGCGCCGCGCGCAGGCGAGTTCTTCACTATCGCGAAAGACGCTTTTCGGTGCGCTCGCTCGCGACACGCACGCAACTTGTGCAAGGCATCCTCGACGAAACGTCCCGCCGGCGACGCAGCGGCGGCGCGCCGGCGTTCGCACGCATCGACGTGTCCCCGCATCGCCATCACCGGATCGGATCTAGGCGCCCAAACTGCCATGAAGTATGCCGGTGAAAGCGTTCGCGGCGTGGAGGCGTGCAGCTGTCCCCTGCGGTCAGGCGTGGTGGCGTTGAGTCCTACGCGGATTTCTCCGGCATGGGAATGGAGAGCAACTTCGTCACCATTCGTCTGCCGGTGCTCTCGGTCACCAGCCCCGGGGATACCGACGCGTACGGCCTGGTCACCGCGGCGACCATACGCCGCGCACCGTTCCAGTCACATGCCTCCCGGCGAGAAAACTGCTGCTGATCCTGTCCGGCGCGCCCCACTCGCTGCTCGCTGGGAGGGGCTCTCCCCGACAAGCGTCCGGAGCGAAGGAGGGGCACCACCCGCCGCGGTGGACGAGGCCGGGCCGGATGCCCGCATCGTAAGCGACGAAACCTCCGAGACTAACGGCGCGGGCTGCGACAAGAGCGGCGCGCAACAAACGCCTCCGTGGGCGGCCAATCGCCGCAACGCGCAAAAGAGCAGACGCAGGTCCAGGCCGTAACCCACGGCCTATCTGATGCCATCGTCAAGGACGATCCGCTGGCCTCCGAATGGCTGTCCGGAACGCCAAGCGGCTGGCTGGGAGACTCGCGGCTGAGCTGTTGTCCAAATAGAGCGGATCACGCCGCTTGGTTCTTTGTCCGGCACAAACTATGGTTGAAGCAAACCGACAGCCTGGGAGGCATCGATGAAGCGAGTTCTGGTGGTGGCTGCCAGTTGTGCGGCTCGATGATTTGTGGTTTCGGGACTCGCAGACGAACCGGCGAACCCGGCGCCAGGTGCACGGCCGTGCCGCGGCGTGCCGCGCCGACTGCACCGTTCATGTTGGAGAGTGGCTAAGCTCAATTCCGGTGATACCGCCTGATGCTCACCTCCACCGCGCTGGTCCTGCTCATGACGATCCCGGGCCTCGCGCTGTTCTATGGCGGCATGGTGCGCAAGAAGAACGTGCTCGCCACGATGATGCAGAGCTTCGCCGATCACCTGCCTGGTGACCGTGCTCTGGATGATCGATCGGCTACAGCATCGCCTTCACTGCCGGCGGCCACTGCCGTTCCTCGGCAGCATGGACAGGTTCTTCCTGTCGAGCATGGCCTATCAACGGCGCAAGGTGAGCGTGTCGCACCTCGCACCACCATCCCCGAATCGGTCTACATGTGCTTCCAGATGACCTTCGCGATCATCACGCCGGCGCTGATCTGCCGGCGCGTTCGCCGACCGCATGAAGTTCTCGGCGATGCTGTGGTTCATGGCGTCTGTGGTCGATCTTCGGTCTACTGCGCCGATCGCGCACTGGGTCTGGGAGCCGAGCGGCTGGCTCGCCAGCGCGCGGCGTGCTCGACTTCGCCGGCGGCACCGTCGTGCACATCAACGCCGGCATCGCCGGGCTCGCTGCCGCGCTGGTGCTGGGCAAGCGCATCGGGCTATGGCAACGAGGCGATGCCGCCGCACAACCTAGTGCTCACGCGTGATCGGGTGCTTCGCTGCTCTGGGTCGGCTGGTTCGGCTTCAACGCCGGCTCCGCGGTGGCGGCCGACGGGCGCGCGGGCATGGCCATGGCGGTAACGCAGATCGCCACCGCCGCCGCTGCGCTCGCGTGGATGTTCGCGCGGAATGGATCGTCAAGGGCAAGCCGAGCGTGCTCGGCATCGCATCCGGCGCCGTGGCCGGGCTGGTCGCGATCACCCCTGCCTCGGGCTGCGTCGCGCCCGGCGGCGTCTCTGGTGATCGGCATTGCCGCCGGCTTGCTTTGCTTCTGGGCGGTCGACGTACCTGAAGAGAATGATCGGGCTACGACGACTCCCTCGATGCCTTCGGCGTGCACGGAGTTGGCGAGATCACTGGCGCCATCCTCACGGGCGTTTTGCCGTCAAGGATATCGGGTGTACCGCCGGCATGCTGGAAGGCAATGGCGCTCAGGTGCTCGTGCAGTTGATCGGTGTTCTGTCCACCCTGGTGTACGGGTTCGTGGTCAGCGTCCTCATCCTCAAGGGTGTGGATCTCGCCATCGGACTGCGTGTGACGGAAGAGCAGGAGCGCCAGGGGTTGGACGTGAGCCTGCACGGAAGAGAGCGTGTATTGCCAGCGTCCCGGGCTGCAAGCTCAATGCTCCACTCAGGCGGTGCAAACGCGGGCAACCACACGTCTCTATCTGGAAGACGATCGCTGCTTCGAAACCGACGCGAGTATCGTCGCGGTCCGACAGACCGCCATAGCCTTCCGATCGGACCTGCTTCTATCCAGGCGGCGGTGGCCAGCCTCCTGATCAGGGCTCGGTCCGATTGAGCGGTGGCGAGGTACTCGAGATCGCGTCCGTTCACGCGGACGAGGACGACATCCTCTGGCACGGGAGTGATCTGTGCTGCCTGCCGGCATTCTCGAGGAGCCAGCGTCGGCCCCTGGATCGCGATCGCCGCCTCGCCCACACTTTCGCTACCACACCGTCCTGCATGTCCTCAGCACGATCACGTTGAGAGACTGCGGCGGATGGATCACCGGAGTGCAGATCGCAGTCAGACTATTCGCGCACTCGATTTCAAGCTCGAAGGATTTTCCGCTGCGCTGTGCTGCGCCGAGCTGGAACGGAAGGTCAACGCGCGCGATTCTCGAGGCGAGATCACGCACTACGGGCGCACTACATTTCTGAAGAAGAGTTCCCGTCGGCGCGGCGAGGATCTGCTACGGACGCTGGAAGTCAAACCTCCAGTCGTGCAGGGACCGCGTCCGGGTGGTGGAGATTGAAGGCTTCCGATGCCCGGGCCTTGCGGCGCTTGCGCATGCGACGCAGCAGCGTCGGAGATCGGACGGTTCTCGATCTTTCGGACCGAAAACAAGGGAAGGCCAACAAGCGGCTGTACGTACGTGCTTGGCTGGGGCGCCGAGACCCGAAGGATCTGCGTCGGGGACTTGAATTCAGGTCGGCGCAGTCTGCCGCGACGTGCCCGCGGTCGATCTCGACCGGCCGGCAAAGCTCTACGAGTCGAGCAGCTTCGCATTGACAGTCGCAACGATCACGGTGCTCGCGGCCATGAACACCGCGCCGACGGCAGGCGACAGGAAAAATCCAAGCCCGCCGTCACTCCCGCGGCGAGCGGGATCGCGATGGCGTTGTAACCCGTCGCCCACCACAGGTTCTGCACCATCTTGCGGTAGGTTGCGCGCGAGAGGCCGAGAATCGAAACCACGTCGAGCGGGTTGCTTCGAACCAGCACGACGTCCGCCGATTCGATCGCCACGTTGGTGCCGGCCCCCATGGCGATGCCCAGGTCCGACTCCACCAGCGCGGGCGCGTCGTTGACGCCGTCTCCCACCATGGCCACGGCCAGCCCGCGCGACTTCCACCTCCGGATCTTGCTCGCCTTGTCTGCGGGAAGCACTTCGGCAAAGTAGCTCGTCGAGCCCGAGCTCCTCGGCTACGGCCTCGGCGACGGCGCGGTTGTCCCCGGTGAGCATGATGCACTGCAGCGCCCATCGCCTTGAGCTTCGCGACCGCCTCGCGCGATTCGGGGCGCACGACGTCGGCGAGTGCGATCGGCGCCGATCGGCGCGCGGTTGCGCAGCACGTAGACCACGGTCTTGCTTTGTGCGTCGCGAGCACGGCTGACTCGTTGCTGCTCGAGGCCGATGCCCTGCTGCTCGAGATAGCCGGGGCTGACCACAGCGATCTCGTCATCGCCGATCCGTGCGACCGCACCTTGGCCCGGTGATGTTGCGGAAATCGGTCGACGTGTGCGAGCGGAAGCGACAAGCTCCTCAGCTCTCTGTACGATCCCGCGCGCAATCGGATGCTCGGATTGCGACTCGAGCGAGGCGGCGAAGCCGGAGCACCTCGCGCTCGTCCACGTCCGCTAAGCGGGATCACGTCGGTCACGCCGAAGCGGCCCTCCGTCAACGTCCCGGTCTTGTCGAACACCACCGCGCCCAGCTCCCGGCCGCGCTCGAACGCGGCGCGATCTCGTATCAGCAACCCGCTCTTCGCTGCGAGCGTGGTGACTCACCGGCGACGACCAGCGGCACCGCCAGCCCGAGCGCGTGCGGGCAGGCGATGACCATGACCGTCACCATTCTCTCGATTGCGAACGCGACTCCGCGGTCGGCGAACAGCCAGACCGTCAGAGTCGCGAGGCCGGTACCGAGCGCGATATAGGTCAGCCAGAGCGCCGCGCGGTTGGCGAGATCCTGGGTGCGCGAGCGCGAGGCCTGCGCCTCGCTCACGAGCTCGATGACCTGGGACAGGTAGGTGTCCTTGCCGGTCTTGCGTGACCTCGATGGTGAGCGCGCCTTCGCCGTTGATCGCGCCCTCCGATCACCTGGTCGCCCACGCCGCGCGTCACCGGCGTCGATTCACCAGTGAGCAGAGATTCGTCCAGGCTGCTGCGGCCCCTCCACGATCAGCCCGTCGGTCGGGCACGCGCTCTCCGGGCTTCTACCAGGACGCGGTCGCCGGGCTGCAGATCGCCAACCGGCACATCCTGTCTGGCTGCCATCGGCTGCAAGCCTGATGGGCGACGGTGGGCAGCAGCTCGACCAGCGCCTTGAGCGCGCCGGATGCGCCCATGACCGACTTCATCTCGATCCAGTGGCCGAGCAGCATGATGTCGATCAGGGTGGCGAGCTCCCAGAACAGCACGTTCCCGTGCAGGCCCAGCACCACCGCGGCCGAGTAGATGTAAGCGACAGCTGATCGCAAGCGAGATCAGCGTCATCATGCCGGGCTGGCGCTGCTTCGAGCTCGCGCGCGGAGCCCGGTCGTGGAACGGCCAGCCGCCGTAGAAATACACGGCGCTGGACAGAATCAGGAGCACCAGCCGCGAGCCTGGGAAGTGATTGCTCCGATGAAGCCGAAGCCGTGCGCGCCCGCGGGCGACAGCAGACAGGATCGGAACGGTCAGGGCCAGGCAGACCCAGAACCGGCGGCGGTAGTCGGCCACCATTCCGGAATGGTCGTGTCCAGCGTGCATCGTTGCGGTGCCCGTCGCGGATGAAGCGCTGGGATGGTCGTGGTGGTGGGTGTGATTGTGGGTCATTGGTCTCGACTCGAAAGCGGCACGCTTCGACTCTGTGGCTGACGCCACTAATCTGTTCGACCTGATCCTTCGACTCCGGGCGCAACGCGCCCTACGCTCAGGACGAACGGACTAGGGGCGCACTGCGTCCGGAGTCGAAGGATCAGCGCGTACGGGTTGTTGGAACTTTGCATCAACCTGTCAGTTGAACGGGTGGCTGTGATGGTCGTGGTGGGGTTCCTTACCGGGACCGGCCAGTGCCTGATACCGGTCCGGCGTGAGCTCGGGCAGCTTCTCACGAACGCGACGATTGCCCAAATCGTGCTGTCGTTGTGAGCCGCGCCCCACGCCGGCATCGCGGACATCTTGATGCCGTGCTTGATAACCCAGAACTCTGCGGCCGGCGTGGCGCTGGAAGCGCGCGGTCAAGTCCGGCGGCTTGCGGATAGAGGCCATTGCGTAGCTCCGAATGTCTTTGCGTCCTGGAGCGAGGTGGCACCCAGACGCACATTTCCGCGTAGTGCTTCGCGCCTTCTTCGATGAGCTTCGGATCGTCCAGCGGACGGGACCTGGATATCCTTGCTGCGCGCGGCGATCGATCGGTCGCGTACGAGTTCGATCACGGAAGACGCAACGGCCGAGTGCGGTGCGTCGGCCGCTACGTCGAAGATGCCGAGATAGATGACGAGCGCAGCCGAGCACGCCGATCGCAGCTCCGATGCAGCAGGGCATTTCTGAGGAGTTGCATGGCTGAGTCCCCGATTTCGATTCAACTACCCAGGTGCCTTGACGTCTTCCAGCTTCCACGCCACGGTTCCGGGCGGATGCTCGTACCAGCCCGGATCGCGGTAGTCGTCGCGCGCGAGTTCTCTCGCACCTTGATGACGGTGAACATGCCGCCCATCTCGAGCGGGCCGAACGGACCCTGGCCCATCATCATCGGCAGCGTGTTCTCGGGCAGCGGCATCTGCATCTCGCGCCATGTCCGCCATGCCGTCCTGTCCCATCGACATGTAGCCCGGCACCAGCGACTGCGATCTTGCCGTCGAGGTCGTCGTGCTTCACGCCCAGCATGTTGGGGACGGCGTGGCCCATGGCGTTCATGGTGTGGTGCGACTTGTGGCAGTGCAGGGCCCAGTCGCCCGGCTCGTCGGCGACGAACTCCATCGCGCGAATCGCGCCGACCGCGACGTTCACGGTCGCCTCGGGAATCTGCGCAGCCTCCGGAACCTGCCCGCCCTCGGTCTCGGTGACCGTGAAGGAGAAGCCGTGAATGTGGATCGGGTGATCGTGCATGCTCATGTTGGCGATGCGAATGCGCACGCGGTCGCCTTTGCGCACGACCAGCGGATCGATGCCCGGGAACACGCGGCTGTTGAAGGTCCACAGGTTGAACTCGGTCATCGTCATGGGCTTCGGCGATGTAGGTCCCGGGATCGATGTCCCAGGCGTGCAGCATGAAGCAGAAGTCGCGGTCCACCCGCGGCTCGCGCGGCACCTTGGGATGGATGATGAACATGCCCATCATGCCCACCGCCGCCTGCACCATTTCGTCCGCGTGCGGGTGATACATGAAGCGTGCCGTGCTGGCGCAGCGTGAACTCGTATACGTAGGTCTTGCCCGGGCTTGATGTGCGGCTGCGTGAGGCCGCCCACGCCGTCCATGCCATTCGGCAGAAAGATGCCGTGCCAATGAATGGTGGTGTGCTCCGGCAGCCGGTTGGTGACCAGGATGCGTACCCGGTCGCCTTCCACCGCCTCGATGGTCGGGCCGGGCGTGGAGCCGTTGTAGCCCCAGCAATTCACCACCATGCCGGGCGCGAACTCGCGCATCACCGGTTCGGCGACCAGATGAAACACCTTCACCCCGTTGTCCATCTTCCACGGCAGCGAGCTGCCGTTGAGGCGTGACCACCGGCACGTAGCTCTGGCCAGGCGGCGCAGGTATCAGGGGCTGCGTTGCGGCTGCCGCTTTCTCCGCAGCGGAAGCATCGCGGAGCGCGGCGGATACGGCCACCGCCGGCCAGCATAGCGGCGCCGGTCTTGAGAACCTGACGACGAGTGATCATGGCTGCTGCTCTCCGTGGTTGATGTGATGGATCCTGACCGTCCGCGCCGCATCGACGCTCGCGGGCGACGAAGCGGGGACAGCGAGTCTGCCGCCCACGGCGCGTTCGAGGTCGGTCCACGCGAGCCAGAACTCTTTGTTTGCCGAGACGTATTGACGTGCCGTCTGCACCTGGGCTTGCCTTGCCAACAGCAGGTCATACACGCCCACCAGCATGCCGTTGTAGAACCTCAGGGTTTCGTCCGCGATGCTCTGCTGCAAAGGGCAGCATGACTGTCTGGTAGTGGCGTACCATCGCGTGGGACGCGGCCAGACGCATGCTGGCTTCGCGCGCTTCCGATCGGATTTCCACGGCGAGCGCAGCGACACGCTCCTGGCTGCGCCTCGACTCTGCCTACGGCACGGGCTACATTGGCCTGGTGCTGATTGAAGATCGGCAGTCCCAGCTCGATCGGTCGGGCCCACGAACTTGTCGCCGTTCGGCTCGCGTTTTGTAAGCGACACCGATTCCGAACGTACTCAAGTAGCGGAATTGCCGAGTCAGGCTCAACGCCTGTGCTGCGGCCTCCGCGTCTTTCTTCGCGGCGGCAAGGTCGAGACGCTGCGCCACGGCCTGGGCTTCTGCCTGTTCCACCGGGGGCAGCGCGTCGGGGACCAGCTGGGAGGCGGTGAGGGGAATCTTCCAGCCAGTGTCCGCTCCCCATAGCACCCATCGAGCGGTTGAGCCGTCTCGCGGTCGGAAGCGAGCTGCGCCCTCGGCCTGCGCCACCTCGAGCAGTGATTGCGCGTAGAAGGCCTGCTGGATGGACTGATCGCGTCGACTCAGATTGCCTGCCGCGCGTTGCCGCTCGGCCAGCTCCGGCCGCGGCTTCGGTGGCCACAACCACCTGACGCGCAAGCGCGAGCGCCTGCGCGTCGCCTACCACGGTGTAGTACTGCGCCTGAACTTGCCGTGCCAGGTCGACGACAGTGTTGGCGACTTCCAGGCGTGACCCGCTGAGCAGCCGCTTCGCCCACTTTCTTGCGCGCCGACAAACTGAGCAGACCGACGAAATCCTGCACGATGGAGGCCTCGGTGATGGTCCCCGCGCTGACCGGAATAAACGGTGAGGAGAACACCGGATTGTCGAGCAGGCCCGCTTCCACCAGATCGGCCTGCGCCACGCCGAGGCGTTGCATAGGCGGCCTGCAGGTTGCGGTTGTCGAGCAGGGCGATCTGCACCGCGGCATCCACCGTCAGCTTCCTGCTGCAGCAGACGGCGCACGGCCGCCTGAGCGCGGCGGTCCTGTTCGCTGTCCTGCGTTCCATGCGATGTTCTTCTCCAAGCGCTGGCCCACGGCGTCGCGAACGTCCGGGAAAGCGGGCGTCCTGCTTCGTACGCTTGCGCAGCCGGCCAGCGCCAGCAGCGCCAGAGCTGCTGCGGCGCGCGAGCGGTCAATGATGATGCTCATGGCCGCTCTCCGTCGTGGGTGGGTTGGGCGGCGGGGCCGCTGGACTGTCCGCGTTCTGCTTGGCTGCGGGCGCCGAACGACTTGTAGTTGGCCAGCGTGTCGGACGGCTGGTTGCATCAGATGCCAGCGGGCGCACTCCGGGTTGGCTGGGATGATCCTTCGCGTACTCCGGCGGCGGTGTGGTGGCGCAGGCGGTCAGAACAAAGCTTGCCGCCGCAATCCACGTGGTGCGCTTGGTGAAATCCATCTCGTTCCTCTCTAGCTCGTCGTGCATTGCGGCGAGCTCGAGCGTGGCTCGAGTCGCGCGCTGGGCGCGCGCGCGCTGCGTTTGGCAGGCGGCAAGCGGCGCACGGGCCGCGGCATCGAAGAACGGAGTGACCCGGCGATCAGCGCCGGGGAAGATCTTCGGCCGCGGTCAGGCGACCGCAGCTAGTGGGAGGAGGCTTGCGCTGTTCGGGGACGAACAGCGGAGGGATGGAAGGGGAGACTGGAGTGTAGTGCTCACCGCCTGACCGCCAGGACGGTCGCGCTGCGCTGGCAGCACGCGCAGGGGCGCACGCGAGGTGACAGGCACCGCAGTCGCTGCAGTCGAGTGCGACGGAACCTTGGTGATGAGTACCTGGCGGCATCGCCGATCCTGCGGTGTGATCGCAGCAGCGGTGATGAGCATGATGCGATACGGCCTGCTGCCCGGGCTGCCCGTCGCCGGAGGCGATCGACTGCATCCCGTGCATCGCATGCTTGCAGAACGGCATTGCGACTGCCGCGAACCCCTGCAGCGGCAGCCACAGAACCATGAGCACAGCTATGAGCGAGCGCCGCATAGACAGCCATGTCAGTATACTCAATCCGGCGCAGAGAGCTGCGACCGCCCACGTTCACGTCAGACCAGCTCGGGCGACATCACTGCTCGCAGCACGAGCTGGCCTTGATCGCCACGCATGCGGTAGGTGAGCCACCAGATCGCGCCCTTCTTGATGTTCCAGTCCGCCGGCTCACTCGTGATGAGGTACGCTGCCACCTGACCCAGGCGTGGGCTGATGCCCGACCACCAGCACTGCGCCCTTGTGCTCGGGCCAGCCAGCGGCCGACAGGACCGCAGTGTAGGGAGCACCCGGGCTGAGTTCCTTCGACGATCGTGTAGTCCCGCGTCAGTGCCTCAGCGGTCTGTCGTGTGCGGATCGCCGGGCTCACCAGAGTGCGAACCTCCTTCGGCAGATGGCGCGAGAGCCACCGCGCCATCTCCGCCGCCTGCTTGTGTCCCTTTCGCAGTCAGCTCCCGCGCCAGGTCGGGAGAGCCGTCCTCCGCTTCTGCGTGCCGCCAGAGAATGAGGTCCATGGTCGTGCTCCGTGCAGAGTGAAGCGTGAAGAGTGAAGAGTGAAGAGTGAAGGTGAAGGTAAACCCCTACACCACTCCAACCGCGATCTTCTTGCCGGGCGATGCTTGCGATCTGGATTGCTAGGGTTCACGTATTCACACCCTTCACTCTTCACGCCCTTCCCCGACGCCTTTGACTTCCAAAACACACCGCATTGCCGAAATCGTTCCCAGGCCGTCGGGAGTTGATCGAGATGGGACACGCGTGCTGGCGGCGGTCCAGCCGCGCAGCAGGCCCACGCCTTCCAGCCTTCGGCCGCTGCCCTCGGTCTCACGCAGCGGCTCGAGCAATCGCTCTACGGTGGCGGCATCGTTGAGGCCACCCAGCAACTCCTGCAGCGCCGCCAGCGCGTTCAAGTATTCGCGCACGTCCTTCTTCTCGTACAGAGCGGAAAAGAACTCTGCCGCGTAGCGCGGCTTCTTGATCTCGATGCGCAGCGCATGCAGGCCGACGGGGTCCAGCTCGGCCAGGCGGTGGCCGCTCTTCAAGACCTTTGTGCCGCCGGGCGAGCATGCCTGCGGCGAACTCGAGCAGCGGCTGCGAACGCTGCGCCGCGGCAGTGTCGTCCGCGAGCTGCAACCAGGGCTCGCGCATGAACACGCCGGTCAGCCTGAGCAGCAGAGCAGTATAGCGGGCAGAAGCCACGGCTTCGCGCGCGGACGCATCGGCAGCCGGCGCGCAGCTCGGCGGTGCGCTCGATGAGCCAATGCAGCCCCGCCTCGCCGGGAAAAGCCGCGCACACGGCCGGCAGCGTTTCGGTGGCGAACACATCCCAGTCGCGCGCCGGGCCGAGGAATCCACCCAGCCAGCGCAGCTCGGCGATCTGCTGCTCGAACGACGCGCGCGGAAAAGCGCGGTTGAATACGCTCAATGCCGAGCGCAGCCGGCGCAGGGCGACGCGCGCCTGGTGCAGGTACTCGGCGTCGTCGGTTTCCAGCAGGCCTCGTTCATTGGCCTGGAGATGGGCGATGCAGGTGAACACCACGGTGCGGAATGCTTCCGTGACGCTCATGACCGGCTGCAACAGCGGTGCGCTGGCCTTGACTGGCGCCGCCAGCAGCACCTTCGGCCAGTGCGCTACGCCGCGCTCCGCCTTGCTGGCTGCTTCCAGCCGCAGCGGAACCTGCTCGAGCAGGCCGAGCGCGAAGTCCAGCAGCTGCCACGGGCGGCCCGCTCTTCAGCTCCAGCTCGATCTCACTGATGGGAAGCTGTGCGTCTCCGGCCGAGACCGCGCCGCGATCCAGGCAGAACTCGATCTTGCTGCCGGCGACCGGCTCGAGCTGCCGCGTGGTGCGCTTGAACTCGGTGACGAATACGGGGCGCAGCTTGAGCGGGAGCTCGGGATCAGCCAGCACGGGTACGGCGTCGGACTGGGCCAGCACTGTGTAGTTGAGGATCTGGGCCGGCAGCGGTGTCTCCAGCTCGTCGCGCTGGTGCAGGCCGGCCTCGACCCGCCCGGCCGTCTTCAGCGTCTGCACCCAGCGCGCATCCTGCGCGCCGCGCAGCCGCAACGCTGCGCCCTGATCGCGCAACGCGAACTCCGGGCGTGTCGTAGTAGATGCTGTAGAGCGTTGGTGGTGACAGCGCGTCCGCGCGACGCCGATTTGAGCTGCTGGATGCGCGCGAGCTTGGGGACGTTCTCCGGCGAGATGGAGAGCTTGAGTTCGATCTCGGCGGGCATGTAGGTGTGAAGGCTGATGAAATGATGTGAACGCGTGAAGGGTGAAGGGCCCCCTCACGCGGGCGAGGGCTCGGAACTCACGCACGCGGACCCGGTCCGGGCGGGGTCTCCACCCTTCACTCTTCACCCTCTTGCCCTACGCCTTCTGCTTCCGCTTCAGCTTCCTGGTCTTCTCCGTCGCCTCTTCCACGCCGCGCGGCGCGGCCAGCTCGTTCAGCAATTCCAATCTGCGCCGAGCGCGCCGCGCTGCGCGCGTCGGCTTGAGGCGTTCGTAGTGGCCGTCGGAGTGCATCTCCCACGCCTGCATGTTGTCGGCGAGGTATTTCTTCAGGCCTTCTTCGATCACGCGCTTCTTGAGCTTGGGGTCGAGCATGGGGAAGGCGACCTCGATGCGGCGGAAGAAATTGCGCTCCATCCAGTCCGCGCTGGAGAGATGAACGTCTCGCGGTGCTCTCGAAGTAGTAGACCCGATGGTGCTCCAGGAAGCGGCCGATGATGGAGCGAACGCGAATGTTCTCCGACAGCCCGGGCACTCCGGGCCGCAGCGCGCACACACCGCGCACGATGAGATCGATCCTCACGCCGGCCGCGGAGGCTTCGTACAGCGCGGCGATGATCTGGGGTCGAGCAGCGCGTTCATCTTGGCCACGACCCCGGCGCTTCTTCCGGCGCTTCGCCTGCTCGGTTTCGCGCTGGATGGCGGCAAGCACATGGGCGTGCAGGGTGAAGGGCGACTGCCACAGATGCCGCAGCTTGCCGGCCTTGCCCAGGCTGGTGAGCTGCATGAACACGTCGTTCACGTCGGCGCAGATGTCCTCGTCGCAAGTGAACAGGCCGAAGTCGGTGTACAGCGTCGCCGTGCGCGAGTGATAGTTGCCCGTGCCCAGATGGCAGTAGCGGCGCAGGCGCCCGCCCTCGCGGCGCACCACCATGGCGCAGCTTGGCGTGCGTCTTGTGCGCCGACGATGCCGTACACCACGTGTGCGCCCACCTCCTCGAGTTGCGAGGCCCAGTTGATGTTGGCTTCCTCGTCGAAGCGCGCCAGCAGCTCAACCACCACGGTGATCTCCTTTGCCGCGCTGGGCCGCTTCGACTGAGGATGCGCATCAGCTCCGGAGTCAGCGCCGGTGCGATACACCGTCTGCTTGATCGCGACCACGTCGGGATCTGAGCGCCTTGCTCGACGAGAGTTGATCACCGGCTTGAAGGACTGAAACGGCTGGTGCAGCAGGATGTCGCCCTTGCGCATGGCGGCGAACATGTCGGGCCGCTTGACCAGCGCCGGCGGCACGCCGGGCGCGAACGGGCGGTATTTGAGATCTGGCGCGATCCACCTGGTCGGGGATCTGCCATCAGCCGCACCAGGTTCACCGGGCCGTTGACCTGGTAGAGGTCATCCGTGCCGCAGGCCGAACTGCTGCAGCAGGAACTCGGTCATCTCCGCCGGACATTCGTGCGACGGTCTCCGGCGCCGCACGCCCTCGCCGAAGCGGCGCTGTGGCAGCTCGCCCTGCAGGGCGGTGCGCAGGTCTCTGACCTCTTCCTCGTCCACGAACAGGTCGCTGTTGCGCGTGACGCGGAACTGGTAGCAGCCCAGCGACCTGCATGCCCGGGAACAGCTCGCCGACGTGCGCGTGGATCATCGAGGACAGGAACACGAAGCCGTGGTCGCACCCGGCGATCTCGCGCGGCAGCTTGATCACCCGCGGCAGCACGCGCGGGCGCCTGCGATCAGCGCGACGCCGGACTTGCGGCCGAACGCGTCCTTGCCCGCGAAGCTGCGACGGCGAAGTTCAGGCTCTTGTTGAGGATGCGCGGGAACGGGTGCGCCGGGTCGAGCCCGATGGGCGTGAGCACCGGCATCAGCTCGCGGAAGAAATAGTCCTTGATCCACTCGCGCTGCGCCGTCGTCCACTCGGCCGCGCCGCAGGAAGCGGATGCCCTCGCTTCGCGAGCGCGGGCAGCAGTCCCTGATTGAACAGCTCGTACTGCTGCGCTGACCAGCTGCGTGAGTCTGACGCGAGACCTCGCGGAACACCACGGACGGGCGGAATGCCATCGGGGCCCAGGCGTATCGGCGCCGTCGTCGATCTGGGCCTTCAGGCCCGCGACGCGGATCTCGAAGAACTCGTCCAGGTTGCTGCTGACGATGCACAGAAAGCGCAACCGCTCCAGCAGCGGAACGTCAGGGTCCGGCCGCCTGCGCCAGCACCCGGCGGTTGAACTCGAGCTGACCGATCTCGCGGTTGAGCAGTGGCGGCGGCGCGGACGGCGCCGGCTGGAGGCTTTCATCTTGCTACGGGCCTGCTTGAGTTGCGCAGGGCTGAATGGGCGGCCTCCATGGCCACCGACTGTTTCGGTCTCGACCTCGCGGGGCATAGAGCACTCGGAGTGTTATGTGCTTGGGGCGGCACGTAGCCGGCGGCCTGCTCGGCGCCGGCACCGAAGAAATGCTTCGCCATCTGCTCTTCCAGGTACTTGCGCGCTTTGGGGTCGGCCAGGTTGAGCCGGTTCTCGTTGATCAGCGTCTTCTGATGCCCAGCCAGGCCTGCCACGCCTGCTTGGAGACATTTTCGTAGATGCGCCTGCCCAGCTCGCCGGGATAGGGAAGGAAGTCGAGCCCCTCGCGCTTCACGCCCGAGCTTACGCACTGCACCATGCGGGCCATGGAATATTGTCCTGAGAAGGACTTCGGCGGATTATTACAGTTCAGCGGAGAACGGGAATTATAGTCCTCAGAGCGCTTGGAGGCGTGAGAGTGGGTGAGAGAAGATGAATGTGTGCAGATGCAGAGCATCACAGGTTCGAACTCCCCTACGCTGGGAGGGGTGATGTGTCCTTCTAGCGGGGGGGCTGGATGCTGGCGCTTCACTCTTCGCCATTCACGCTTTTCGAGGCGTCACTTCTCTGAGCGACGGATGCTGCGCCAGTCGGCTCCTCCAGATGGTAGCCCTGGGCCATGATCCACGCCGAGGCTGCGCAGCATCTTCCAACGGTGCCGCCGTCCTCGACGCGACTCGGCGACGGTGAGCTGCTTGAGGCCGCGCCACGTCCACGATGGCCTTTCACGAATACCTGGTTGTCGCGGTCGGTCGGCAGGTCGCGGATGAACTGCCCGTCGATCTTGAGCATGTCGACGTCCAGGTGCTGAAGATAGGCGAACGAAGAGAAGCCGACGCCGAAATCGTCCAGGCACACGCGTACGCCGGTCTCGCGCATGGACTCGATGAAGCGCTGGGCGTCATGCAGGTCCGACACGGCGGAGGTTTCGGTCAGCTCCACGATCAGGCGCGCCGGGTTCGACGCCAGCGCGCTTCAGCGCGTCGGTGATGAAGGCGCGGCAGCGTGGGCTCGTTGAGCGAGCGTCCCGAGACGTTGAGCGCGATGGCCGCAACGCCGGGAGAGCGAGCCAGCATGGCGGCACAAGCGCTGATCACCCAGCGGTCGATATCGAGGATCTTGCCAGTCTTCTCCGCCACCGGAAGCAATGTGCAGCAACTG